>Ga0255052_10000164_pt1 | contig 49729 bp, 48 predicted proteins | sample JV7_2_21_MG_FD_188632 | JGI IMG/M metagenome (GOLD analysis project Ga0255052, IMG submission 188632) | Seawater microbial communities from Jervis Inlet, British Columbia, Canada - JV7_2_21 | ecosystem: Environmental > Aquatic > Marine > Inlet | place: Canada: British Columbia | collected...
CAAGGGAGAAAAAGGCGGTTTCTATCGGCGTGCTGGCTCAAATGACAATACGGGCAAGCAGACGCTGGATTTCGACTCTTTCAGCTACCGTCAATTCGATGAGTCAAAACCCCAGGTCGCAATTGATGCGGAACTGGCTGGCGACTTCACGCTGCTGCTCGATGACGATGAGAAGCCCGGACAATACGCCTGGGAGATCCTGTCGAATACCCTGTGCTATGCGGCCGAATTGGTTCCCGATGTGAACGAATCCCTGGTATCGGTCGATGATGCGATGAAGCTTGGCTACAACTGGCTGCAGGGGCCATTCGAGATGATTGACTCGATTGGGCCTGATCGATTCATCAAGCGCCTCGAATTGGAGAACCGCAAGGTTCCTGCGTTTCTGAAAACCGCAGCAGGCAAAACGCTATATCGTGTACAGGCTGGCGCACTTGAATACCTGTGTGCAGACGGTGCGTATAAAGAGTTGAAGCGTGCCGACGGCATCGTCCGATTCAGCGAAGAGCGACGCAAACTCCACCCTTTGATCGAAAATGATATGGCGAGCTATTTCGCTCTACCCCGGGAATTGGGCCTCGTGGAATTTCACAGCAAGGCCAACACACTGAACACCGATTCCATGCAGTTGCTTTCCGACGCAGTTCAGCATGCCTCGAAAAAATTCAAAGGGCTCATTGTTCATAATGATGCCCAGCATTTTTCCTGTGGCGTGAATCTGGCTGGCGTCTTGAACTTTATCGAAAAGGAAGACTGGGATGGAATTGATGCTTTCCTGGACCACTTTCAACAAACTTGTCTGTCCCTGAAATACGCGCCAGTACCTGTAGTTTCTGCGCCTTCCGGTCTATCGCTCGGCGGCGGTTTCGAAGTTGTGCTTCACTCGGACAAAGTCATCTTTCACGCGAACTCGGTTACCGGCCTTGTGGAAACCATGGTAGGCGTGGTGCCCGGTGGGGGTGGCGTAAAGGAGCTCCTGTATCGCTGGAACGAGCACCTGGGTGATACCGATAAAGCAGCATGGCAATCGTTTATGGACATCGGTTACGGCAAGACGGCTGGATCACCCCTCGAAGCCGAAGCGATGATGATGTTCCGTACCGGCATCGACGAGTACGTGATGAACAGAGACAGGTTGCTGGATACTGCAACGAAAGCAGCTCTCGATCTCTCTGCCGGGTACGCGCCGACCCGACGTCAACCGATTGCGATGGCTGGCAGAGATGTCTGGAACGAAATGAAGGCCTGGCTGCAAGAGACGCATGAGAATGGCCACCTGACGCCCCACGATGTAATGACCGGCAACCAGATTGCCATGATCGTGACCGGCGGCGATGTTGATGCCGGCACGTCACTCACCGAGAACGACATATGCGATCTCGAGCGCAGGGCATTTGTAACCTTGGCGAAGACAAAGGAAACGAAAGCAAGAATCGAACACATGCTGGAGCATGGCAGTCCGTTGCGGAATTGAATTTCATGAGAAATCCAAATCGCTTCGTTTACAGCCGAAAGATCGCCATCTATATGCCTTCCGGAATCGTTTTCTGGGCCGGGAACCACGGTGTGTCACAGACCGTCGCCGTCATTTCTCCAAATGGCGTCCCCAATACCAGCTGCGCTCCGACGTCGGCACGCGTAGCGGGGACTTTGGCGAAACCAATATTCTTGTCCAGCCTTGGCGAATAAACACAACGCGTAATGTGGCCGATTTCTTGTCCGCTTTCGATGACGTGCCAAAAACCGCTATTAGGCTTCTCGAGCGGCTTGCCGTGAATTTCCACACCGACAAGATGCCGATCTACGCCTTGATTTCTAACGTTCTCGAGCGCTTCCCTGCCGATGAAATCACTCGAGCGGTCCAGGTCGACCAGGTGACCCATGCCCAGAACAAACGGATTGTCTTCGCGCGTGATATCGGACAGGTAAGATAGCAAGCCACCTTCGACACTGCGGATTGTCGATGGTGCAATCGGAGCAATTCCGTATTCGGCTCCTGCCTCCATGACGCGTTGCCATAATTGTTCGCCATAGTTGCTGTCGCGAAGATAGATTTCGTAGCCGAGCTCGCCACTCCAGCCCGTACGGGCGACCACCAGTGGAATCCCGTCGAGCGTGGTTTCCTTCAGCCGGAAGTATTTCAGTTCCAGCGCCCAATCGCCGAACAGCGCGCGTGCAACGTGAGGTGACTTGGGCCCCTGGAGCTGCATTGGCGATACATCGGGCTCAGATATGTTGACGTCCATGCCGCTATTGATCGCTACGCCGGAAACCCACAGCAGTGCATCGCCGTCACCTGGCGACAACCAGAATTTATCCGGCTCCAGTCGAAGCATTACTGCATCATTGATTATCCCGCCCGTATCATCCGTTATGAACAAATACTGGCACTGACCAACCTGGCATTTCGAGGTATCCCGTGACGTCAGGCATTGCAGGAAAACAGCAGCATCAGGCCCGCTGATCTCTATTTGCCGTTCGCAGGCAACATCCCACACGGTGACATCATTGACCAGGCTCCAGTACTCCGTGACTGGATCCGAATACAATGTCGGCATGTACATATGGTTGTATATGGTGAACGTCTTGGCACCGTGCTGAAGTGTCGCTTCAAAATAGGGGGATTTACGAACACGCGGTCCGATGGTCATCAGCGGGAAACCATTCATTCCACTCATTTGCCGAGTCCTCGAGTGTTACCGGTATTATCTATCAATCTTTTCATCAGCAGGTCGGCCCTGCAAAACATTGTAGAAACCTCTGGCTCCTTTCTTGTTTTGGTACCCCGACCATGATTCGAACATGGGACCTTCGGATTAGGAATCCGACGCTCTATCCAACTGAGCTACCGGGGCATTCTGACAGCCGCGAATATTACCAGACAAAAACTTTTCCAATCAGTCTATTTTTCCGTCTTGGTTCTATTATACTGCCGCCAGCGGCAACTGCCGTCCAAAAAATAATCAAGCGAAAACTCAGGAGAAACAATATGAAATTGAAATTACTGGCGGCGTTGTCCGTCCTTATCGCTACGTCTTTTATTAGCGCCCCCACCCTTGCACAAGACCATTCACGTGGCTGGGAAAACGGAACAATCCTTCAGGTAACGCACGTGCATATCAAGCCTGGAATGTTCAATGCGTATATCAATGATCTCAATGGTCTTTGGCGCGTCTTTCTCGAAGAGCAAATGAAAGACGGCGATGTTGTCGGCTACAGGATGTGGAGCAACGTGGCTGCGCGTGCCGATGAGCCGGATCTGATTCTTACCGTTGAATTTGCAAATTGGGCCGCATTCGATCGTGGCGTCGAATATTTCGAGGAAATGTCCAAGAAATTGCGTGGATCGACTGAGCAAATGAGGCAACTCGGAGTCAAGCGGGAAGATCTTCGTGAGATCGGCAGTACCTACAATCTGCAAGAGGTCAAATTCAAGTAATAATCTCTGACCCTCGCAGTACATCAGGGCCTCGGCGAATGCCGGGGCCTTTTTCGTTTCGGCAAAGCTCAGCTATCATTGACGGATGGATGTTTTAGTTCGAGAAGCAGTCGCTGACGATGCGAATACAATTGCCGATTTCAACTCACGCATGGCGAAGGAGACCGAGGGGCGCCCTCTCGATCCAGGGCTGATCAATCCCGGGGTGGAGGCCGTACTGGCCGACCCGGAGAAAGGCCGATACTGGCTTGCCGAGGCCGATGGCGTTGTGGCCGGCCAGATCATGGTGACCTATGAATGGAGCGATTGGCGCAATGGCATGCTCTGGTGGATTCAGAGCGTATATATCCATGAGGACTACCGACGAAAAGGGGTGTTCTCCAGCCTGTATCGCCATGTAGAATCGCTGGCGCGACTGGACAAGGGAGTGTGCGGATTGCGCTTGTATGTCGAGCAGGCAAATAAGCGGGCGCAGGCCACGTATTCGAAACTCGGCATGGTGATGCCCGGCTACCTTGTAATGGAAGTCGATTTTCTCAAAAACCCGGAATAGACAAGGAGACCCGGCATGCTCAAACCCGGCTCGAAGGCCCCGGATTTCATATTGCCGGACGAAGACGGAAATGAATTGTCGCTGACTGACATATTGGAACAAAGTCCCATTATCTTGTATTTCTACCCCGCGGATTTCACTCCGGGATGCACGAAGGAAGCCTGTTCAATTCGTGACATGCACGACAACATTCTTTCCGTCGGCCTGCGGGTAATTGGTGTCAGCCCGCAGGATGCTGCAAGCCACAAGAAATTCAGGGACAAACACGATTTGCCGTTTACGCTGCTGTGTGACCCGGACAAGGTGGCAATCAAAATGTATGACGTTGACGGACCTTTTGGCGTCGGCGTGCGACGCGCGACTTACTTGATATCCCAAGGCGCAAAGATTCAGTCCGCCCTGCAAGCCGATGTACTGATCGGCCGGCATACGGACTTCATCGAAAAAGCAGTGATGCTCAGGGAGACGGCCGGTATGAAGTCGAGCGACGCGGAACAGCGCTACGACGATCCTGACAAATAATTCAATCGCCGTTCAGCGTCAGCATTACCTTTCGCCGATGTGGTGCGAAACGGTGTTCCCACAGATAAATTCCTTGCCACGCCCCCAACGCACATCGGCCGTCTGATATCGGCACATTGAGGTCCGATTGCGTCAGTACACTTCTTATATGTGCAGGCATATCGTCGGGACCTTCAGCAGTGTGTGTGAATAGCGGATCGCCGTCTTGAACCTGCCGCTCCATGAAAGCTTCCAGGTCCCGCATGACCGCCGGATCGGCATTCTCACAGAGCATGAGCGATGCGATTGTATGGCGGATAAAGATGTGACAAAGACCGGTCGTAATCCCGGATGTCTTGACGAAGTCATTGACTTGCCGGCTGATGTCGTAAGTGCCGCGACCTTCGGTTGAGATAATTAGTTCGGCTTGTGAAAACACACTGGGCTATGCAGCAATTGCCGCAACCGTGCTTTGTTTGAATGGCTCGCCAAATCTCAATCGAATCGTTTTGGTTTTGCCAAACCAGGGAATGGAAATAATGTAGATATTATCGTATTCCATTTCATCGATCGGTGGGACATTCTTACTCGCACCGAGGTTTGCGATAAGCTCTGGAAGTGTATCGCTATGACCGACAACAAGAATAATCTTTCCCTTGTGACTCTTCAAAATTGTCTCTAGAACGGTTTCGCGATCCGCTGCATCGTATTCGTTGATCGTCAGATCCAATGCTTCCGCCACTGGCTGTGCGGTCTCCTGAGATCGCTTGAACGGTGTCGCGTAAATTGCATCGATGCCGGCCACAACATCAGCGTCGACAAGCTGTCGCGTCAATTCGGCGACCCTTCGGCGACCAGCATCACTCAAGCCGGGATCGTCTCCGGCGGCCAGATCCTTTTCCGCGTGCCTTACGAAGATAATCGTTGTCGTAGCCTGCGATTCGAAAAACCATGCCAGCCCGATCGCAATACCGATGTAGATGATGATCGCCTGAATGCGTCGCCGCCGGCGCTTCCTGCGACGGTCATTATCTGATTTCTCGCTTCGCATGGATCGCGAGCTTACGAGGTTTTGCCGGATTTGACTACGTTTTAGTCGGACCGATGCTCATCCTGATCCGATGTCACGTCCTGATACTCGCCTTCGATCACAGCACTGTTGCTGGATCCGGGCTGAGGCTTGGAGTTTGTTGACTTCCGCTGCCTCGGCATTTTTCGTTCCAGCCACCACATGCGAATCCCCAGCACCGCCGCCAGAACGAGCAATATGCCGCCCAATGCGACGAATGCAACCACACCCAACACTATGAATGCACCAATAGCGAGCGCGCCGACGATGACAACGAGCACATTGGCGATCGGATTGCCGGTGGAAAAATGTCTATTTGGTGTCTGCTGATTCAATTAATTACTACTTTGTGACAATTCCGTACTGGTTCTAGTATAGAAGCCTTCGAACCATGGTGCCCAGGTTTCACCATTGTCGTTAGATTGTTCAAAGAATTGCCGGACACGGCCATCGGGCAGAAGTGTCCATAATCCCCTGAACAGCGCAGTCGTTCCATTTCCGACGTAGTTAATCGTGCCTTCGAGAAGCATGCCCTCCTCAGTGAGTCCCCCTCGTATATCGATCTGTATGCCGCCGGCACTGCTCCAGACCTGCACCCATTCTTCGCTTGATACATCGAAGTAGTTCAGACTTATCCCCGGGTTTCCGGATGCACCAAGCCAATTCTCGACCAGTGCGCAACCAGCCTGCATTTTTTTGATCTTGTTCTTACCTGCGAACGTGCCATTGGCGACATGCACGTCCCACTCACCTACCCAGAAATCGAACTGATCAAACTCCTTCCGGTTCTCGCACGGAAACTGCTGAGGGGTGGCATCAGATGCGCCGTCATCCTGTGCATAGGACAAGGGGACCGCAATCAGGAATAACAGGGACACAGCAACCGGGGCTCTCATCTTCTTTCCTCGTATCTTGTCCGGGCATGAGCCGATAAAGCTCTGACCCGATTCTACGATTTTGGTTCGGGCGACTAATACGTCCAGCCCCGTGATTTTCGGCCATTGCGGCCAATTTCAAGCTCCAGATCAATCATAATCAGGCTATTCCAGTTGAAACGGTGCCATCGGGCGCGCAAAATGCGCCGTCGCATGAAGCGGTGGCAGAGCGGTTGATAAATTTGGAGAGGTGGCAGAGCGGTTGAATGCACTGGTCTTGAAAACCAGCAAAGGTTTGTAGCCTTTCGTGGGTTCGAATCCCACCCTCTCCGCCAGAAAAGCAAAAAAGGCTCCACGAAGGAGCCTTTTTTGCTTTTCTCGCCGAGGGTATGGGTTTTCGACTGCCGTTGGACTCGCACAGCGGCGTAACCGTATGCGAGGACGCAAAGCGTCAATCCCACCCATCAATCCCAGCCAATCTGGAGTAGAATCCCCACCACCTGGGCACATGCTCTAGCCTGACAGGAGTTGTCTGTTATGAACGACGAACTGAAGGGTATATTGAAAAACAGCCTGCTGGGTGCGCTTGGCTTTATGTGGGTAATTGGCGGTATTGCAGTCATCCTGGCCGGTTTTGATGAACACTGGGCGTATGGCTGGCTGGCATTATTCGTCTGGGTATGGGGTTGCGGCGCAGCAGCCCTTTATTTCAACGTAATGCGATTCTTTAATTAGTCTTTCTACATCTGCGAGTGTTGAGATGGGTACTAACCGCCCCATATCGACGCCCTGTACACCGCCTGAACTCCCTGCGGATCGCAGAGTCAGAAGTGGTAGAATTCACAGCTTGATCTTATTCAGGAGTTTCAATAATGAGTGACAACGTCAACTATCTGGGGCCTGTATCCGCGGCATCGGTAGAGGATCGCTCGGACTTCATCTGGAAGTGCTACGCGCACGTCGTCGGCGCGATCATCGCGTTTGCGGCGATCCAGGTATATTTTTTCCAGTCCGGAATTTCGGAACGCATTGCCGCACCCATGCTCAACAACTGGTTGATGGTATTGGGCGCATTCATTTTGGCAAGTTGGGGCGCGACGCACGTTGCGCACCGTGTTCAATCCAGGAATGCACAGTACGCAGCTTTTGCAGCATTCATTTTCGTCGAGGCATTGATTTTCGCGCCGATGCTTTATATCGCCGCCATGACTCAACCCGGCGTCATCGACAGCGCGGCGGGCGTAACCGTCCTCGGCTGTGTCGGTCTGATCGCAACGGCGATGATTACGCGAAAGGACTTCTCGTTCCTTAGGGGCTTACTGACCTGGATGTTTTTCCTCGCCATGGCAGGCATCGTTGGAAGCCTGATATTCGGCTTCCAACTTGGCACCTGGTTCTCGGTCGCCATGATCGGCTTTGCCGGCGCAGCAGTTCTTTATGACACATCGAATATCATGCACCATTATCCGCAGGACAAATACGTCGCGGCATCGATGGCTTTGTTCGCATCGATCGCACTGATGTTCTGGTATATCCTTCGACTCTTCATGAGTCGCGACTAGCAAGATCCGCGGGCGAGGGCATTCATTTGAATGCCCTCGCCTTTCCGTTTTTATCGCAACCGGTTCGCTGTATACTGCGGCCTGCTTTGCTGCGGAACGGATAGTCCCAAGATGACACAGGCGAATGCGCTTGCCCGACGTCTCGCTCCACGGCATACCTTTCTCTGCATTTTCCTCACAGCTGGATTTCTCGTCAGTCATGCGACACAGGCGCAGGAAGAGGAAGTCTTCGACCCGATCAGTGTCGGTGCCGAACTCGATCAACTTGCTGGCCAACTTGAAGACGAAGCAGTAGAGCCACCATTTCTTGCCGCGGCCCGCGCAAGAGTGGTCGCTGTCGATGCTGAAGCGGACGTGTGTCAGGTAGCAGCGACTGAGGAATATGTGCGCCTCGAAGCACGATTCGAACCTCTAAAGGAGGTTGATGCCGACGTAGCGCCGTCTGTCATGGATCAGCGCAATGAGATCAGACGACTCCTCGACGATGCATTGGCCCGGCAGACGCAATGCGGCACCGTCAAGGATTTTGCCGGCGTACTGCTCGAGCGGATAACCAACAAGCAGACTCGACTTTCCCAGCAATATCTGTCCAGCCGTGGTCCATCTGTCTTCACCCTCATTCGTGAGATGCCGGCACGTATCCAGACCTGGCCCGCACGATTGCGACAATCGGTCGATCTGGAACTGAATGAAAGCGTCACACCAGTCAATCTGTTCTGGCTATTAATCATGGCGGGTAGCATTGCTGCCGCCCTTGGTCTTCTCCTGCGCCATCGATTCAATCGCTGGTTCGCCGCCGGTGGCGGTCACGATGCCGAACCGCAATTGAAGTATCTGTTTCCGAAACCATTGGCACAGTACTCACCGCTGTTGCTCGAAGGTCTCGCGCTCGTCACTGTACTCATGCTGACATTACAGGACGCCTCCTTCGACCTGGCGGTGGTTCGAATCGCGCTGGCGATCCTGTTATACGGCGTAGCCTGTGTGATCATTGACTGGGCGACCGGGCCATTGTCGCCATCGGCTCACGTCAACGGCCTGATACCGCATCACGTTCGGCCGCTACGGCTGCGACTGCGTTTTCTTGCACTCGCACTCATTGCAAGCTTTGTTGTGCTTGGTACACGTTGGCTGACCATCCGATTGGTCGATCCGGAAATAAGCGGCCGTGCGACGATGATCTTTCTCGTCGCAGCGACGCTTTTCTCCATGATCTCGTATCTCGGGCGTATCCCCGGCCTTCAGGGTCGTTTTCGACTGGTTCGGTATCTTACGTCGATAGCATTGATTACCGGCGTTGGCGCACTCTTGCTTGGTTACCAAAATCTGGCGGGCTATCTGATTCACGGCGTCACGCGAACAGCATTGGCGTTGCTCTTACTGTGGATACTGCTCTGGCTCGTGTTAATGGCATCAGAATATCTAATACAGCAGGAGACGCCGACAGCATCGCGGCTTCGCGCAAATCTTGGCGTTACTGAGAGAGCATCGCGAACCGGTCTCGGGTTTATGCAATTGATCGCCGACGTCGTTCTTTGGCTGAGTTTCATTGTCTATCTGATCTACGTCTGGGATGAATCGGGAACGACGCTGGATCGCCTATTCGATCTGGTGGTCATGGGTCGTGTTGTCGGCGACATCAAGCTGGTACCGCTCGACATTATTGGCGGCATCCTCGTCTTCGCGATGTTGATGGTCGCGATCGGCTGGATCAAAGGATGGGTCGATCGTCGCTGGTTGCAGCATATTGTTCTCGAGCGTGGGGCGCGCGACGCGTTGGTCACCCTGTTCGGCTACGTCGGATTCATTCTTGCTGTCATCATTAGTCTCAGCCTCGCTGGCGTGGATCTCTTCGGGCTTGCGGTTGTCAGTGGCGCGCTCGCGCTCGGCATTGGCTTCGGTATGCAAGAGATCGCGAACAACTTCGTTTCAGGCCTGATTCTTTTGTTCGAACGCCCGATTCGCGCCGGAGACTTCGTGTCCGTCGGCGAGGTGGAGGGATTTGTTCGCAGTATTCGCATACGGGCAACGGAAATCGAAACGCTCGACAACCAGAATGTGCTGGTACCGAACTCGGAACTGGTTTCCGGTCGCGTAACGAACTGGGTGTTGCGTGACACCTATGGCCGACTCAGGATCAGGGTCGGTGTCGCCTACGGTTCTGACGTCGAAAAGGTTCGGGATATTCTCGAAACAGTTGCGCGTGACCACCCTGAAGTCATCACCGACGGCCGTGCGCCAGAACCGCGCGCCTTGTTCATGGGTTTCGGCGATAGTTCACTGGATTTCGAGCTTCGCATACGAATCAATCGAATCGAGCGACGATTCCAGGTCACGAGCGACCTGAATTTTTCGATCGATCATGCCTTCAGAGAAGCGAAGGTCACGATCCCGTTCCCGCAACGCGATCTTCATCTCATCTCTTATCCCGAGTCGCGCGATGAAGCACCACCTGCTGCAGCCAAAATCAGGAAATCCAAGGCGAAAGCACAGGTGGAAAAAAGCATAACGCGTAGCCATCGCGCGGAACTCGAACAGGCCGGGCAATTGGATGATGTCTGGACTGCGATTACAGATATCGAACAACTGAAAACATGGTTGGTGATCGACGGAGAATTCACGCCGCAAATTGGCAGGCAGTTTTCCCTGTCCCTTCGCGATGATTCGAGATTGGCGGGGCTTATCGATGTTTTCATGCCGCCGCGTCGCATGCGGCTGGTGTTAGCGCCGCGTGAAGGTGAGGAGCCGTTGTCGAGCGGTCCGATAACCGTCGAGTTCCAACTCAAAGAAAAGGAAGAAAAGGTACATATTTCGGTCAGTATCTCCGGCATACCGGCGAGCGAGGACTGGGAAGAGTATTACCGACTATCCGAAGATCGATGGCAGAACGCGTTGCTCGAACTCAAACAAACGCTCAATCGCAAATAGTCGATTCAGTCGGCCCCGGCAGCCCGAATTACTTCGGCACCCACCATGTATGGCTGCAATGGCTTCGGCACACGTATGCTGCCATCGGCTTGTTGATAATTTTCCATGATGGCGACAAGGGCACGACCGGCGGCAACGCCGGATCCATTCAATGTATGAAGCAATTCCGGTTTCCCGCTGTCAGGATTCCGCCACCTGGCCTGCATTCTTCGGGCCTGAAAATCGGTGCAATTACTGCACGAGGAAATTTCCCGATATTTTTGCTGACCGGGGAGCCAGACTTCGAGATCATAAGTCTTCGCGCACGCAAAACCGACGTCACCCGAACAAAGTGTCACGACCCGGTACGGCAACTCTAGCCTCTGCAATATCTGCTCCGCGTTTCCGGTCAATTCCTCGAGCGCGTCCCAGGAATCTTCAGGCGCGACAAGATGCACGAGCTCGACCTTTTCGAACTGATGTTGTCGAATTATGCCGCGCGTATCCTGACCATATGAGCCGGCTTCGGATCGAAAACAGGGAGTGTGTGCCGCCAGTCGTTTCGGCAACTGGTCGGCCTCCAGAATGCTTTCTCGTGTCAGGTTCGTTAGCGGAACCTCCGCCGTGGGTATCAGGTAATACGGCGTTTCACCTTCGGTCTTGAAAAGATCGTCTTCGAATTTCGGCAGCTGACCGGTACCGAGAAGAGCGCTTGCCTGCACGAGATAAGGCACATAAGTCTCTTCGTAACCATTTTCACCGGTATGCACATCGAGCATGAACTGAATGATCGCTCGCTGCAGCCTGGCGAGTTGTCCACGCATTACAGCAAATCGCGAACCCGACACGCGGCTCGCTGCATCGAAATCCAGCAGCCCCAGCGATGCACCCAGATCGACGTGATCCTTTGCTTCGAAATCAAACTCAGGCAGCTCACCCCATCGGCGAACTTCTATGTTCTCGGAATCGTCCGTGCCTGTCGGAACATCATCGTGCAACAGATTTGGCAGCCCGAGCTCAATCGACTGCAACGCTTCGAGTACGTCGCGCAGCCTGGCTTCGCTGGTATCGAGACGATCGCCAAGGCCCTTGACCGCAGCCAGTAACGGTTCGACGTCTTCCCCGCCGGCCTTGGCCTTGCCGATGCTTTTTGCACTGGTATTACGCTCGTTGCGCAAGGCCTCGGTGTCCACCTGCAGCGCCTTTCGTTGTTCATCAAGCTCGAGGTAGGCGCCGGCATCGAATTGATGGCCGCGCCTGGCCAGGTTGTCCGCCACTTCTTTGGCAGATTGTCTCAGGAGTTTCGGATCAATCATGATTCACGGTTCCGGCGGGAGATCTCCTTGAGTTTCTCACCGATTTTTAGCTCAAGACCACGAGGCACGGGATGATAATACGTGCGCTCCGGCATGTCGTCGGGAAAATATTTCTCGCCAGCGGCCAGACCGTCTTGCTCATCGTGGGCGTAACGATAATTCTCACCGTATCCCAGCTCTTTCATCAGACGGGTTGGCGCATTGCGCAGGTGCACCGGTACTTCCAGAGAGCCAAATTCCCTGGCATCTGCCGCGGCTGCTTTCGCAGCCTTGTAAACCGCATTGCTTTTCGCCGCACAGGCCAGGAAGACGACGGCCTGTGCCAGGGCGAGCTCGCCTTCGGGACTACCGAGCCGTTCGATCGTCCGCCAGGCGTCAAGCGTAATATGCAACGCTCGCGGATCCGCATTGCCGATATCCTCCGACGCGGCACGGACCATTCGCCTCGCTACGTACAAGGGATCGCATCCGCCATCGAGCATGCGCATCAGCCAATAAAGCGACGCATCCGGGTCCGACCCCCGCACTGCTTTGTGCAGGGCAGAGATCTGGTCATAGAAATACTCGCCCTGTTTGTCGAAGCGGCGGCGGCTTCCCTGAACAACCTCCTCTGCCACGGCGCGGTCGATCCTGGCTCCCGTCGAGCCTTCCGGAGCCAGGTCGGAGGCCAACTCGACGAGGTTCAGTGCACGTCGCGCATCGCCATCCGCTGCGAGCAATATCAATTCCAGCGCATTCTCCTCAATGCTCAAAGACCGGCTACCGAGGCCGAGTTCCTCGTCGGCCAATGCGCGATTGACGATATTCGCCAGCGCGTCGATATCGAGAGTCTTTAGTACATAGACCCGTGCTCTGGATAGGAGGGCGTTGTTGAGCTCGAATGACGGGTTCTCTGTTGTGGCACCGATGAAGGTTAGCGTACCGTCTTCGACAAAGGGTAAGAACGCATCCTGTTGCGCTTTGTTGAAGCGATGCACTTCATCGAGAAACAGGATGGTCGACCGATCGCGCATCTGTCGCTGCTCTTTGGCATCTGATACGGCCGCCCGGATGTCCTTTACGCCGGCCATTACCGCGGACAACGCAATAAAGTGAGACTTCGTTGTCTCTGCGATCATCCTTGCCAGAGTGGTCTTACCCGTACCAGGCGGGCCCCAGAAGATCATCGAATGCGCTTTGCCCTGCTCTATTGCCTGGCGTAGCGGCTTTCCCTCCGACAACAAATGCGACTGGCCGAAAAAGTGCTCGATTTTTTTGGGCCGCATACGATCGGCCAGTGGCCGATCCACCGGATTTGCATCGTCCCTGGCGAACAAATCAGTCAATGCCGACTTTTTCCCGGATCAGCCACTGTTCGAATCGCAGACTCCAGCCACCGAGCCCGGCTATCGCAATAATAAGGCCGATCGCAATGCCGCAGACGTCGGCGACGAGGTCGGCGAACTCGGCCGCACGATAGGAAATCATCGATTGGCCCACCTCGATCAACAGCCCGAACGCAATGAGGCCCACGACCAGCCGCCAATAGGAACTGCGCGCATACTGCCCTGCGAACCACAGAGACAAGAAGAGAAAGGTCAGAAGATGCAGCCACTTGTCCATCGACAACAGGCGACTAGGCAGAAAATCGGGCCACCACAAACTCGGCATGATGGTTGCGGCGAGAACCGCAAATAACAAGAGCACGCCGGCGATACGCCAACGCTTTTCATGGCGCAGCGGCAGCATTCAGGATTCCGAAGCGTTTTTTGCGGCGTTCTCGTCGCCACTTGCCGGCGTACCGACAATGTCGACATCTTCGGGTGGGTCGAATCGAAACCGATCAGCGTCGATATCGCCGTTCAGCATCACATCGAAAAGCGCGATCAGCGTCGTCTGTTCGAGATTATCCGAGAACAACATTCTTGTAAGTTCACCGTTGTTAAAGCCGAGCTCCACCTTATTGAAGCCGTTGTTCCTGTCTTTTGGACGCAATCGAATCCAGACGGTGCCGCGATCACTGAAGCTGCCAATGTAGTCGAATTGATCGAGTGCATCCGGAGATCCGCCCAACAACAATGCGGGTGTGCTGCTGAGCACTTCGGCCTGCGGCTTGACAGTAACCTGTGCGAGATCAATGTCATAGCTCCAGACGTTCAGGCCATCGGCGACCAGCATTTGTTCATAAGGTTCTGCGTAGACCCAGCGAAACTGTCCCGGCCGCTGAATCTCGAGTGTGCCACTCGATTCCTCTACGATCTGATTGTCTGCATCGACCAGCGATTGTTCGAAGCGGCCACTCAAGGTCCGGACATCGCGTATGAAATTCTCGATAAGCACCTGACCGCCGTCATTGCTGTCCGCACCCGCCGCAAGAGCCGGGCAGAAAGACCAAAGTCCCGACAAGACCACAAAAAACAAAAATCGATTCAAAATAATCTCGCGTTTGTCATTCACCGGCCGACGGCGGAACCAGGATTTCCCGTGTTCCGTTCGACTGCAGAGGTCCGACCAGGCCGGCCTGCTCCATCGTTTCAACCATCCGTGCAGCACGGTTGTAACCGATTTTCAGCCGGCGCTGAACCCCGGAAATCGAGGCCTTGCGGGTCTCGACGACGATCTGTACCGCCTGGTCGTACAGTGGATCTTCCTCAGCGTCGACACCGGCGCCTGGCGGCGTGTCGATTCCGGCCAGTCCTGGGATTGGACCGGACGGGGTCTCAACAATTTCATCGATATAGCGGGGTTTTCCGCCTTTCTTGAGATTACGCACGACCGCATGGACTTCGTGATCGGCCACGAAAGCGCCATGCACACGAATCGGCACCGACGTGCCAGTCGGCAGATAGAGCATGTCGCCATGTCCCAAGAGGGTCTCAGCCCCCATCTGATCAAGTATTGTCCGCGAATCGACTTTCGCGGAAACCTGAAATGCGATACGGCAGGGGATATTCGCCTTGATCAGCCCGGTCAGCACGTCGACGGATGGCCGTTGCGTCGCGAGCAGCATGTGAATGCCTGAGGCGCGGGCTTTTTGTGCAATTCTCGCGATCAGTTCTTCAATCTTCTTGCCTACGACCAGCATCAGGTCGGCGATCTCGTCGATGATCAGAACCACGAATGGCAGCGGTGCCAGCGTTGGATGTTCAACCGGCTTTTCCGGATCTTCCAATGTCGGCGGCGACCAGGTCGGGTCCGGAATCGGCCTGCCCGATTCGATCGCATCTTTCACTTTGCGGTTGTAGCCGCCGATATTGCGAACGCCCAGCGCGGCCATCAATCGATAGCGGCGGTCCATCTCTACGACGCACCAGCGCAACGCATTTGCGGCTTCCTTCATGTTGGTGACGACCGGGGTCAACAGATGCGGAATGCCTTCGTAGACCGACAGCTCGAGCATCTTCGGATCGACCATGATGAGGCGCACGTGCTCGGGCTTCGCCTTGTAGAGGAGACTCAGCACCATCGCATTGATCGCGACCGATTTGCCTGAACCGGTCGTACCTGCGATGAGCAGATGCGGCATGCGTGACAGGTCGGCAACGACGGAATGGCCGCCAATATCCTTGCCGAGCGCAAGCGTCAGCGGCGACCCGAGGTCGTCATAGGCCTTCGATTTCAGAATCTCGCCGAGTGTCACTAACTCCCTGCTTTCATTGGGAATTTCGAGTCCGACAAAGGACTTTCCTGGAATCACCTCGACCACGCGCACGCTCTCGACCGACAGGGACCTGGCGAGGTCCTTCGAGAGATTGGAAATCTGGCTGACTTTTACGCCGGGCGCGGGATCGAGTTCGAAACGTGTGATGATCGGCCCGGGCGATACGGAGACGACCTCGACCTCGATACCGAAGTCCAGCAATTTGAGCTCTACAAGCCGGGACATCGCCTCCAGCGACTCCTCCGAATAGCCGTGTTTTTGATCCGGCGGATCGTCGAGAAGTGACAAAGGCGGCAGCTCGCCGGCTTCGGGCGGTTCGAACAGCGGAACCTGCCGCTCGCGTTCAGCGCGCGCACTCTTCTCCAGAGTTGGCAGGACTGGCTCGATGCGCGGCGGCGCGCGACCAGCCGTGCGTTTCTTGTCTGCCTCCAGCGTGTCCTGTCGCGCTGCCTGCTTACGCCGGCCTTCTGCCTTGTCACGAAGCTCGGCGAGCTTCGCGCGTCCGGTCTCCCAACCCATCAGGCTCCATTTGCCGATTCGATCCATGACACCGAACCAGGATATGCCGAGGAAAACGGAGATCGATGCGATCCAGAGAAAAAACAGGAAGGTACTCGCCCCAAGTAACTTCATCAGCGACGCCATGCCACCGCCAACCAACTGGCCTATGATGCCGCCAGCGGTCTCGCGAAAACCAGTCGGCGAAAAGTGCAGACTCGCCAGTGCGCAACTCGTGATCAGCGTGGCAAAGAAGCCGCCGATACGTAGCGCATAGTCCATCCTCGTCAATTCCTGCTGCGTCTTTTGTTCGCGGTAGATCATCCAGCCCAGATACAGAATCATCAGGGTGAACAGGTAGGCAGGCAGGCCGAAGAAATTAAACAGCAGGTCGGCGATCAGCGCACCAACCCAGCCGATCGCGTTACTGATCTCGCCCGAGCCGCTGGCCTGCGTAAAGCCGGGATCAGCCGGATCGTAAGAAAAAAGGGCAACCCAGAGAATGAATGCCAGCGAGCCGAAGACCAGCAACGCGCCTTCTCGTAGCGAGCGAACGAGCTGTGCAGACAACCTGGCTGCTGATTTGGCTGAAGAAGTAGCTCTGACCATATTCAAGTAAAATAGAGGAAATTATCTTAAGATGCTGATTTTAATATAGATCTATCTTGATTCCTTCAAAACCAGATTGTAAGGCCCGCGCCCGGCAGACGTGATGCCGATCTTTGCTCACTGAAACCCTTTTCCCTACACTTGCCATTCGATTTTGGAGCCCCCATCACGCCCGCGGATAACGGCCTTGAAGCCGGCCGCAAGGGACGCATTTCAAGGACCTTGGGCTAACGATGGAAATGGCCGCCAAGCGAGAATCTCGAGGGCGAATTATACATGAGCGACACGAAACATTGCCGGGTTCTGATTTTGGGCTCCGGTCCCGCTGGTTATTCCGCTGCCGTCTATGCGGCACGGGCAAATCTAGACCCGGTCATCGTCACCGGCATAGAACAGGGTGGCCAGCTGATGACGACAACCGATGTCGACAACTGGCCTGGCGATGTCGAAGGACTGCAGGGCCCTGAGCTCATGGATCGCATGCTCAAACACGTGCAGCGCTACCACACGGAAATCGTAAACGACCATATTCACTCGGCCAATCTCGGCGTACGACCGTTCGTCCTCGAAGGCGATTACGCGACCTATACCTGTGACGCGCTGATCATAACGACCGGCGCCACGGCCCTGTATCTCGGTTTGCCATCGGAAGAGGAATTCAAAGGCCGCGGCGTTTCTGCCTGTGCCACCTGTGACGGGTTCTTTTATCGCGACAAGGAAGTGGCTGTTATCGGCGGCGGCAACACTGCGGCCGAAGAGGCACTTTACCTGAGCAACATTGCCTCTAAAGTGACGCTCGTTCATCGCCGTGACGCGTTACGGGCCGAAAAGATATTGCAAGACCATCTTTTTAAGAAAGAAAAAGAAGGCAAGGTCGACATTCTATGGGACCACGTCGTTGACGAAGTGCTTGGCGACGACTCGGGCGTAACGGGATTGAGGGTGCAAAGCACCAAAGACGAATCGAAGACGGCGGATCTGGATCTGTCGGGCGTATTCATCGCGATCGGTCATAGCCCGAACACCGGCCTGTTTACCGACCAACTCGACATGAGAAACGGCTATATCACGGTCAAGTCCGGGCTAATGGGCGATGCCACGGCGACGAGCATTGCCGGTGTGTTTGCCGCGGGTGACGTTGCAGACCAGGTGTACCGACAGGCGGTCACGTCGGCCGGGGCCGGCTGCATGGCGGCACTCGATGCAGAAAAATACCTGGACGATCTGGAGGCTGGTGCGTCCACCAGCGACGCCGCCTGACGGCAGAGATAAGGGCAGAGATGCCGGTCGACATTCACGACAGCATTAGCGACATCGACGCGAGTGAATGGAATCGTCTCGCAGGCAGTGACTATCCCTTCCTGAGACACGAGTTTCTTGCTGCGGCCGAAGCGTCCGGATGCGTATCCCCGGACACCGGCTGGACACCGAGGCACCTGACAGTGCGCGACCGCAACGGCAAGATATGTGCCGCCATGCCACTCTATGAAAAGTCGCATTCCTGGGGTGAGTTCGTATTCGACTGGAGTTGGGCACAGGCCTATCAAAGGGCCGGAATCGACTACTATCCCAAACTGATTTCTGCCATCCCTTTTACACCCGCGCCGAGCACCAGGATTCTTCTCGGCGACGACCGGGACAAGGCAATGGCGGGCAGTCTGCTCGAATCGGCGATCGGGCTCGCAAACGATACCGATTGCTCGTCATTTCACGTGCTGTTCCCCGATCCGGACGAGCTCCCGCTGCTCCGGGAGTCCGGCCTGCAGTTGCGAAAGGACTGCCAGTTTCACTGGCATAATCAGGGCTATCGAAACTTCGACGATTTTCTCGGCAAGTTCAGCTCTGCAAAGCGTAAAAAGGCGAAGCGCGAGCGGAGACGGGTCGCAGAAGATGGCATCAGCTTTCGATGGGTGCACGGCGAAGACGCCGATCGCGCCCTTTGGAACGATGTCTATCAGCTGATTTCCATCACATTCCTGAGGCGGGGTTCGATGCCCTACTTCGACCTCGGCTTTTTCCTCGATGTCTCGAAACATGTGCCCGGATCGATTTTGTTGGTGCTTGCTGAAAAGCACGGCGCATTAATCGCTGCAGCAGTCTTCTACGAAAGTGACGATGTACTCTACGGCCGTTACTGGGGAGCTGACGCCCACTACAATTCGCTGCATTTCGAAACCTGCTATTACCAGGGCATCGATTACTGCATTGCAAACAAAAAACAGATTTTTGAGCCCGGCACACAGGGGGAACACAAGATTAGCCGGGGATTCGTGCCAACGACAACCTGGTCGGCACACTGGCTCGCGCGGCCCGAATTCTACTCGGCAATTCGAAGCTATTTGCGTGAAGAGGGCCGCCATATCGATCGCTACATGGATGCCGCCGGGTCGCACAGCCCTTACAGAGCGGGCGACGATACGGAGAATTAGTCGTGACGACGCCGCGTATTGCATGGATCAGTACCGACGATCCGCCCGAGTCCTTTCCGGAGGTTTCCGCGGCGCTGACCGAACCCGATGGCTTGCTGGCGGCCGGAGGCGACCTGAAACCCGAGAGGCTCCTCTATGCCTACCGGCTGGGCGTATTTCCCTGGTTCGATAGTGGCCAGCCGATTCTCTGGTGGTCCCCGGACCCCCGCTGTGTCATCAGGCCGGATGCCCTTCATGTTTCCCGGCGTCTGCGACGCCGGATTCGAAATTCGGGATTCGATCTGAGTATCAATGAGGCCTTTCCAGCCGTAATCCAAGCCTGCGCCGCCGATCGAGTCGGTCAGCAAGGAACATGGATTACGGAAGAGATGATTGATGCGTACGCCGGCCTGCATGCCGAGGGCTGGGCACATTCGGTGGAGATATGGAGCGGCGAGGAACTCGTCGGGGGCTTGTATGGACTCGCCATCGGCAGGGCCTTCTTCGGCGAATCGATGTTTAGCCAGGCGACTGACGCGTCGAAGATCGCCATGTGGGCATTGTGCGAGATTCTCGTCCGCCACAACTTTGCGATCCTTGATTGCCAGGTCGTCTCACCTCACCTCACGAGTCTTGGAGCGATTATGATGCCGAGGGTCGAATTCTCGCGCCTGCTCGGGCGCGCATGTGAACCGGCGGCGAAATTCGAGGCGTGGCCTGATAATCGCTTGCCCGCGGCAGACTTACTGGCTTCTAAGGGTCATTCCGCATTGCAATAAGGGATACGTTTCTGCACAATTCGGCAGCATTTTGGAGCATTCATTGGTGGCGAAAGAAGAAGCATTACAAATGGAAGGTGTCGTGACCGAGACCCTGCCCAATACGACTTTTCGTGTTGAGCTGGAGAACGGCCACGTCGTCACCGCGCATATTTCCGGCAAAATGCGCAAGAACTACATTCGGATACTGACCGGCGACAGCGTGACTGTCGAGCTGACCCCCTACGATCTCAGCAAGGGCCGCATAATCTACAGAGGCAGGTAAGAACCTTTACTCGCCGGGAAGGTGTTCCAGTTCCTTGGTAACGGGCTCGGCCTTGAGTTCCAGATTCCCGTCTTCCGCGACGCAGATTCGCACATGACCACCGTCTGCCAGGCTGCCGAACAGCAATTCCTCGGCCAGCGGCCGCTTGATGTGCTCCTGGATGATTCTCGCCATCGGCCTTGCGCCCATCTTTGGATCGTAACCACGCTCGGCAATCCAGTTACGCGCCGCGTCATCGAGTTCGAGCGTCACATTGTTCGATCCCAGCTTCGCCTCCAGTTCGACGACCAGCTTGTCAACGACACGGGCAATCGAATGTGAATCGAGTGACGCAAACTGAATGATGGCATCGAGTCGATTTCTGAACTCCGGCGTAAACGACTTTTTGATAATCGCCATGCCGTCCGTGCTGTGATCCTGATGAGTGAATCCAATCGATGCACGGCTCATTTCCTGTGCGCCGGCGTTCGTGGTCATGACGAGCACGATATTGCGGAAATCGGCCTGGCGGCCATTGTTATCGGTTAACGTTCCATGGTCCATGACCTGCAACAGGAGATTAAATACCTCCGGGTGCGCCTTTTCGATCTCGTCGAGCAATACGACCGCATGCGGATTCTTGGTGACAGCCTCGGTCAGCAGTCCACCCTGATCAAATCCGACATAGCCGGGCGGCGCACCGATCAGTCGGGACACCGCATGTCGTTCCATGTATTCGGACATATCGAACCTGATCAGTTCGACACCCATTACCATTGCAAGCTGTCTGGTTACCTCGGTCTTGCCGACACCGGTCGGGCCCGCAAACAAGAATGATCCGATCGGCTTGCCTTCATCCGTCAATCCCGAACGTGACATTTTGATTGCCGCGCTCAGCGCTTCGACCGCGTTGTCCTGACCGAAAATTGTCAGTTTCAGGTCACGCTCGAGCGTCTTCAGTACATCCCTGTCGGATGCAGAAACGCTCTTCGGCGGAATGCGCGCCATCTTGGCGACGATATTTTCGATCATTTCGACCGTAACCCTGTCACCACGCTCGCCCACGGGCTGCAGTCGAAGATTGGCGCCGGCTTCGTCGATCACGTCGATCGCCTTGTCCGGAAGACGGCGGTCATTGATGTGTTTCGCGGCAAGCTCGGCAGCTGCCTCGAGGGCTTCCGGATCGTAAATCACGCCATGATGCTCTTCGAATCGGGTTTTCAAACCGCGAAGGATATCGACCGTTTCCTCGAGGCTCGGTTCCGGTACGTCAATCTTCTGGAATCTGCGAGCGAGCGCATGGTCTTTTTCGAATACGCCACGGTACTCGGTGTACGTGGTCGAGCCGATGCAGCGAATCTCACCATTTGCCAGCACAGGCTTGATCAGGTTGGAGGCATCCATGACACCGCCGGACGCCGCGCCGGCGCCGATGACCGTGTGAATCTCATCGATGAACAGTATCGCGCCCGGATCCTCACTGACCTCGGCAATCACAGCCTTTAATCGTTTCTCGAAATCACCCCGATATTTCGTGCCGGCGATCAGCGTCCCCATATCCAGCGCATGAATCGTGCTGTCGCGCAGGACCTCCGGGACTCTTTCCTCGGTGATCATCCGCGCCAGTCCTTCGGCGAGCGCAGTCTTGCCCACGCCTGCTTCACCAACATAGAGCGGATTGTTCTTTCTTCGCCGGCAGAGAATCTGCACGGTTCGCTCGATTTCAAGCTCCCGGCCGATCAGGGGATCGATTTTGCCGTCGATTGCCAACTGATTCAGGTTACTGGCATATTTTTCCAGGGCACTGGAGTCTGCTTCGGTATCCGGGCTCAGGGTGGGGTCGGCGTCCTCATCGACACCATCCTCGGGTAGCTGCGGCATGCCATGCGAAATGTAATTGACGATGTCGAGTCGCGTGACGCTCTGCAGGCCGAGCAGGTACACCGCTTGTGACTGTTTCTCGCTAAAAATTGCAACAAGCACATTGCTGCCGGTGACCTCTTTCTTGCCACTCGATTGCACATGAAAGACCGCCCGTTGCAATACGCGTTGAAACCCGAGCGTCGGTTGCACGTCACCCTCTTCCTCGACAGGCATGAGCGGCGTTGCTTCGTCGATGTATTCAGTAAGCTGCCGGCGCAGTTGCATAACGTTGGTATCGCAGGCTTTCAGAATTTCGTGGACCTTCGGAATGTCGAGCAATGCAAGCAGTAGATGCTCTACCGTCATGAATTCATGGCGGCGCTCGCGAGCGCTTTGAAACGCTTCGTTAAGACAAAATTCCAGTTCGCTACTTAGCATTTAATCAGGACTCTTCCATCGTGCACAACAAAGGATGCTGCTGTTGCTGAGCAATACTCATTACCTGGGCAACTTTGGTTTCAGCAATCTCGTAATCGTACACGCCGCAAATGCCTTTTCCTTTGGTATGAACCTCCAGCATAACCCGAGTCGCGTTCGGCCGTTCCATGCCGAAAATCGATTGCAGTACCTCCACGACAAATTCCATCGGCGTGTAATCGTCATTGATAAGGACTACCCGATAAAGCGGCGGCCTCTTCAGCTTGGGCTGCGCTTCCTCCACAGCCAGATCGTGGCTGTCGCGATTCAGATCTTTTTTGTCGTGTTCAGACATAGCTAATGGGCATCGGGACCGGGTTTTGGCTCGCTTTGAAGGGCATTATATATGGGCCCGGGGCGCATGACTCCAACCCTCAATCACACAATTCTCAAGAAAACCGCCGCGGCATGCCACCCTATTTAAGAAAAGATTTAGAAATTAGAGGTATATACTTGCCGTATATAGGTTTTTTTGTTGTTCTAGGCTTGTTTGAGTGGGTGCTGAAACCTTATCATCCCCTTGCTGCGTTTATATCAGGGATGGTAAGCGTATCCTCAGGTCTTGGGCGGTCAGTCTTTTATGACAATTGAAGCGAAATGGTCCGATTTCAGTAGCTTTGACGGCGAACGGACGCTGTCGGCTGCCAGTCAGCTTTTGCCCCGATGGGTGACCCTGATCCTCGTCGTTGCGATCGCCTGGCAGCTTGCGAGGATCATATGGATGCTGATGCCAGGATCATCAATTGGCGACCCGGTCGTTGCCTCTCCGGCCCAGGCCACGGCCGCAGCAAGACCCACGTCGCAGGCCAACGTCCAGGCAATCGCCGCAGCGCATATTTTCGGCGAAGCAGACCCGGATGATGTTGTAGTCGAAGCCCCCGCCGTCATAGACGAGGACCTCGCCGAAACTCGTCAGAATCTTTCACTCAAGGGCACGATCGCCGGTCTGCAGCCAACAGATGGGCTTGCAATCATTGCGGACAGTCGCAACGAAGAAGAAGTCTATGCCATCAGGGACACCGTCATTCCGGGTACGACATTGCATGCCGTGTATCCCGACCGCGTTGTCCTGAATGAAGGCGGCGCACTAAAAGCCCTCAGGCTGCCAATGGAATTTCCGCAGGGCACCGCGCCGGTCAGACGAAATACGACCTCTGTCAGTCGGGCTTCAAACAACCAGCGAAGCATCCAGGCCGTTGTCTCGCGGAACGTCGCCAAGCTCGCCGATGTCGTTCGACCAACGCCGTACATGGTCGCCGGTCAGATGCAGGGATACCGTGTCTATCCGGGACGGGACCGCAAGCAATTTGCGGCACTCGGACTTCGTCCGGGCGATTTGATCAAGGATATCGATGGTGCCGCCTTGACCGACCCGCAGCAGGCGATGCAAATATTCCAGTCTCTCGGCAACGCCGACCAGGTTTCAGTCACGGTCGAGAGAAATGGGCAGCCGCAGTCGCTGATTTTGAAAACCAGCCAGCTCGATCTCGGCAACGAGTGACCTGACAAATGAGCAGATTTTTCAATAGGTCTCACCTCCGGCTCGTGATTGCAGCGATTATCGTTTGCATATTTGCCGTACCTCTTGCTAGCGCGCAAACCACACCGAATTTCAGAGAAGCCGATATCCGAAAGATCGTCGAGGCCGTCAGCGAAGTCACCGGCAAGACCTTCATCCTGGATCCCAGGGTCACCGCGAAGGTGACTATTTTGTCCAAGACGCCGCTGTCGGCGGAAGCATTTTACGAGGCGTTTCTTTCCATTCTGCAGGTTCATGGCTATGTCGCCATAACCACGGGCGACATCATCAAGATCATTCCGGATGCGAGTGCACGACAGCACCCGAGCCTTTTGAGCACCGAAGGTGCCGGCGGTGACGATATCGTGACGCAGGTGATTCAGGTCCGTAACATCGGCGCGGCGCAGCTTGTACCGATTCTGCGGCCGCTGATACCTCAGTATGGGCACCTGGCGGCTCATCCGGGCTCGAACATGCTCATCATTTCCGACCGCGCTAACAACGTCAAGCGAATGCTCACCATCATTCGCCGAATTGATCTTGCGAGTGATGACGAGATTGAGGTCATACCCCTCGAGCACGCCTCGTCGGGAGAGGTCGTCAGGGTACTGACAGCACTAACGCAGACACCACGCGCCGACGGCATGCCGGTGACGACCAGCCTGGTCGCGGATGCACGAACGAACAGCATACTGATCGGCGGTGACAAGAACGGAAGACTCAGGCTTCGTGCCTTAATCGCGCATCTCGATACACCGCTCGAGGATGGCGGCAGTACGCAGGTCCGCTACCTGCGCTACGCGGATGCCGAGGAACTTGCCGGCAAGCTTCAGACTCATTTTACGCAGCAGGCAACCGCGGGCGCCGGAGCTGGCGCTGCAAGCCCTCAGGATCAGGTCAGCGTCTGGGCCGATTTGCAGACCAACGCTATCGTTGTTAATGCACCGCCGAAGATGATGCGTTCCCTGATGTCTATTGTCGACCAACTGGATATTCGGCGCGCGCAGGTTCTGGTTGAGGCCATCATTGTCGAAGTACTGGCCGACAAAGTGTCCGACCTCGGCGTCACCTGGGCCGTCGAAGGCAGTGGCAGTAATGCACCGATCGGAATCACAAACTTTTCTGGTGCCGGTACCAACCTGATCAACCTCATTGGAGCAACGCAGGGTGGCACCGTCGACCCTAGCGCCGCGAGCGCCATCGGAGAAGGCATCAGCGTCGGCGTCGGCCGCATAGTGGACGGCGGCACGAGCTTTGCGGCGATTCTGCATGCATTGGAAGGCGATGCGACGACGAATATCATTTCTACGCCGACCATCGTGACGACGGACAACGAGGAAGCAAGTTTGAATGTCGGTCAGGAAGTGCCGTTCGTGACGGGCTCATTTACGAATACCGGCACGGCAGGCGGCGCCGTCAATCCATTTCAGACCATTCAGCGCGAACAGGTTGGCGTAAAGCTGACAATAACGCCGCAGATCAACGAAGGCGACGCGATTCTACTGAAGATCTCGCAGGAAATATCGAGCATCAGCGAATCAGCCGCAGGTGCCGCAGATCTGATTACGAACGAGCGCACCATCGAAACGACGGTCATTGTCGAGGATGGCGGCATTCTGGTTCTCGGTGGGCTGATTGAAGACAGCCTTAGGGAAAGTACTCAGAAAGTGCCGATACTCGGCAGCATTCCCTTGCTTGGTGTACTGTTCAGAAATCGCAGCGTCGACAAGGTCAAGACAAACCTCATGGTATTTATCAGGCCAAAGATTTTGCGTGACGGTACTGCAGCAACGATTGCGACTAATGCCAAATACAACTTTGCAAGGGATATGTTGTCGCAGGACGGTACAAATGTGCCCCAGATGTTCGGCGAAGACCGCCCGACACTCCCACCGCTCGAGACATTCGAAGAACAAGCACAAAAAATTGACTCGGCCGATGATTCCGGTGAATAGCGCTGAATAGCGACGTTACCGGGATGGAAAGCGAATCTGAAATCGTTCTCGAAACTGAAGATACGCCCGTCGTCGAAATCGGCGACGACGTTACGCCGGACGCATCCAGCACACGGTTTCTCCCCTTCTCATTTTCAAAGCGTCATGGCGTGCTCATCCGTGATATCAAGGATGGCAAAGCGGACGCAGTCTATCGTACCGGCGCATCGCCGCTAAGCCTTGCCGAAGCCCGCCGCTTTGCAGGCGTACCGCTTCAGCTCACGAGGGTTACAGCGGACGCGTTCGATGCCTTACTGCAACAGACCTACGAGCAAGGCAGCAACATGGCCATGCAGATGGTTGGTGGCCTCGACGAAGACATCGACCTGCTGCAGGTTGCGCAGGAACTGCCCGAACCATCGGACCTCCTCGAAAGCGATGACGACGCACCGATCATCCGATTCATCAACGCGGTTCTGACCGAAGCGGTCAAGGAAAACGCGTCCGACGTGCACATCGAGCCTTACGAGAACCGGCTGGTCGTGCGATTTCGGATCGACGGCGTGCTGCAGGAGATCCTTCAGACACGTCGCGCACTCGCGCCGCTCGTGGTTTCCCGTATCAAGGTCATGTCGAAACTCGACATCGCCGAGAAACGCCTGCCCCAGGATGGGCGCATTTCTCTGCGAATCGCCGGCCGCGCCGTCGACGTCCGTGTGTCGACGATGCCCTCTGGGCATGGTGAGCGTGTCGTACTGAGGCTGCTCGATAAACAGGCAGGACGCCTGGATTTGAGTTCGCTCGGCATGGATGAGACCTCGATGAACGTCATGGACGATCTCATTCACAAGCCCCACGGCATTATTCTCGTCACCGGCCCGACAGGCTCGGGAAAAACGACGACACTGTATGCGGCACTCGAACGAATTAATGACAACAGCCGTAACATCATGACCGTCGAGGACCCGATCGAATACTTCATCGACGGTATCGGGCAGACGCAGGTCAATACCAAAGTGGAAATGACTTTCGCGAGGGGCTTGAGAGCCATATTGCGGCAGGACCCCGACGTCGTCATGGTCGGCGAGATTCGTGACCTCGAGACCGCCGAGATTGCCGTCCAGGCAAGTCTCACCGGTCACCTCGTTCTATCGACACTGCACACAAATACCGCCGTCGGCGCTGTAACGAGACTGCGCGACATGGGCGTCGAACCTTTCCTGCTCTCGTCGAGCCTGATCGGCGTACTGGCGCAGCGCCTCGTGCGGGTTCTCGACGACGATACCAAGGTCGCTTACGTCGCACGCGACTTCGAGTGCCACACACTGCACATGGATTCCGAAAATCCGCCGACCATTTACCGGGCCGGCCAGGCCGACAGCCGCGGCTTTCATGGCCGCACCGGCATCTACGAGGTAATCACCGTGGACGATGCGATGAGAACAATGATCCACGACGGCGCCAGCGAGCAGAATCTCGAACGGCACGCCCGATCGATGAGCCCGAGCATTCGAGCCGATGGCCGTCGCCGCGTTCTGGCCGGCAACACGACACTTGACGAAGTGCTGCGCGTCACGCGCGAAGATTAGCGCGCCGGATCGAAAGATCAACTAAAATCCGCTCATGGGCGCATTCGAATACGTAGCACTCGACAAGGCTGGCAAGGAATCCAAAGGTCTGCTGGAGGGCGATACCGCGAAACACGTTCGCCAGATTCTGCGCGAGCGCCATATGTTTCCGGTCAAAGTTACGGAAGTCGCGAAAAAGGAATCAAAGCGGCAACGAAACTTCTCCCTGAAACGCGGACTATCTGCCGGCGATCTGGCGCTCATTACCCGCCAGCTGGCGAGCTTGTCTGCCTCTGGTATCCCGCTCGAGGAAGCGCTGCTCGCAGTCAGCCAGCAAAACGAGAATCCCCGGACACAGAGCATCCTGATGGGGGTGCGCGCGCGCGTCATGGAAGGGCATACACTTGCAGACGGGCTGGCGGACTTCCCGCATGCGTTTCCCGAGTTATATCGGGCCACGGTGGCGGCCGGAGAATCATCCGGGCATCTCGACGCAGTACTCGAACGTCTTGCGGAGTTCACCGAGTCCCGCCAGATACTGCAACAGCAGGTCAGAAACGCGCTGATCTACCCTATTGCCCTCGTCGTTACCGCTGTCGCCATCATCAGTTTCATGCTGGCCTACGTGGTGCCGAAGGTCGTTTACATATTTGAAAACTATGACCAGCAGCTGCCTCTACTGACCCGCATCATGATTGGGGCCAGCGATTTCATACGCGATTACTGGATAGGTGTAATCGTATTTGTCGTGGCCGTCGTATTCGGAATCAGGCGATTGCTGAAGAAGAAAGGGCCAAAGCGGAGATACCACGCGATGCTGCTGCGACTCCCAATCGTCAAGAAATTAACGCGTGGAATCAATACCGCCCGATTCACACAAACCCTGAGTATTCTTGCCGGCAGCGGCGTGCCGATTCTCGAGTCCTTGCGTATTGCCTCACAGGTCGTTGTGAACATACCGATGCGGGAGGCAGTAGAGGAGGCGTCCCTGCGTATCAGGGAAGGTGCGATGATCAGCAAGTCACTTGCAACCAGCAAACTTTTTCCACCGATGACAACTCACCTGATCTCCAGTGGCGAGGCCAGCGGACGCCTCGAGGAAATGCTTGCGCGCGCTGCAAGCAATCAGGAACGTGAAGTCGACGGACTGATCGCCACTTTGCTCGGCATCATGCAACCGCTTCTCGTGATCGTCATGGCAGCAATCGTGCTGCTCATCGTGCTTGCAATTCTGCTTCCGATCTTCGAAATCAACAACCTCATCGCCTAGCCATAACCCGCACTAACGCTACATTTTGGCTACTTTTCAGTCTCGTTGAAAAACTGCGAATCACTCTCTTGCACGACTGATTCTTTCGGCGTATATAAACCGTGAACGCTGACAGATTGGTTCACGTCATGGAAGTTTTTGGCTGCGCTTGATTTGAGGTTGATGATGATGCACACAGAAATGGGTGATCACGACAACGAAGACGACATTGAAGTTAGTGCTGATGATGAACTTGTGGAAGAAATTCCGGAAGAAACCGTCGTACTGCCAGAGTCCGAAAATTCCGACAACGTCGGCGATGTCTCCGTTGAGATTAATGTCGAAGAACTCGTTGCGGAGATAGAGGCATCACAAGGCAGCGACGCTCACAAGAAAAAGGAAATTCGCCGGCGGCTCGAATCAATTCGCGAACAGCGCGAAGTATCCAAGGAGATGGAAGATACATTCGCGGCATATCTCGGCGACGAGGATTGACGTTCATCTGAAATTCCTCGACGGTACGAATAACTCTCCCAGCAATTCACTGTGATCGATCAGCTTCCTGGCGATGACATGAATTACCTTTCCCTCGATCTGTAATTCCCCTTCGACCCCCATCAGGCGGGCATTCAAAAGTACGCCTCGCTGCTCGTCCGCGATTTTCTTCCACACGATCAGGTTCATACAGCCCGATTCGTCCTCGAGCGTGACGAAAGTAACGCCACTGGCGGTCCCCGGGCGTTGTTTTGTGATCACGATCCCCGCCACTTTCACCCGGCGGCCGGTCGTAAGGCCCGGTAGCTCGACAAATGAAACATAGTTAAGCCGGTCGAGGCGCCTGCGTATCAGTTCCATCGGATGACGTTCGAGTGTCAGCCCGAGGTGCTTGTAGTCAGCAACGATATTCTGCCCCTCCGTGGGGCGCCTGAGCATCGGCACGGCTTCATAACGCTCCATCGACGGGAACAATGCGGTTGGTTTTTCGACGCCGGCGACAGCCCAGCGAGCCCGGTGCCGATGCCCCTCCAATGACTTCAGCGCACCTGCTGCAGCCAGCGCACTCAGTTCCCTGCGATTCAGGGAACAGCGTTCGAGCAGTTGCTGAATGTTTCGATATGGACCGGCTGCACGCGCCCCGGCAATCGTTTTGCCAGCAGTTTCGGGCAAGCCTTTGACCTGCCGTAATCCCAGGCGCAATGCCGGCTTGCCATGCTCCGTCCTCTCCAGTGTGCAATCCCAGTCACTTGTGTTGACATCAGCGGCCCGCACCTCGACGCCATGACGCCGGACGTCCTGAGTGAGCTGTGATGCAGAGTAGAAACCCATCGGCTGGCTGTTGATGAGGGCGGCTGTAAATGCCGCGGGTTCATGGCATTTGAGCCAGCAGGAAACATAAACGAGCAAGGCAAAACTCGCCGAATGAGACTCGGGAAAACCGTATTCGCCAAAGCCTTTTATCTGCTTGAATATCTGACGGGCAAAGTCTTCTGCATAGCCCCGCTCCCGCATACCCTTGATCAACTTTTCCTCGAACGGGCCCAAGCCCCCGCGCCGTTTCCAGGCCGCCATCGCACGCCGCAGCCGGTCAGCCTCACCCGGCGTAAAGCCGGCGGCAACGACGGCGAGCTGCATCACCTGTTCCTGAAAAATAGGCACCCCGAGTGTGCGCTGCAGTACCTCCCTGACGTCATCGCTGGGGTACTCGACGACCTCTTCGCCAGAACGTCGGCGAAGATAGGGATGCACCATATCGCCCTGTATGGGACCCGGACGAATAATTGCCACCTCGATGACGAGGTCGTAATAACAACGGGGCTTTAAACGCGGCAACATCGCCATCTGTGCGCGGGACTTGATCTGAAACACGCCCATCGTGTCGCCGTCGCAGATCATGTCATACACTTTTTCATCTTCCGCCGGCACGCTCGACAGTGAATATTCCCTGCCGTCGTACTCCTTAATCAAATCGAAGCTTCGCCGGATGGCCGTCAGCATGCCGAGACCCAGGACATCGACTTTCAACAATCCCAAATCCTCGAGGTCGTTCTTCTCCCATTGGATGACGGTGCGATCTTCCATCGTCGCGTTTTCGACAGGTACCAGCCCCGACAAAGGCCCGTTGGAGATGACAAAGCCACCAACGTGCTGTGACAGATGGCGCGGAAAGCCGATGAGTTGTCTAACGAGATAAAGCAGGCGTTCGATAACCGGGCTCCTGGGATCGAGTCCGGCCTCGATGACCCGGCTGTCATCGACCTGCTGGCCGTCCCACCACTGCATGGACCTGGCTAGCTTGTCGACCTGCAGGCCGCTCAAGCCCAGCGCCTTACCCACATCGCGCAGAGCGCTCCGCGGCCGATAGGTAACAACTGTCGCAGCGAGCGCCGCACGACCTCGCCCATACTTCTCATAGATGTACTGAATAACCTCTTCGCGCCGTTCGTGTTCGAAATCGACATCGATATCCGGCGGCTCGTTGCGCTCCCTGGAAATGAAACGCTCGACGAGCGTCGCCATACGGCCCGGATCGACTTCCGTTATCCCTAAACAAAAACAAACGGCCGAATTCGCCGCGGAACCACGACCCTGACAAAGAATTCCCTGTGATCTTGCGAAAGCGACGATGTCATAGACAGTCAGAAAGAAGGGTTCGTAGCTGAGGTCGGCAATGAGTTCGAGCTCGTGCACGATGAGTTCGATAACTTTTTGCGGAGCACCCTCGGGCCAGCGTCTTCGCATGCCCTGTTCACTCAAATGACGCAGATAGCTCGTCGGTGTTTCACCGTCGGGCACGAGTTCATCCGGATATTCGTAACAGATTTCATCGAGTGAGAAATCGATCCGGCTGGCAATTTCGAGTGTCTCCCGAGTAAGTTCTTCGGGATAGATCCTCGCGATCAGTTCAGGGGAGCGAAGATAACGCTCACCATTCGGATACAGTGCGAAACCAGCCTGGTCTACCGTCACTTTCTTTCGTATCGCCGTAAGCGTGTCTTGTAACATTCGGCGTGAGCGGCGATGCATATGTACATCGCCGCTGGCAACGAGCGGCAAACCCAATGTGCGGCTTAAGTCCTGCAGGCGGCCCAAACGTTGACATTCGAGGCCATCTGCGAGCAGCTCTACGGCAATCCACAGACGCGTATCGAAGGCATCGCATATCCAGCGATCCTCTGCCTTCAATTGCAGACCACTGCCAGGAGTCCATAACAGTAGGCAATCAGGTAAGCCGTCGCTAAATGCATCGAGTGAGAGACTGTAACTACCTTTCTCTGCCGCTCGCCTTCCTTCGGTAATCAACCGGCACAAGCGGGCGTAGCCGGCCCGGTTCTGTGCAAGGACAACGAGTTTAAGACCGGTAGCGAGCAGAACTTCAGAACCGATGATGAGTTTTTCGAGTCCGCAGTCCTTTGCCGTCATATGCGCCCTTACAATCCCCGAAACAGAGCATTCGTCGGTGATCGCCAGCGCGGCATAACCAAGCCCCGCGGCCGTCTCGACCAGCTCTTCGGGATGCGATGCGCCCCTCAGGAAGCTGAAATTGCTGAGCGCATGCAGTTCGGCATAGGCAGTCATTACCCGAATATGCCGTGGAGATACCAGGCTTCTTTCGACCGGCGATCCTGATACACCCAGACATGGATGCCCGCAGGATTCACGGCGACGTAATAATCCCTCGCAATGCCGTCGCCATCCCACCAGCCCGTCTCGAGGCGTTCGGGCCGATCGAGCAGCTTCAGGACGCCCTGATACACAGGCGTACCCTGCTCCACCGTTAACGGCCTCGGTTCCGGCAACAACCACAACGGCCTTCGCGATATTGGAACAGCCGCACAATGTGGGACTTCTGCCGGATCCGCCAACGCCCAGGCATATTGCGGGCGGTGCTCGGCGACGGTCGTGACACCGTGTATCGACGTATCACCGATGCGCGCGCTGATGCGCTCGACGAGATGCGCAATCGGTTCACTCTGTTGCCTGCCCGCATCATCAAAAGAGAATCTCGAGGTTTTCGCGACGAGTGCCTGAGTCCGCCCGCCTGCTAAACGAATCACTATCACCGGCGCTGGCAATCGAAGCTCCTCAAACTTTATTTTCAACAAATCGAACCAGTGCTCGATGCTGCGGCCTGCCTGCACTGAGCCCAGTGTCAGATGTGTTGCAGCTTCTCTCAGATGGAAAAAATCGAACAACACACGCTGCACGCTCAACTGTCGCGTCAGTAAAAAACGCTCGAGTTCGACGAGCAGTTCCTGACAGACATTGAGTAGCAAATCACTCGCGCTTTCCTCTTCCGGTAATTCATATTCCGAACAAAAACGTTCAGGCACCCGATGATAGTGGCGGGGATCCGGCAGGCGGCCCAGTGCACGATCGAGTTCGAGTAAACGGACAGCGCCAAAACGTCGTGCAAAACCCTCGCGAGGCAATCTTAAGGCATCACCGACCTGTGTAATGCCCATGCCGCTCAGGGATTCATTGATAGCGTTCGGCCAGCCGAGACAAGGTATCGGCAGTACGCCCAATGCGCCGGTCAGATCGGCCTCCTTTTGGATACAGGCTTTGCGGCCGGCTTTTGCCAGCCAGGTCGAGGCCAATGGCGTCGGCGCGATCGAAAAAAAAGCGCTAAAGCCCCGCTGCTCCAGGCCAGTTGTGATCTGTTGCTTAAGCTGTGAAAGCCCGCCGAACAATTTGAGACTGCCGGCGATCTCCAGAAGCAATACGTTCGGCGCTTCGATGCTGACAAAAGAAGTGAACCGCTCTGCCCAGACAGCCAGGGCCTCCAGGACCTGCCGTTCCCGTAGCAAACTGCGCTCCACGAGATGAAGCGTCGGCAGGAGCGCCAGTGCGGCATTCACCGCCAGCCCGGCGACAACACCGGCTGCTCCGGCTTTTTTGTCGGCCAGCAATATTCGTCTCATGCCGTCGCTATCTTCGAATACCGCGACCGCTTCTTCGTTGTTGCCATTGCTCACCGCCTGAAGCGGCAGGACTGGCAGATAAATACAAAACCACAGGCGCCGTGCCGGTTTTTCAGCAAGCACAAACGACTGCTGGGCGGTTTCCGGGCGGGCAGGTGTTACAGAGGGAGTCGGGCTGACTTCCCGCAGAAAAGCGGGCAATTTATCAGGACGCGCCATGGCTAACCCGAAGATTGTGCGAGGGACCGGGATTGTGGGCGAGAGATCGTTGTGACTGACGCTGCTCTGGACCGAGAGCCATAGCGAGCTATGGCTCGAGGGAAGAGCCAGTCAGGCGCAAGGAGATCCGGCCACAAACCGGAGTCTCGTGTAATCTTCGGGTTTTTAGCCTGCATAGTCCTGCAGCACCATCGGCCGGCCGCCGCGACTTTTCAGGATCCCCAAATCCGTGCCCTTCTCGCCTGGGATGAGTTGAATGCGCAAAGCAGCGGCCGACGATTGAGACAGAGCCTTGAGCGGGCGAAATGCGATCGCCCAGCTCTGTCCTTTTTCGGCAGCGAGTTGCAAACGACGGCTGGAATAGTCATCCAACGCATTCAGCCATATGAGCACAGCCGCGCAATTACCCGAAGACAGGGCCTGCTCGGCTGACCACAAGGTCTCGTTCTCCTGTCTGGGATGCACGATCAATACCCGTGAAAGGTTGATACCCCATTGCAACAATGCAGGTGGATAGGGCTGGAAAGGCGGTGCTATCCAGGCGATCCAGCCAGCCTCATCCGAGCTTTCGGACTCTTCGGATTTACTGAGGCGGGCCAGCGCCGGCATCAGCAACTGAAGCTCGCCCATGCCGTAGTCTTCGAGCAGGATTTCGGTCAGAGCGTGCTGCGGCCAGCCACCGCCCGGTAAATGGCGGTCGAGTCTCGGGTAACCGCTGGGAAGTCCTGGCCAGCTATTCGCCTGATCCCGCCCCCGCCAGAGTCGCGGGTTTTGCAGCAATTTCTCGAGCGTATCGGCCACGGCGACACGAGCTTAGTGGAGAGGCAATCCATCGCGGATGACGCCGACAACGACACCCTCGATCACCATGGTCTGCGTCTCGAGGTCGACCTGTATTGGCTCGAACTCATCATTCTCCGGTAACAACCAGACCACAGACCCGTCCTGGCGATAGCGTTTGACGGTGACCTCGTCCTCTACTCTGGCTACAACGATCTGCCGGCTTCGCACTTCAGGGGTTCGGTGTACCGCCACAAGATCGCCATCGAGAATGCCGGCGTCCTTCATACTCATGCCATGTACTCGCAGCAGGTAATGCGGCTTGGGATTGAAAAGCGCCGGATCGAGCCTGTAATGCGTCTCGATATGCTCCTCAGCGAGGATCGGGCTGCCGGCCGCCACCCTGCCGACCAGCGGTAAGCCCAGCTGATCACGTAGCGAATCCTTGAGTTGTATGCCCCTGGATGCTCCCGGCAGGAGTTCCAGTACCCCCTTCTTCTGCAGCGCCCGCAAATGTTCCTCGGCTGCATTGGCAGATTTGAAACCGAGTTCCCTGGCGATCTCCGCACGCGTGGGCGGCATACCAAAATCGGCTATAAACTCTTGAATCATATGAAGAATTTGAGATTGCCTGGGGGTCAGACCTTTCATGACAAAACCCTGTATAGATAAACAGTATTGGAATTATATACAGCTGATTTTCTTCTGCAAGTCGTTTCTAGATGCAGCAGCAGGACTTTGATTACCTTAAGGCCGCCCACAACATTTCGAATCACGACGCCATGCTTTTTTTTTTGACCGGGATATTTTTGATTTCGATGCAATGCGAGCAAAAGAAAAAGAAATAAACACTGTCTCCCATACACGACAACACTCGAATAAAAACAAGGTTTTCGTTGAAGATGACCGCGTATTAGGAAATAATGCGCCTGCAGTATTATCCCAACAGAGGAAAATTGGATGATGAATAAGAATGTACTGAAAGTGAGCGCATTGGTGCTCGTGCTCGGGATGGCCTCAGGGTGTGCCAGCCAGGAAGCAATCGATAGAGCACAGGCGACAGCGGACAGTGCAGCAAGAGATGCGGCAGCAGCCAAATCTACAGCTGAGGCTGCCCGTGCAGCAGTGGACAGCGCAGCACAAGCAGCTGCCAGCGCTCAAAGCACTGCAGATCAGGCTTTAGCTGCGGCTAGCGAAGCGCAGGCTTGCTGTGATGCAAACCGTGATCGTTTGGAGCGCATGTTCCAGAAAACAATGTCTAAGTAGCAAAAGACTACGAAGATTTTATTCAAACGCCGCGCTTGTCGCGGCGTTTTTTATTGTCTTGCCGACCAGCACGGGAATGCCGTCGGCACGATCCAGCAGCATTTCCGCCCGCTGCCAATCGAGTTCGCCGGCACGTGTATTCGTCGCGGCCACGAACTGCTCGGTCAGTACCGTTAGCATGTTTCTCTCCGGAGAAAGCTTTGCATCCTCCGATAACACTTCAGTAGTAATCTCGCCCGATTCCGTTTCAAACGGTGCAATATCGAGTGGGCGGTGAACTTCCATGACAAGTTCATCGCCGTCCCAGCCAACCTTGACCGGCTCGTTGATAATCCGTACCGGCGTATTGACGCCGACAAGACCGAACAGGAATCGAATGTCTTCCGGGAACATGCGTATGCAGCCGTGAGTCACGCGCATCCCCACACCGGCCGGGCGATTGGTGCTGTGTATGAGGTATCCCGGGAGGCCCAGTCGCATGGCATAGGCACCAAGGGGATTTTTCGGTCCCGGTGGCACGATTCTCGGCAGGGGATCTCCGTCAGCCGCGTGCTCTGCGCGCACCGATTCCGGCGGATACCAGGTTGGATTCTCCGCCTTTGCGACCACCCGCGTGAGACCCAGCGGTGTCTCCCAGTCCATGCGGCCGATACTCATCGGATAAGTCATGACCACCGCAGATTCCCCATCCATCGGTTCCGGGAAATAGTACATCCGGTACTCGGCAAGATTCAGCACAACGCCTTTTCTCGCAACGGCAGGCAAGACATATCGAGTGGGAAGCACGACCTCCGTGCCCTCGCCCGGCAGCCACGTATCGACATCCGGATTGGCGCGAACGATGTCCTCATAGCCAAGGCCGTGGCGCCGCGCAATATCCAGTAGCGTATCGTCCTCCCGTGCCGCGATTACGCCCACGGCACCGATCACGTCATTGCCATCCGGCGGCAACGCGAATTGTTCCGCATGCGATGCAACGGGTAGCAAAGTGACGAGCATTGCGCTCAGCAGGTAGTGCCGAAGACTCATCGTCCTATTTCTTCCCTCTCTATTACTTCGACTTCCGATTCCGCGGCAGCGAGCCAATCCTGGAGTGCTGCGCTTTGCAGCAAACGCTCAGGGTAGCTGCTCGCCGATTGCGGTAGATTGATTCCGTATGTTCTGAACCTCAGAACCACCGGTGCATATATCGCATCGGCGACGCTGAAGCGGCCGAATAACCATCCGTCGCCGGACTGATATCGCCTGTGGCAGTCCGACCAGATTTCGATAATTCGATCAATATCGGCGGTCAGCGCATCAGGTAGCGGTACTTTACGTCCCATGGCACGGCAATTCATAGGCATTGCTTCACGCAAAATTGAAAATCCCGAATGCATCTCTGCGCTGATACTCCTCGCGTGGGCACGCGCCGCGGGATCCGACGGCCAGAGGCCCTTCTTCGGCCAGCGCTCAGCGACCGTCTCGGCGATCGCCATCGTGTCCCAGATCGTCTGTCCATCGAGAATCAGGACCGGTACGCGGGATGCCGGTGAGTATCGGGCGATCTTCGCGGCGAAGCCCTCCTCGTCGAGTGCCAGTCGCTCCTCCTCGAACTCAATGCCCACCTCGGCCATCAGCAGCCATGCCCGAAGGGACCAGGTCGAGTAATTCTTGTTGCCAATTATGAGTTTTGCCGACATCTGATCATTACCTGATCATTTGCGACCATAGTAAACCAATTTGAGCGAGTTTCCTTTGCATTGACCCGCTTTCCTCCGGCCGGTAGCCTTTCAGGCCCGAAGATTCTCCGGACAAGCAAAATGGGCATGCGATTTTCGCTCGAACTGACAGATCGGGACCTCAATTTCTTTCGCAAGGCATTGAGAAAGTCGCGCGACGCCGTGCGACATGCCGATGAGTCCGAGATCATCGAGGCCATTAGCGACATCCTGGCCGAGATCAAAAGTGAAGAACCGCTGCCCGACTTTGTGGCCAAGCGAATTCCGAGGCTCGATTCCCTCATCAGGATGCTGCAGGACGACGAGTGGGCATTGCCGACGGATGATCGTGAACGCCTTCTGGCGATGTTCGTCTATTTCGGTGACCCGGAAGACATCCTTCCGGACTACATTCCGGTAATCGGTTATCTCGACGATGTCATCATGATCGAACTCGTTGTAAGAGAGTTGCAACACGTGCGTGACGCGTATGAGGATTTTTGCGATTTCAGGGATGGTTACGACAAGCGCTTCAACACCGGTCACGATGCCGCGGTCCGACGCGACCGTATCGACAAGAAACGGCAACAATTACATCAGAGAATGAAACGAAGGACGAAGAGCAGCAGGCAATCGAAGCTCTGGTAAGCAGCGTCGATTAGTCCAGAGCGCCCAGATGCTCCTCGATCAGATCGACTTCAACGGGCGACGCATGCCGAACCCTGTCACTGGATGATTTCTACGGGTACCGCCGTGACCGGCTCGCAACGGCCACGAGCGGACCTCGCCATACATGGCGTCATTCGAAGAACGATAGAAAGAAAAAGAACATGCCTGCGATCTTGCTGAACACCGCGGCAAAGACCAGGTAAACGCCAAGTATCAATAAAGCAATGCCGGCAATAAAACCGAAATCACCATAGCTATTATCCAAAATCTGACTCGCCACAGCAATTACGACCACGCCAGCCATTAGCATGGCCAGCCGACCCAGGAAGAATCTCACGAGACTCTGACCACTTCGAAGCTCAGACTGATATTTGCGGTGTCTCTCGATTGCGGCGTAATCTGGCTCGCGCTTTTTCCCACTGACTAATGCGGCTTGGGCCTTCTCAAAGGAGTCGTTGCCTGAATCGATAATGTGCTGCTGTCTTACAGTCGTCATTCGCTCGATCAACTTATGTGCCTGCTGTCGCTTATAACTACTGCCTTTCCAGCAGCAGGAGAACTGGGTCAATTCGAGGATATACCTAACAAATCTTAGAGAGAGTCCAAGAATCGTTACGAAGCCGGCGGCGTGACCAGCAGAAGACAGCCAATAGCAGACGCTCTTAACTCGGTCCAATTAAATGACGTGGTATGACAGGCCCGTTACATTTGCTTTGTTACGCGGTTTGCTTGGCTGGTCTTACAGACCGCTTCCTGCATCGCCCCGTTTTAGGACCAAAACGCGTCCCATTGTGACTGATCGTCAAGGTAAGACCATTCCTCAACACACTGGCCGTCACGCCAGCGGATGACCTCGCAAACTCCGACCTCCATAGCCTCGCCATTGCGAGTAGCACCAAATCGGAAAAGCGCTACCGAATGCTCGTCATTGCCGAGGTAGTCCTTGTGTTCTACGATCTTGGCAGTGCCACTGCTTAGCTCGTCCATTTTGCCGAAAAACTCGCCGAAAACTGCCTCGCGACCGCGAAATTCACCAGAGACCTTGCTATTGCCAGGGCTGTGCCAGACTGTGTCCTCGGCGGTCATCCCGGTCAACGTATCCATATCGCCTCCGGAAAAAGCCTCGTGTGCCTTTCGATGTAACGCAGCATTTGACTGTTCGCTCATGATTCTCTCCCCATCTGGGCTTGCGTTTGTCAAGTTCAGCCAACTCTGTGACAAAATAGTCCAGATTAAACAGATCTCTATAGGTAGAAACCCCTATGCCGGACGGTAGCCAACGTGTCACACGGGCCTGTTGCCAATTGATTGAATGATGCCCGGTTCGGGCCATTAGCGACCCTTTACGTTCCTATCAGCCCAAAGACCACTTTGGGTTGCGGTTTCAACCGGTCGGGTGCAAAGCAGACACTTAACACGAATTTCTTGCAGCCGAATCCGGGCAGGTGCTTTTGTGTATGAAGCAGTCATTCAAACTACTGGAAAGTTATTGCCGCGAAGGGTGAAAAAAGGCCATGAGCTGACATTACAGTGCAGTGCAAAGTCTAAGCCTGATTGCTTTGCTGGCTTACAGACCAGCAGCTTCGAGCATATAGAGTCCAAGGGTGAAACCGACCAACATACTAACGGCTTCTATCGCCTCATCTACATTGTTTGAAGCGACGCGCTCAACGGATACGGTGTGTATATCTCCGATAGGCACTCGTGCGTTGTCGCCCATCAGCACATCGTCTTCAATAGCCTCAAGCGTAAAGCGAACATTCTTTCCGTCCGTGGTTACGACCTTGACTGTGTCACCGATATCTAATTCCAAAACCGCAAGTTCCGGGGATTGGCTGTCTATGATCTCGAAACTGGTACACCCCGATATGAGACCAAGAAACAGGGTGGCGCACACGGACACTCTTAATGGATTCATCACGCGACCTCTTCATTTTGACATGGCATCTATCTTGTTTATGAGATATCCCGCCACAGCAGCAGAGAAGTAATAAGTTACTATTGTTTGCGAACGCAGGCGCGGAAGCCTGAAGGAAAAGCAAATTTTTTGAGATGTTTTGGTAATTGACCGATACGGGTCTTTGCGGGTGTGCGAACGTTTGTTTTAGATTGAGTGCAGAAGAAATAGACTTGGTCCAGACTTGCGACGCCGAACATCCGTGGTGTGTCGTTTTCTGCCGGTCGAATGCTTGTGGCCGGCCGGCCGCTGAGGGGCCGTCACCGGCTATTCATACTAGATGAGATCTAAAACGTTCTTGCTCTCGAAGCTGACCTGTTTCGCGCAGCCAACTAGTACCGCATCAACACGGAGCCCCAGGTAAAGCCACCGCCGAAAGCCTCCATCAGGACCAGCTGACCGCGTTTGACGCGGCCGTCGCGCACCGCGACATCCAGCGCCAGCGGCACCGATGCCGCAGACGTGTTGCCGTGCTCCTGAACGGTCTGAATGACTTTCTCCATCGGCAATCCCAGCCGCTTGGCGGTCGCCTGAATGATTCGCAGATTGGCCTGATGTGGAATCAGCCAATCAAGTTCGCTTTGATCGATGTTATTCGCTTCGAGTGTTTGCGTTGCCACGTTGCCGAGCGTCTTGACCGCGACTTTGAAGACCTCATTACCCTGCATTATGATCCTGGAATCGCCAACGCCTGCTGCGGCCAGATTTTTCGACACACCGACCGGATAATAGAGCAAGTCCCTGTATTTTCCGTCTGCGCCCAGATGGGTGGAGATGATGCCCTGCTCGTCTGACGGCTTGAGTATGACCGCGCCAGCGCCATCGCCAAACAACACACAGGTCGCCCGATCTGACCAGTCGATCAGTTTGGTGATAATTTCTGCGCCGATGACGAGCGCGCATTTCGATTCGCCGGTACGAACAAATTTGTCGGCTGTTGTCAGCGCGTAGATGAATCCCGTACATGCGGCTTCGATGCTGAACGCACCGCAACCATGTATGCCAAGCTTTTCCTGAATGATCGTCGCAATGTTCGGAAAGATCAGATCCGGGCTTGTCGTACCGACAACGATCAGGTCGATGTCTTCTGCGGTGATGCCGGCATCTTCGATCGCGTTCTTCGCCGCCTCGACACAGAGATCGGACGTCAGTTCGTCCTCGGCCGCGACGTGACGCCGTTCGACGCCGGTACGGGTACGTATCCACTCGTCGCTAGTGTCCACAATCTTCTCCAGATCCGCATTCGTCATGATGCGTTCCGGAAGGTAGCGTCCCGTGCCTTCGATTCTCGAATAGCTCATGCAGCTTCCTGTTGCAGCAGGTTGCCAATCTGCTGCGGTACCTGGTTCTTCACCTCGACCAACGCCGTTTCGATCGCATGTTGAAACGCGTAACTGTCGGCACTGCCGTGGCTCTTGATAACGATACCATTCAGGCCGACCAGCGACGCGCCATTGTAATTGCGCGAATCCATCTCGACAGCAAGGTTATTCAATACGGGTCTGGCGAGCCAGGACTGAAGCTTCGAGAAGAAACTGCGTGTGAATGCGCGGCGAAGATGCTGGCGGCAAAGGCCAACCGTGCCTTCCATCGTTTTGATTGCAACATTTCCGGTAAAACCGTCTGTCACAACGACATCGGCCTTTCCTGAAAAAATCTCGTTGCCTTCGATAAAGCCGACATAGTTCAGGCCGCTTTCATTCAATATAGCGGCCGCGTCGCGAACAGTATCGTGGCCTTTGGTGTCCTCGACACCGATATTGAGCAGTGCAATCCTCGGGCGATCGAGGCGGCGAATGTCGCTTGTTACGATGGCGCCCATGACGGCGAATTGAAACAGTTGCTCGGGGCTGCCAACCGTATTGGCACCGAGATCCAGCATATGGACGGTACCTCCGATCGAAGGTAGTTCCGCGATGATTGCAGGCCGGTCGATTCCCGGCAGCATCTTAAGGACATACTTGGCGGTCGCCATCAGGGCGCCCGTATTGCCGGCGCTGACGACGGCCTGGGCAGAGCCCTCTTTGACCATGTTGATGGCAACGCGCATCGACGAGTCTTTTTTCTTTCGAAGCGCATCGGCCGGCGTCTCCGACATTTCGACCACTTCGGTCGAGTGTCGAACACTAAGCCGCTTTTCATCACCGACAATCCTCGTGATGTGGCCTGACAGCTCTTCCGAGTCGCCAACCAGTACCAGGCTGAGATTGGGATGAAGCTCGAGCGAAGCGCGTGCAGCGCGCACGACGACCTCGGCGCCGAGGTCGCCACTCATCGCATCAACGGAAATTACAGACTTTAGAGGCACAGTATCTATTGGTCAGGCTGCTGCCATCCCACTGTGAATACCTATTCTTCGTCTTCTTCTTCTTCGGGCTGCACGACAACCTGATTGCCGCGATAAAATCCGTCGGGAGTGACGCGATGTCGCAGATGCGTCTCTCCCGATGTGGGGTCTACAGAAAGAGACGGTCCTCTGATCTTGTCGTGTGAGCGACGTGTACCACGCGTCGCCGGGGTTCTACGACTTTTCTGAACTGCCATTTTTTATCTCCAAATAAACGATGACTTACTCGTCATCATCAAAACCAAATCCTCATTTCTTGCGCAACTGCGATTTCAGATCTGCAAACGGGCGAACCATTCCCTTGTCCTCCGGCTGCAGCTTATCTGCCAGCGGCCCGCACATTGTCGAATCATCATGAGCCGCTGACAATGGCATCGCCATCATCAGCGCTTCATCAACAATGTCGAGGGGGCGCACAGTGTCTTCTGCTGTCTCCCAGATTTCGTATTCATCAAACGCTGTTATTTCACCGTGAGGCTTAAGCAACAGCAACTTCAACTGTGCGTTTAGTGAAAGTTCGAACGGCTCCAGACACCGCTGGCAAACCGCATCAATTCTCGCCGAAATCTGTCCTTCAAGCGCCGGTATCTGATGGCGCGCATCGGCCCAGCCAAACGCAAGTCTAATGTCTATCGGGGCTTGCTGCCATTTTTTGGGTCTGGCCGAGGATGCGAGGCTGGCCATGTCTGCATCCACTGCCTCCCTCAGGCGCTCAAAATCTGACAATTGTCCTTTTGTTTCAATCACTTGACCGCTTGCGGCCAGCTGTGCCGGTGGCGCGCGATCGGTGAGTGGGTTGGCCATGGGGCGCGCATCATAAGGGCCCCCCGGCTCCAAGTCAAAAAAAGGGCTTACACTAAAGAAGCAAACACAACATACTGATAATTATGCAAAACCCGACAGCAGCCCCGATTGTTCTGGCCTCTTCATCGAGTTACCGACGAGGCCTGCTCGACCGTTTCCTGGATGACTTCGAGACGGTATCGCCCGATGTCGACGAGACTGACGACGGTACCGAAGTGCCGGAGCATTTTGCCGCACGCCTGGCCCGCGAGAAGGCCGAAGCGGTTTCCAGCGCGCATCACGACGCCTTGATCATCGGCGCCGATCAGATTGCGGTCCTCGACGGCCAGGTCCTCGGCAAGCCCGGTGATTACAACAAGGCCGTCGAACAGTTGCTTGCTGCTTCGGGAAAGGTGTTGCAGTTCCTGACCGCCGTCTGCGTCCTCGACCCTGTCGGCCGAACCCGCCACGAGCATATCGACCGTACGACGGTCCGTTTTCGCCAGTTTGATCTTCGCCTCGCGGAGGCCTATGTCCGGCATGACGAGCCTTATGACTGCGCGGGCAGTTTCAAGATCGAGGGCGCGGGTTTCGTCCTATTCGAGTCGGTACAGACAGACGATCCGACTGCGTTGATCGGCATGCCTATGATCTGGCTCGCCGAAACATTGCGCAAGCTCGGTTACTTGCTTCCTTGAGATTAGAGCCAACGCCGAACCCGCGACCGGTAATCCTCGTATTCCCGCCCGAATACGCGCACCAGCTTTTCTTCTTCATACGGGCAGAACGCCCAATTGATGATTGCGAAGTATGCTGCCACGGCCGCATAAAACGGCAAGGTGCCGAAGAAGACGGCGATGCCGAATATCATCATGATCATGCCCAGATACATCGGGTTCCGTGTGAAGCGGTACACACCATCCGTTATCAGATGGTCCGTTGCATCAGTCGGACAAATCGCCACTTCATGTTTTTCGAACTGCCACCAGGCCCACATCATGACAGCGAACCCGATAACGCCGAGAGAGGCCGCAATAATGATTGACGAATAGAGATATACGGCGGGCAATGGCACGAGGAAGTGAATTGCGGCAGCGACCAACATTAATAGCATTGCTATCCTCGGTGGCCGATACTTGATCAATGAGCTGGTCATTCTGTACGCCTCCGCCGATACGGGCTCCATCTAAGAATCACCAGCAAGGCAACAACTGCTATTGCGTGCTTGAACTGCAAGGCAGGTCCGCCAAATAGTTCCATAACGGTATTAACCGACCACAGGGCGGCCACCGAAAGTAGAAACAATGTAATTGCTGCAATGAATATGTGTCTGAAGTTTGATGTACGCATGTCTTGACTCCGTTTATCTGAGTTGGCTTAGCAATGTTTCCAGTGTTTTTTGTGTCATCTGCATTTCCTCGTCCGAGACTGGGAAAAACAACGCTTCAACGACTTCCAGGTCCTGTTTCTTAGTACGGGCGAACAAGGCCTGTCCTTTCGCGGTAAGCGCGATGAGTGGCGATCGTTTGTGTCGGGGATTCTCTTGCGGCGTAAGGAGCTTGCTCTTCATCAAGGCGTTGACCGTTACCTGCACGTGCTGCCGCGACACCTGATAGCGTGCCGCTATATCCGGAACGGACAGGGTTTCATCCGGGTAGAGAAATTCCAGCACGGCGCGGTCGGCCGCCGAAATGCCAAATTCCTGCAGGCGCTCATTGGATTTCTGGCCCAGTGCCCGGAAAAGGCGGCGGATCAGCCAGACGATCTGATAGGCATCGCTTTGCCCGGTATTCATAGCAACGGCTCCGTAATGACAACTAGATTGTCATTATATACTTGACAACTAGGTTGTCAACGTTTTTTTCGGAGTGCCAAGCGGGTCAGGAATTCGTCCAGATCATCGGCGATAGGTGCCGTGAAATGCAGTTCGTTTCCCGATTTGTCCGGGAACGCGATCGACTGGGCATGCAGGAAAAGCCGTTTGAGCCCCAGTTTTTTCGCCTGCCGATTGGCGTCCGGGTCTCCGTATCGCTCGTCGACGACCAGTGGGTGTCCCATGATCTGCGCATGGACCCGAATCTGGTGAGTCCGTCCTGTCAAAGGCCGGCATTGCAGCAGGCTGAATATGCCAAAGGTCCTGGACAGGTTGATGCGGGTCTTCGCCCGCTTTCCTTCCTCGTCAACGATGACATGTCGGTCACCATTTTTGCGGTTATCAACGAGCAGCCGTGCTTTGACGAGAAAATCGCCGTGCTGCCAGTCCCCGGCTGCCAGCGCCAGATAGTTTTTCTCGACCAGTCCCTCGCGAAATTTCTCGTGTAGTTCCCGGAGCGCGCTTCGCCTCTTGGCGAGGACGAGGCATCCGGATGTCTCGCGGTCAAGCCGGTGCACCAGCGCCAGGTCCTTCAGATCCGGCCGCGATGCCCGGAGCAGCTCGATTACGCCATGACTGATGCCGCTGCCACCGTGAACGGCGACGCCGGACGGCTTGTTAATGACCAACAGGCGCTTGTCCTCGAATATGGCGTTATCGAGCATATCGGCAGCCGGCTTGTCAGGCGGCGGCGGCCCCGGTGCGGTGATCCTGACCGGTGGGATACGAACCTCATCGCCGGATTGAAGCTTGTACTCGGCTTTGACGCGCCCGCCGTTGACCCGAACTTCGCCCCTTCTCAGGAGCCGATAAACCCGGCTTTTGGGTACGCCGGATAGGACGTTGCGCAGATAATTGTCGATACGCTGCCCGGCAAAATCCTCTCCGATGCTGACTTTCTGCACGCCTGTACGCGCGGATTTTGGGGAATCTTCTGACTTCACAATGACTTGTTTCACGTTGCCCGGCAGGGTTGCTGTGTTATATTACCGCCCTGCGAGGCCTTTGGAACCAATGTCGAGGCTCGCATTGAGCGAATCGCGAACATTTAAACCTCTGAATAGTCGCGATTATTTTTTCTCGGCCTCGCAAAGCGCGAGACCCAGTATCACCTGGCAGCGAGCACGGCAGACCGGCTGGCGCCAAAGCGGCATTGCCGCAGGGTAGTAATGATAGATTTTCCAACGGGTCGGATCGATTTCGATCGGGCCTTTACGAACTTCCTAAGCCTCATGTCTGGCGGCATCGTGCCGTTCCAGGCCTCTGTCGGCGTTCCCTGCGCGGCCCCTTCGGCCAGTTCCCGCCCGTCACTCCCGCTGCCCAACACTAATCATCAAGTAGGGCATCATGAAGAGAATGTTAATAAACGCAACCCAGGAAGAGGAGTTGCGCATGGCGATGGTCGATGGCCAGCGCCTGTACGATCTGAACATCGAGTTACCGTCCGGCGAACGTAAAAAAGCCAATATTTACGAAGGCACCATCACGCGAATCGAGCCGAGCCTCGAGGCAGCGTTCGTCAACTATGGCGCTGAGCGCCATGGATTCCTTCCCTTAAAGGAAATCTCCTCCGAATACTTTGTCGCTGACGTCGAAAAGGGTGGAAAGCCGAGTATCAAAGAGGTCCTCAAAGAGGGCCAGGACATCGTCGTTCAGATTGACAAGGAGGAGCGTGGCAACAAGGGTGCTGCGCTTACGACCTATGTCAGCCTGGCCGGACGATTCATTGTCCTGAAACCGAACAAGGCACGTTCCGGCGGCGTGTCGCGACGCATCATGGGCGACGAAAGAGACCTCGCACGTGAGTCACTCTCGGAAATCGAGGTTCCCAAGGGAATGAGTGTCATTCTTCGCACGGCCGGCATTGACCGCAGTGGCGAGGAACTCGCCTGGGATCTGGACAACCTGCTCGCCGTCTGGGAGGCGATCAAAAAAGTAGTCGTCGAACGGCCCTCCCCGTTCCTGATCTATCGTGAGAGCAACGCCATCGTACGCGCGCTGCGAGACTATCTCACCAACGAGATCGGCGAGATCCTGATCGACGACGAAAAGACCTTTGAGGAAGCGCAGGAGTTCGTCGATCAAGTCATGCCGCACAATCAGCGCAAGCTGAAACATTACACAGACGCGGTGCCGCTGTTTACGCGGTATCAGATAGAGTCGCAGATCGAATCGGCATTCGCCCATTCGGTCACGCTCCCCTCGGGCGGCAGTCTCGTTATTGACCACACCGAGGCACTGGTCTCGATCGACATCAATTCGGCGCGGGCGACCAAGGGCGGAGACATCGAGGCAACCGCTTTGAGCACCAACCTCGAGGCGGCCGAGGAGATCGCCCGGCAACTAAGGCTTCGCGACCTTGGCGGACTGATCGTTATCGATTTCATCGACATGGGCCCGCAAAAAAATCAGCGCGATGTAGAGAATCGCCTGCGCGAGTCCGTGCGCATGGACCGGGCGCGCGTCCAGATCGGCAAGATCACGCGATTTGGCCTTCTGGAGATGTCGCGACAACGACTGCGGCCTTCCCTGGGCGAGTCGAGTTATCTGACCTGCCCACGCTGCTCGGGTATAGGCAATATCCGCAGCGTCGAGTCACTGGCGCTCGCTATTCTACGCATCATCGGTGAGGAGGCCAGGAAGGAACGCACCGCGAAAGTCATTGCCCAGTTACCGGTCGAGGTTGCGACCTATCTTCTGAATGAGAAACGAAACTGGGTTCAGAACCTCGAGTCTCGCGAAGATACTCAGGTCGTACTCGTCGCTAATCCGGCCATGGAAACACCGCATTACCAGGTTCGGCGCGTCCGTGATGACCAGGTCGAGTTGCCGGAGAACGCTGGCATCAGCTATACGCTGGCAGACATAGAAGAGGAACCGGAGGTCCCGCAGACGATGCAGGATCGGAAGGTCGCGGAACCGGCTGCCATAGCGACCGCAACGCCAAGTACACCGGCACCGAGGCGCAAGAAGAAGAAAGGTCCCAGCTTCTTTGCCTGGCTGGCAGGACTTTTCAGCTCATCACCGAAGCCGACGAAGGGTAAAAAGCGGCAGCCGCAAAAGAGGAAGCGCAAGCAGGCCGACAGCCGGGCCCGTGGTGGTCAACGCGGTCGACGTCGGAATGAACCGAAGCAGACCGCTGCCGGCAAAAAACCTGCCCGCAAGAAGCAGCAAAGCAAGCAACGTGGAAAGAAATCGTCGTCACAGGAAGCCGGCCGCAAAGAGAAGGAAGGCGGCAAAGACAAGCGATCAGAGTCCAAACAGGACAAGCAGTCGAAACCAAGAACCAAGTCTCAGGACGAAAGCCGCAAGGAAGCGCGCGGCGAGGCCAAAAGCGATGGCCGGAAAACCGGCAGCAGACGACGTAGCCGCGGTGGCAGACGCCGGCGGCGCAGCCCGGATGACGATGCCGCCGTTGCCAAGACTGAACATCAGGAGAAGGCAGCCGAGCAATCGGCGGACAAAGCAGAGGCTCCCTCTGTTGCCGTGATCGAAGAGCCGGTCGCCGTGTCAATCACAGCGGAGAAGTCTGCCCCTGAGTCTACACCGGCAACCACGAACCAGGACGCACAATCGGCGGCCTACGAGGATACCCAGCCCGAGCTGCCTGTTCTCGATTTTCCGACGGAGGAACCGGTGGCGATTCCGGCGCCTGAGGCAAAGGCAGAGGTCGCGCCACCGGCGGCCGAGGCAGAAGCCGAAAGGAAAGAATCTTCGAAGGACAACGGTGCTGATGAAGAAAAGCCGGAAGGAAGACTACTCCCGTGGGAGCCGCCGGCACAGAAGGCGGAACCTGTGGAGCAGGACGGCAATGAGGATCAGCCCAAGCAGTGAATCGCGGCCGGATCCGGCGTCAATCCAGATCCGGCAGTCCCTCCAGTACGAGAAGGTAATAGCTCACGATTCCTATGATTTTGTCGTCTTCGACGACCGGCGCGTGACTGATTCCGAAATTCTCGAATAGGCGCGCACAGTAACGAATGTCCATATCCGGCCGGACGGTAAGGACCGGCTTGGCCATGATTTCATGGACGTTGACGCGCTCGGGCGCCCGGTCCTGTGCGATCACTCTCTTGGCGACATCCGAAAACAACAGCATGCCGTGTTCATCGCGGTCGTTACGGCGTTTTACGATCAGGCTCGTCGCGCCGACTTTTTTCATTGTCTTCAGTGCCGTGAGTACGTCTATTTGTCCATCAACTT
>Ga0255052_10000165_pt1 | contig 49572 bp, 43 predicted proteins | sample JV7_2_21_MG_FD_188632 | JGI IMG/M metagenome (GOLD analysis project Ga0255052, IMG submission 188632) | Seawater microbial communities from Jervis Inlet, British Columbia, Canada - JV7_2_21 | ecosystem: Environmental > Aquatic > Marine > Inlet | place: Canada: British Columbia | collected...
CATCGTCGTCAATACTGTTAACGAGCTCGGTACCCTGGAAACGCAGGCTGATGTCCCGCGCCGCAACCTGGTCGTCGATTTCGCAATTGAATGGTATGCCGCTGCGAACCTCTCCGGGATTGTTCACGTCGCAAACGGCCGCCCCCGAAACCTCGAATGGATTGGCCACCGGGGCCAGCAGGTTGGTCAGCGTAATCTCCATGCAGTCACCGGCACCCATACGCAATACGAGCGGCCGTGGCCGCTTGTCGGGGCGAAGCGTGACATTTCCTGCCACGTTAGCTTTGACCTGTTCTTCAGTTAGGCCGGTCAGGTCAATCGGGTTGTTCGGAAACCCTTTGCTGACGACGTCGCCGCTCAATGCATACATCATGCCGTTGATATTCTGTGCACCGAGGCGATTCCACATCAGCGGCATATCGATTGCGACTACGTTCGCTTGCAGCGTTCGGGCTGGCGGAGCACAAGTCTGCGCTTGTGCATTCGACGTATATGACAGCCCAAACCCCATGACGAACATGAGCATGGCGAGATGCTTCGCGATAACTGAATTTGATTGACTGATTTTTACCCGACCTTTCATTTTCTTCTCCCGGTTCTAACTTCGTACCGCACTGTTGATCGATATTGCGTAAGTGGTCTTCAACAACACACGCAAACACGGCACAAGGCTGCGGTTTTTTGATGTATCTGAGTTTACGAACTGGGGGCCGAAGAACTAACTGGCTTGCGGAATAGAATTGCACTACATGTAGGTACAGGCTTTCCCCTATACCAATGGTCAGGTCGCCCGTCGCGCGGACTTTTCCGATGAAAGTCGCGTGCCGGTAGTGAAGAGCTTCTTATGACAAAAACAAAAAAAATGCCGGGAATCAATAGCCTGCACGCAGCAAAAGTAGTACATTTCGGGTAGGAAAAGACCCTATTTAGCGCTCGGTAAAGACCCTATCGAACCCGCCCTGGAAGGACGACTTTTGGACGAACCAAAAAAAATACGCACGTTGATAGTCGACGATCACCCGGTGATTCGATACGGCGTACGGCACATGTTGGACGCGGAAGACGACATCGAGGTCGTTGGCGAACTTGAAAGCCTGCAGGGCATCGGTGCAGCATTGAATGAATTGCAACCTGACGTCGTTCTCCTCGATCTCGAGCTGGAAAGAACGCATGGTGTGGATGCGTTACGCTCCATCAGGGATGAAGCACCGGGATTGCACGTCATCATTTACACATCGCACGATGAAGATGAGCGAATCGTTCAGGCCGCGGAACTCGGAGTCGACGGTTACCTGTTGAAGGGATCCCCGAAAGACGAAATTGTCGGGGCGATCCGCAACGTGCACGATGGCGGCACGTCGCTGGATCCGACGGTCGCCGCCAAACTCATGCAACATATGAACAAGCGCTCCGGCAAGAGCAAGAAGCCTGCGATAGGATTCAGCAAGCGGGAAACGCAGGTGCTGGAATTGCTTGCCGCCGGCAAGACCAATAGAAAAATTGGTACATCGCTGTTTATTTCGGAATCGACGGTCAAATTTCATGTGCACGCGATCCTGAGCAAGCTCGATGCCGGAAACCGCACCGAAGCCGTATCGATCGCCGCCCAGCTCGGGTTCATCAGCCTGGTGACGAGCGACTAATATTCGAATCTTTCTCAGCCTCGAAAACAGGCCTGACCCGCTCGAATTCTCTTTGCAAAGTCCGTAGCAGGTTCAGACCATCCTCAAGATCTCCGCCTGCGGCTGCATCGTGCAGGGTATCGCAATAGCGGCCCATTCTCGTCACCCCAAATTCGAGACAGGCCCCCTTGAGTGAATGGCACTCTCGCCTGACTAGTTCCGGGTCACCCGCCTCGATCGCACCTGCGATACGGGCCAGGCGCTCGGCAGTATCCTCAAGAAAGAGATCGATGTAGTTTGTCAGGAATGACTCATCCCGCGATCCTGTACGCTTCTGCAAATCTGCGAGCATCTTCCGGCTTTCTGGACTGACCGTGCCAGTATCTGCAGACTCGTTATCACTTTTTTTGGCCGCTGATAATGCGATCCAGCGCTGCAACCCCCTACTCAGTTGGTCCAGCCGAATCGGCTTGGGAATAAAGTCATCCATGCCGGCGGAAAGACAGGCTGTTCGGTGTTCGAGAGACGCATTGGCAGTGACGGCAATGATGATCGGCTGGGAGGCAAAGCGAATCTCGTCACCACGAATCAGTTCGGTGACCTCCTCACCGCTCATCTTCGGCATCTGGCAGTCCATCAGGATGACATCGTACTGCTTCTCGCCCAGGGCCTGGAGAGCAGCCTGGCCATCTTCCACGCAGTCAGAACGGCACCCGAGGGAATCGAGCATTCCGGTCAATACCGTCCGGTTGACAGGATTGTCCTCGGCAATCAGCACGCGTAATTGCTGCTGAGAATCGCCAGCTATGTCGCCGGCTTCCTGCACTTCGCTGCGGCTACTCTTGGCGATAATCAACTGATAGAGACTCTGCTGCAGCTCGTTCGGCAATATGGGCTTGTTAATACAACGAATACATCCGATCGAAGAAATGCCGCCTGGTTTCTGCGGCATGGAAATGGGCGCCAGTACGACGACCGGCACGAGATGTATCTCATCCGTAGCACGTATACGCCGCGCGAGGGACAGTCCGCTCGAACTCTGCAGGGGGACATCGATAATGACCGCTGCGTAGGGGTCTCCGTCGCGGGCCGCCGATTGCAGCTGCTCAAGTGCCTCGTCGTCCGATGCTGCCACGTCGCAGCAGAGGCCCATCGCCATTACATATGAACAAACGGCAGTGTCTATCGATCCGTTGCTATGGATCGTCAGGACACGCCTGCCATGAACAGAACGCATATTCCCGGCGAACTCCACCGATTCGGCAGCAACCCGCCTGACGGGAACGGAGAACCAGACCAGTGTGCCTTCACCAGGCTTGCTGTTGACGCCGATTTCGCCATCCATCTGTTCGACAATTTGTTTGCAGATCGGCAGTCCGAGCCCACTGCCACGCTGGGGCATCTCAGGGTGTTCGCGATCGCTTGCGAATGGCGTAAACAATTGTTTCCTGTCTTCGTCCGATATTCCGGGGCCCTGATCGGTAACAGAAAATAGCAGGTTTAGCTCACCGTTCGTCTCCCCTTCGACAACAGCGCGGACAATGATTTCGCCCTCGTCAGAGTACTTGACGGCATTGCCCAGCAGGTTGACGAGGATCTGCCGCAGGCGATTCCTGTCGCCCGATACTGTCAGTGAAAAGTCCGTGTCCAGGACACCGACAAGTTCGAGCCCTTTCGAGTAAGCAGGATGACCCATGATTTCGAGGACTCGCTCCAGCAACTCAAGCACGCTGAATTCACGCTCCTGGATAACCAGTGCGCCGGCACCCAACCTGGAGAAGTCGAGGATGTTGTCAACAAGGCTCAGAAGCATGTTGCCGCTGCTCTGAATGGTCTCGATGTATCCCCGTTGTTTTCGTGACAGATGCGTGAGGCGCAACAGATCAGTCATTCCCATCACTGCGTTCATCGGCGTACGGATTTCATGACTCATTGTCGCCACGAATTCGGTCTTGATCCGGCTGGCCGTTTCGGCCGTTTCCTTCGCCTGCCTTAGTTTGTAGGCGACCTGCTCTCTCTCGTTGAGATCGTGGGCAATCTCAATCGCACCGGCAATTTCTCCAGCGGAATTTCTTAATGGTGTTGTGCGGAACTCGACCTGCTGATAATCGCCATTCTTGTTCCTGCTCTCGATTTTCTTGCACGCCAATCCGGATTGTATCGTGCATGCAAAGTCGGTGCCGTTACACGGTTCCGTTCGCCCGTGCATCGCCTCATAACACAAAACAGGCTCGTCTAAATCCTGCTCAATGCCGAATGATTCGCGAGCTGCCTTGTTCATTGAAGTAATACGGTATTTCTTGTTGACGACGATTGCAGGATCCGGGACGCCATCAATCGCCGCCTGAAAGAAGTTGCGCGCCCGTTCGAGCTTCCGGGTGCGATCTGCCACACGTGCTTCGAGCGTTGCATTGTCCGACTCAATCTGATCGAGATACGACGCGCTCGCCGCCTGTTCCCGGACCAACTTCTGGTCGGTTTGTCCGAATAACCAGATCAGCAACAGATAAAAAACGGCCAGAATGCCAGACACGGCGACTACGATGCCGCGTCGGGTCTCGGCAATTCGTGCCAGCATCGGCGAGACGTCCGAATAGACCTCGAACACACCGACAACGGTTCCGCGATCATCCAGGAAAGGGATATAGGTCTGCATCAGGTCTTGCGTTTCGACCACCTGATCGTGAAGGTTGAAACTGTTCTGCCGTACGATGTCGCTGACCACCTCTCCTTTTAGTGCTCCGAGGATGCCGGGATTCTGCGGCAGCCTGAGACCGACCAAACTTCGATCGGTGGAAAAAACGGTAACCTGATCTGTATTGAAGATATTGACCTTTATAATTGAAAGGTCACGGATATAGCTGCCAAGAATGTCCTGAAAGTCTGTCGAGGCAGCCAGTGCCCGCGTCTCACCGAACGTCAGCTCTTTTGTTGCGAGAAGATGATCCCGAATCTGCTGCCGGGAGGCGATCGAGATGACTTGAGCGAGCGCTGTATTCTTATCTGCGCTAACTTCGGTCAGATTCCTGACACTGACGCGATTATCAGCAATCGTGAGCGTGACCGCCACGATGACTGTCGCTAAGAGTGCTACAAGGGAAAATCGCCAAAATCGCGCTGTCATCGCCAATCCTTTTCGATGGTCCTGCTATTCATTCTGCCAAAAACGCCCAATGAATTGGCACCATACTCCTTACGTCCCGAACGCAGAGGTTCAGAAACCGGTCCCCGCCAATTCGATCGATTCCTGGTACTCGCTGGCTTTCTGCATCCGCCGCCGCAGCTCATCAGTGACCTTGCGCATTTCCTGCTGATTCTCGACAACTTTGGGACTGACGGTCACGATCAGCTCGGTGCGAAATACGTCCTTGGACTCCTGGGTAAAGAGCTTGCCGACAAATGGTATATTCATCAGGCCGGGCACACCTGACTTGCCATCACTGGTGGTCTCGAGTATCAATCCGCCGAGCACTACCGTCTGCCCGCTCTGCACAATGACGCTGCTGCTGATCGATCGCTGTGCAATGGATACATTTCCGCCACCGCCGACAGCCGGCTCCGTTCCCGGCAGGCTCACTTCCTGGCTAATCTCGAGCATGACTTGACCACCGGAATTAATTCTTGGCGTTACCGTAAGGATTGTGCCGGTGTCACGGAATTGCACTTCTGTCACGATCGGTGCGTCCGGATTCGATGTGCTCTGCGAGCTTCTCGTGGTGACGGGAATCTGGTCACCAACGCGAATGGTCGCTGTCTGGTTATCGAGCACCATTACCTGTGGTGTCGAGAGAAATTTCACCGACGACTGCGTCGCCAGCAGATCGAAGAACACGCTCAGGTCGCGATCCTCATCAAACAATGCGAATGCGAGGCCTGCTCCGGACGCATTGGTCGGCACCGGTGCATTGATGCCGATTTCGTTGCCGCCGTTTTCAAGGAACCAACGCACGCCGTGGGTCAACGTGTTCGACAGCGATACTTCGGCGATCGTCGCCTCGATCAAAACCTGTCGCGGCGCAATATCCAGGCGCTTTATCGCAGCCTCAATCGACCGATAGTCCTGTTGACTGGCAAGTACCAGAATGGCGTTATTGTCTTCATCGGCGATGATCTTGACCTCTCCCATGCTGTCGGCCGCGACACCACCGCCAAAGTCGGCGGCCACGCCATCAGTTTCATTGATCGGGCCGCCGGCAGCCATCGTCACTGGCCGGGAAATTTCGGATGCGCTTCTGAATACATCGCTACCGGAGATCCGCGAAGTGTTATCGGCAAAACGGTCATCCATCGACTGCATGAATATACTCTGCAAGGATGAGGCAATCTTCGTCGCGTCACCGTTCTCCAGTTCGTAAACATAGAGCCGCCTGCCTGCGGCCCCTTCCACACCCCAGTCGAATTCTTCAATTAGTCCCTGTATGCCGGAAATGTGATCCGGGCGATGCGCGATTACAAGGACCGCATTCAATCGTTCGATCGGTAATAAACGGACGATGCCCGACAGCGGTGACTGCCCTCCGGCACCAATAATGGCGTCAAGTTCCGCGACCATCGATGCGGCATCTGCATATTGCAGGCGGAACAGCCCGAACGACATACCGCTCAGCCAGTCAACATCAAACGTTCTGATGGTCGCAAGAAGCTCCTCCAGCCGGTATCGCGGTCCGGACAAAATTAATACATTTCGTGTTTCATCGATCCGCAGGGAACTGCCATCGGGAACAAACGGACCGATGATCTTTTGAATTTCGGATGCAGAGACGTGCTCGAGTGGCACAACCTGGATGCCATAACCGACAGCACGACCGGAGCCGAATCGTCCAATCGCGGGAGACCCGGACGCGCTTTCGGCAATGGCAAGCGGCACCACCTTGTACATGCCATCGTCACGTATCAGCGCAGCACCATTACCTTCCAGTACCGTCTCGACAATCGGTAACACTGCGCTCTCGGTCACCGGGCGCGTTGTATGCAAAGTCACGGTTCCCCGAGTCTGTGGATCGATGTAGTAATTTTCCCGAAGGATGGTTTCGAAAACAACCCGCAGGAATTCTTTCAGGTCGGCTTGTTCGAAATTCAGTGTAACGCCGTCTTCGCTGGCTATGGCATCCGCCTGTCCGCTGCGGGCCGCCTGAACAAACGAGCCACTGCCAAGAATGATGGTTGGCTCCTGCGACGAAGCCACAGTGCCTGTCGATTCATCAGCTGCTTCGGTGTGATCCTGGCCAGACGGCGCCGACTGGGAAGTCTCCGCACTGTTCGTCATGAGTGCCCGATCCTGCACTGCCACCGGCGCCATAGCGCAGCCCGACAAAGTCAGGATGACAATCATCGACAACATAAATCGACTGGTGGATTGTTTCATTTTATAGGCCGCAGTTCCCTTATTGCAGACTACTACCGCAGACATTTCAGGGGTACTCGTCTTTAGATCAGGTTTCCTGCCCGTATTCTTCTATATATCGGTCAGTTACAAGTAGTCCTCTTGATCATTCTTTGACGATCGCAATTTTTATAGAATTCACGGGTAATCCACAAAAGCGTCGCGTGGATCTGCGCTGCGGAGGACAGCAGATCTGATACACGAACATTCAACCGGGCTCTGTTGTGAGCCGGTGCGTGGTACCAGTCTCTCCATCTCTCTTCTGCAGCCGGTCGGCCCTCACCCGGGCCTGCAGTTAGCGCGTCGAACAGAACGCCTTAAACGGCAAGGGACGAGAAACAAATGGAACATCCTCCGCAATTACAACTGGAAGCTATCCAGTTGGAAGCCGCCAATGAATCGCGGCAACGGGCAATATGTGACTATCTCGTCGCGGCAGACAAACTCGACCCGGCGAACATAGAGCGCGCATTGAGGCTGCAGTCCGAACAGGATCAATGGGAAAAGATAGGACAGATTCTGGTCAAGCTTGGCCTGACATCTGAGCACGATCTCGCGGAGTGCCTTGCAACGCAGCTTGATGTCAGGCTGGTTCTGCAAGATGACTTTGCAGAGGACTGCTCACCAGATCAGCGCATTTCCCCCCTCTTCCTGAAGAAAAACAGGATTTTCGTCCTGAACGAGGACGATGATGCGATGACGCTGGTGATGGCCGATCCGCAGGACGAGTTTGCCCGCGATGCGATGAAGCTCTGCTGCGGCAAGGAAATCGTACCCTGCCTCGGCATTCCGTCCGAGATCGAAAACGCGCTGATCAGGCTTTATAACGGCTCCGGCGATTCGGCTGAATCGAACGGCGCCAACGACACGTCGGTTCAGTTTCTCGATGATGTCGAGCAACTCAAGGAGTTGGCCGGCGAGGCGCCGATCATCAAGCTGGTCAACCAGATTATCCGCAAGGCAGCCGAGGCAGGCGCATCCGATATCCACATTGAGCCTTTCGAAGGCCAGCTGCAGGTGCGCTACCGAATTGACGGCCTGTTGCGCGAAATGGAGGCGCCACCCGTGCAGTCGGCTGCCGCCGTCATCTCACGCGTCAAGATCATGGCAAACCTGAATATTGCCGAGAGGCGACTGTCCCAGGACGGCCGCTTCAAACAACGTGTACGCGGCAATGATTTCGATGTCCGGGTTTCTACGGTACCAACCATGCATGGCGAGAGCGTCGTGCTTCGGCTGCTGCAAAGAGACGACGTGTTGCTCGACCTTACGTCGCTCGGCTTCAGTCCGGCACAGACAAACATGATGCATGACATCCTGGCCTTGCCCCATGGAATTCTCCTGGTCACCGGGCCGACCGGCAGCGGCAAATCCACAACGCTCTATGCGGCGCTGCGGCATCTGAACGAACCGGAACGCATGATCATTACGGTTGAGGATCCGGTGGAATACAACATTCCCGGCATCAACCAGATCCAGGTGAAGCCGCAGATCGGCCTCACCTTTGCCAATGCGCTGCGCTCCATCGTGCGCCAGGACCCGGACATCATCATGATCGGTGAGATGCGTGACGGTGAAACTGCCGAGATTGCGGTGCAATCGGCGCTGACCGGACACCTGGTTCTGTCGACGCTGCACACCAACGACGCACCTGGCAGTGTCATGCGCCTGCTCGACATGGGTGTGCAGGATTACCTGCTGACATCGGCAGTCAACGCAATACAGGCTCAACGCCTGGTGCGGACACTTTGCCGGGAATGTCGCGAGACCTACCAACCCGTCGATGGGCTTGTGGAACGATTCGACCTGACGCGCTTTTTCACAAGCGACAATGTCACGTTATACCGCGCTAAAGGGTGCGCAAGTTGTAATGGTACCGGCTACACGGGCCGTTCCGCAATCCTGGAAATCCTGCCAATGACGGAGGACATCAACCGGCTGGTTATCAAGCGCGTTAATGTCAACGAGATCGCTGTTGCTGCAATAGAGCAGGGGATGATCACCATGCGGGACGACGGTCTTGCCAAAGCTGCAAGCGGCATCACAACGATCGAGGAGGTTCTCCGCGTTGCGCCGGAGAAAATCAGTTAAGCATGGCAATCCGGAAGAAAAATGCTGACGTTTAATTATAAAGCGGCAACCATCGATGGCGGTACGGTCAGCGGCGTGCTTGCCGGCAGTAGCCGGAGTGATATTGCAGGACAGTTGCACGCGCTAGGCCATATACCGATACACATTGACGAGACTGAAGTACGCGCCGAAGGAAAACGGACCCGGCTTCTGTCGAAACGCCGCATCAATGATGTACAGGTAGCAGATTTCACGCGAGACCTGAGCACATTGCTCCGGGCGGGCATCGCACTCGACCGGGCACTGTCGATTCTCGGTACGCTCGCGGAGGGTCAGGAACTCGGTGAGGTGCTCGGGCAGATACACGAACGGGTCAAAGGTGGGGCGACGCTTGCGGACGCTGTCGAAGAGCATGACACAATATTTAACCGGCTCTATGTCAACATGCTGCGTGCCGGTGAAAGCGGTGGAGCACTTGAGGTGGTTCTGGAACGATTGGCAGAACACCTCGCAAGGAACAAGGAAATGCGTGACGCGTTGGTGTCGGCCCTTATCTATCCCGCTATCCTGATTGTCGTTGCCGTTGTATCTGTCCTTATCCTGCTCGGTTATGTCGTACCTCAGTTTACGGAAATGTTTGCAAGTGCCGGCGAAGCATTACCCATGTCAACCCGAATCACTATTGCCGTTGGTGAGGCTCTGCGGTCCTATGGCTGGCTCCTGGTTCTGATGGCGATCGCGGCCATCATCATTATCCGCCAGCAACTCGAGAATCCCGCCAGGCTGAAGCGCTGGCACAACTGGCTGCTGAAATTGCCTGTGGCTGGACAGATTATCCTCAAAATCGAGATCGCACGTTTTTCGAGAACGCTGGCGACGTTATTGCAAAATGGCGTTACGTTGCTAAAAGCGCTTTCGATCGTCAAAGACACGATGAGCAACAAGGTCCTCGCGAACGGCGTCGAGCAGGTAACAGTCAGTCTCAAGGAAGGCCAAAGTCTCGCGGCTCCACTGGCAAAGCACACTCGCTTCCCCCCGTTCGCGATTCACATGATCAGCGTGGGCGAAGAAACGGGCAATCTCCAGGACATCCTGCTGCAAGTGGCGGATGCCTACGACCGCGACACGCAGACGACGATCAAACGAGCGCTGGCTTTGCTTGAGCCGGCGCTGATCCTGGTTCTCGGCGGCATCATCGCTGCCGTCATAATTTCAATTCTGGTTGCAATTCTAAGTGTCAACGAACTTGTAATCTGATTCACGAGGGTAAGAAGATGACTATCGACCGTACGCAACACCAGCGACACAAGACCGCCGGTTTTACACTCATTGAACTCCTGGTTGTACTGATGATCCTGGGTTTGCTGGCGGGCCTCGTCGGCCCCCGGGTGCTGAAGCAACTCGGCGGTGCAAAATCGGATACAGCGCAGCTACAGATTGCCGAGTTCAGCTCGGGACTGGATCTGTTCTACGTGGAAGTTGGCCGCTACCCGACAACGGAGGAAGGTCTGGAATCGCTTGTTAGTGAGCCGGCCGGTGTCGAGAACTGGAACGGACCGTATCTGAAAAAGAATGACCTCCCTAAAGACCCGTGGGGTAAGTCCTATCACTATCGAAATCCGGGCGAGCACAGTGACTTCGATTTGTACTCGCTGGGTCGCGACAATGTTGACGGTGGCGACGCCGAAGATGCGGACATTGTCAGTTGGTAGCTAATTCACAAATGCACCGGGGCTCGACAGGCGGCTTTACGTTACTGGAGCTGCTGGTCGTGCTTGCATTGGCGGGGCTCCTCATGAGTCTCGTGCCGAGCCTGATTTCGGCGGCGGTACCGGGTGCCAAACTACGGATCGAATCACGAGACCTGGCTGCGAGCCTTCGGAACTCTCGCAACAGGGCGATCGCAAGCGGCGAACAAGTCGACGTTACGATCAGCAACGATCCTCCGCAGTACAAGATTGACAAAGAAGAACCACATGAATTGCCATCGACCATTTCGGTCGCGGCCAGGAACATCATGGATTTGCAGTACGGTTACGAAACGCTGCAACCCGACCACATCACCAATGACAACTTCAGAGTTCGCTTCTACCCCGATGGCAGCTCAAGCGGCGCGCTCATTACGCTTCGCCGTGATATGCAGGCGTACACGGTCACCGTTGACTGGCTTCTCGGCGGTGTTTCGATGACTTCAGGACTACCCGACGATGAGATTTGATCCTCACAACAAGGGGTACACGCTGATTGAAGTGCTTGTCGCAATGACAATTCTTGCGATGTCGCTCACCGTCTTGTTTCGTATCTTTTCGACCGGCCTCCTGAACATCGATGTTTCAGCCCAATACGCCAAAGCGGTAGTCGTCGCGGAAACTCAACTTGCTGCCGCCGGGCTCGAAAATGAGCTCCGCCTGGGACAGACCGAAGGCGCCATCGATGAGCAGTTCTACTGGCTAAGAACGGTCGAGACTTACGTGCAACCCGGCCGGTCCACTGATCAGGATCTGCCGATTGCGGCTTTCCTGGTTACCGTTCAGGTTGAATGGGAACATCGCGGCCGAAGCCGTCAGATCAGCCTTAATTCCATTCGACTGGCAGCCGATGGCGGCGGTGCATCGTGACGAGGTGCCGACAGCCTGTGCAGATGAGCGGCTTCACGCTGCTCGAGCTGATTGTGGTCATATCCATTCTCACTCTGATAATGACCGCGTCCTTCGGCGCGCTGAGGCTCGGAAACCGCTCATTCGAGGCCGGAGTCGATCGCGCCAATCAGACCGAACAGGTTCGCGCGACCGCTGACATACTGCGCAGGCAGTTCGCTCAGCTCGTACCAGTCGTTCATGAAGTCGACGATGAACTCATATCTTCATTCGTCGGTGACGATGAACAAATTCGGTTTATCGCACCGGCCCCGCAAAGTGGCCAGGCCGCCGGTCTTTTCGTATATGTGATTACGGCGCGGCCGATCAATGATATGAAGCGGCTGGAGCTGTCTTACGCGCCTTATGATCCAGGCCGGGAATCGTTCGATTATGAATCAGTTAGCCGGCGTCAAATTCTCATCGCGCCATTACCCGATATTCGGTTTGCCTATTATGGCGCTACTGACCCGGACTACGATGCGGAGTGGCACACGGGATGGAACGCCGAAGATGATGCGTTTCCACGCATTGTCCGTATCCTCCTGACCCCGGCGGATGACGCGTCCTCCTGGCCGGATCTGTCCTTCATTATTCGGGCCGGAGACAGGGAATGAAATTCCGTCAACGGTCATTCGATTCTCTGCCGAAACAACAAAGCGGCCTTGCGTTGGTCATGGTGCTCTGGCTGATCATGCTTCTCGGCATCATCGCCAGCGGCCACACCTACAATGTTCACATCGAGTCACGCCTCGCGGCCGCGAATATCCAGATGGCGAAAGCCCGTGCCTCGGTCGAGGCTGGCCTGAACGTCGCGATCCTGCAATTACTGACAACGAATTCGACAAGCCCGTGGCCGATTGACGGAACGGTCGAACATTTCCGACTCGCTAACACCGAGATTCTTATTGCCATTCGCGACGCAACCGGGCTGATCGATCTCAATGAGGCCGGCCCTGACTTGTTACAAAACCTGCTGACCGCGTTGGAAATCGACGCCAATCAACAAAAGCGAATTATCGCCGCCATCCTTGACTGGAGAGATGGAGATGACCTGACACGCCTGGATGGAGCGGAAGCCCCTGATTACCTGTCTTCAGGCCTGCCCTGGACCCCACGTGACGGCGCTTTTTCCAGCGTTGAGGAACTTCGCTACGTTATGGGTATCACGCAACGGCTTTTTAATGATATGGCGCCGTTTGTTACCGTGTACTCGGAGCAAGCCGGCATCAATCTCGAGTTCGCGGCGCCTTTCCTTATCAGCGCAATGCAGGGACAAGATATTATGCCGGCTGCGACGAGACCTTCGCAGAGCAATACTCAATCGGCGATTGCTCCTGGCAGCGGCACTTATCATATCTATATGAGCTCTATCAACAACGAAGGAACGGGTGCGTCGGCGGAGGCGGTCATACGCGTTTCAGAAGACAGCGACAAACCTTACCGTGTGTTGTATTGGCGCGATTCAATGCGAACGCAATTTCCGGATGATGAGGTCGCGGAATCATGAACCTGCCAATCGACAGAAGCCTGAAGAAACTGCAGGTACGATACGTCGCTCCACTGACCCGGCAGTTCAACAAATACTGGACATGGTGGATCGGACAATTGACGGCACTTCTGCCGGGGCACGTGCAGGCGACGATAAAGCAACAGCACCAATGCCTTTACATTGAAACCAAAGGAGCGGATTTCGTCATCCGGACCCAAAGCGGGTCTCAATCACAAGAACTCGGCACCTTCGCATGCAATGCAGAGGATGGTTGCAGCCTCGAATTGCCGGATGCGCCATCAGAGACCGTTCTGATCCTCCCGGCGGACAAGGTACTGATCAAAGAACTGACGCTGCCTCTCGCAACCGAGGAAAACCTGCGGGAAGCATTGTCATTTCAGATCGATCGGCAAACGCCATTCAGTGTCGATCAGGTCTGCTATGACTGCCAGGTTACGAGCCGCGATACGAGCACACAAACCCTGTCAGTTAATCTCATCATGGCACCCCGGGATGTGACGAATGAGTTGCTCGATTGCCTGGCGAGAAATGGGCTGTTTCCGGATCGCGTTTCTGTGCTGGGAAGAAATTCTGATCGGGTTTTGCCGGCCAACCTGCTGCCGCCCGGCCGGCAAAAAAAACGATGGCCGGGAATTCGCCGCAGACAGAACCTCTTACTTGTCTCCGCGAACGTAGTGCTTCTGCTCATCGCCGTTGCGATTCCTGTCATACAAAGACAACAGGCGATCAACTCCCTGGGGCCTCAACTCGAACAGGCCATCGAGACAGCCAAAGATGGTACGCAACTGAGACGACAGGTTGAAGAACTTGTCGCCGCGTCCGAATACCTGAGAAACAAGAAGCAATCTGAATTGTTGGTGATGCGTGCGATGGACGAGGTCACGCGCGTGCTCCCGGACCACACATCGGTCAGTCGCCTTGATATCGGCTCAGAAGAAATCCAGGTGCAGGGTCAGTCTACCGCCTCGGCTGCATTGATACCGCTCCTCGAGGCATCGCCCTTATTGCAGAACGTGCGATTCCGTTCACCGGTTATGCAAATTGGAACTACGGCAGAAGAACGATTCCACTTATCTGCCGACCTCGTGCAGGAGTCTGGCCGATGATCGGACGGCTGAACGACGGTCAACAACGAAGACTGGCTATTGCCATTCTTGGCGGTTTCGCTTTGGCGGCAATGGCCGTCACTGTCCTGCCCGCGTGGACGAGCAGCGCCGGTCTCGGTACGCAAATCGGGCAAATGCAAACCAGGCTTCTGCGCCTGCAAACGCAAGCTGACGCGGATGAGGCGCTGCGTCCCCGCTACGAGCAACTGCTTCGAGCCCACGCATCATCGGGTCACCATCTCAAGAGTGACACCGAAGCGGTTGCTGCTGCCGAGCTGCAACGTGTTGTCAAAGCGATTACTGCGAACAACGCCACCCAAATACTGACCACACAGATTCTTCCGGCAGCAGAGGAAGGGGATTTCGTTCGCGTCTCCTTGCGGGTTCGTGTGCGCGGGACGTTTGAGGGGATCGTGCAGTCCGTGTATGACATCGAAGCAAACCAGACCTTCCTCTTTCTCGACAACCTGTCCATACGTAACGGCGCAAGGCGGAGAATTCGGGGAACCGACGAAGTTAACCAGTTTGATGGCGATTTCGACCTGATCGCCTATATGCCGAAGCCGATCTCATGAGATATGTGAGCAACAATCCGATAACTGATCTTTTGCTGGCAACCGCATCTTTGCTTGCATTGATCGTTACCGCGGAATTGCTTATGCCGTATGAAATCGAACTACCGGATAATGCGATCGGTATCGGCACCCAGGTCGGGGTGCCGGACGGGACACAATCGCGCTACGTGCACCCGCACATCAGCAATTTCCCGGAAATCCTCTCGAGGCCGATATTCTTTTCGAAACGGGAGATGCCGGCGCAAATTGTAGTAGAACAAGCAGCTCCACGAACTCCGCTACGACTGAGACTCGAGGGGATCGCAATAGCGACGGATACCCGGGTCGCGGTACTCAGGGACCTTGGCAGTAACAAGCTGGTGCAGTTATCCGTCGGAATGTCTCACAACAACTGGCAACTCGAGGAATTGACATCATCCGGCGCTACGTTCCGGCGCGGTGCAGACGATGTCGCCCAACTCACGCTGGACCTGGAACAATAGCGAGCGTCAAAAGGCTGCTTCTCAGTGAGCCCGCGGCCGCTCTGAACTGCTGCGCGATGCCATGTTCCCGAGCCGGGAACTCCCGGACAGCGACAGGTCATAGATCAGGTTCGAAGTAATCTCCGCGCCATCCATATTGAATTTGTTCGCCAGGGGCTTGAACTTCACCAACTGGTGAATGCTGTTCGCCAACGATGCGGCATTAAGATGACGAGGCATCAACATCCGCGCGACTCGCCAATGGTTCAACCGCTGCAACCGTTCAGCTTGCACCGATCGCCGGCTGTCGCTTGCTGGCATGAGCAGTGCCGATACGCCGGTTTCCAGCACATCTACGGCAGTATTGTAGCCGCATTGGCACACAGCCCAGCGAACTTTCGAAAGCTCTACACCGAGATCCGGCACCGATCGTTTGAGCTCCAGCTCGGGCAAGTTCCCGGTCAGCTTTTGCAGACGTTTCAAGTCCGGATGTGGAAAGTCGGGACCGGTAATGATTGTCATCGGCAACTGGTCGATTTCCCAAAGAAGGCGATGCGCTTCTGCTGCTGCGCGGTACAGTTTGCCACCCGAGGCGCCAGATCCCGCCGACACCAGCACTCTTTCCTCTTTCTTCCCTCGTGGCAGTGGTTTCATTCTGTCACGGCTTACGAAGCCGCTGTGATACACGGGCATGGACAACGTATTGCGCGGCTGAAAGAACTCCTGTAATCGGGCGAACGACGGGTCCGAATGCACGATTACCGCATCGAAATTAGTATCGAGCATTCCTGCAATTCTGTCGTCGCGACCTTCCTTGTCAAACTGAGTGTCCGCCACGATATCTTCTACGCTGCAAATGATGAACGGCCTGCCGGACGCACTTTGCCTGGCCGTTTGGATGAGCGAGATCGGATCTTCTGTGAGTCTTCGCTGTCCGAAGGGATACGATTCAATCAGGATTACGCTCGGCTTCAGCTCCTCGTATTTGGCAATGATCAATTCATGACGTACGGCAGACTCGTGTTGTGTGGCTGCAGAGCCGTTGCTGCCGGGATCACCGTGATCGATATCTGCCCGGAGCGGCGGAAGCTGAATGTATTCAACTTTTTCAGGAATACTCATGCCTGGCGACGGTAAGCCACCATTCAGAATGACAACTCGAAACCGATGAGTTAGCCGGTTGGCGATGGTGAACGCGCGAACGAGTCCACCCTCCCCATCAGTACTTTGACAGTAGTACAGAAGAACCTGCTTCGTCATCGTAATCGCTCCTAAACTCCAGCCCTCGCGTACGAGGCCTATTCGTTACTCCACCTGGATCTCGATTTCTTCGGCGGTCAACGTCACCACCTCCGGCGGGCCAGGATCTACAGTCAACTGCGTCCCTTTGGCCTTGATCAGGCTGCTATCCGATATGCGGCCCCAGAACTCGTCTGGATCCTCGATAACGGACTCGTCATTGTTTTGGTAGACCGTCACACCATCGGTAGCCTCGATGTTGACACCGAGCACCGTAATCGTTGGTCTGTTGACGCCATTCGTGTCGATGAAGCCCTGGATGATGGTGTCGAACACGGTACTCGGGTCCGCAAGCTCCTCAAGCTCCACGATCACCGCGAACAGGTTACCGGTCCCGTCCTCCTGGCCACGAACTGCGACGTAATCGCCTATACTAATTCCGCTGATGGCCGAAGCCTCGTTCGCCTGACCGCTCTTGTCTTCGAAACGAGTCCGCGACGACGCCTCATCGACGTTGAACGTGACTCCAAGTAACTCCACAGATTCAGCAACGCCGGCGTTCAAGTTGACGGCGTCCACCAACGCGGTAACCCGCACGGCGTTTCCAAGACGGATATCCACACTTGTTGCGACCAGTACGCTACCGAGATACTCGCCCTTCACTTCGACCTTGAGATCCAGGCCGAGCGTTCCTACAGGCTCACCTTCTGTGGTCACGGTGCAGCCAGCAGCCGTATCGCAGTCCACCGTCGTTTCGTTGGAAACCACGAAATCCCCTGGGGAATCGAAGCTTGTGATAAATCCCTGGACCTCGATGTGGTCGCCATCGTCACCGAGCAGCCTGTCACCCTTGTATTCCACGGATGTCGCGTTCAGTAAAGTAGGCGAACCAACACTGCCTTTGGCCTCCACAAGGTCGCCGGCCTCAACAGACCGTCCACCGGGAAAATTCTCCAGCATCAGCACAGCACTGAAATCGACAGTCAGGGCGCCAATTTCGAAGGTCGTCCCACCGGCTGTAGCAGCGGTAACAGTGCCGGTGATCTCCGCCTCGCCCAGCACATTCTTGCACTCGATGCGCGACGCATTGATCAGTCCACCACCCATGACCTGTCCGGAAACTTCGACCGCTGCAACGAACACGAGGTCATTCGGATCTGTAGGGCAATTGTCGTCGAATATGGCGCCGTCAAATGTAACGGTCTGGCCTAACACGACCATGAAACTCGGCATCGCGTCCGTGTCGACACTCGAAACCGGTCCCTCGACGTTATCGTCAAACTCCACCGTCTCGGCGACTGCATTGGTGTTGTCGTCATCAATCGTGCCTTTGACGACCACCACGTCCCCGATTTTGAGATCGGTCTGGGTCGCCGTTTGGCCATCGACTGTGAAATCAGCACCTGACGTGTCGTAGCGAATGCCATTGACGACTACGCTGCCGAACGCTGTTACCGGCCCAACCGCGAACGCAACACCCGTTCTGGTAATGCCGCCAACCGGTGGCGGTGGTGGTGGTGGCGAAACTCCGCCACCATCAGAACTGCCACCACCACAGGCACTGACGGCCAGAATAGTTGCGATAAGAAATCCTGTTACTTTTGCTAATTGCGCATTCATTTGCCTTGCCTCTCTCCAAATTCGTCGTAAATAAAATAGACACCAACGCCCAGCCGAGTTTCGCGACCGCTGGCGCTTTTACTTTCTTCAATCTCGTGTGTTGACAACCATCCATCCATCTCGTTAAGAAAATCCATGCCTCGTGTTTCCACAAGTTTCATGAATGACCTGGCAGAACGAGATGAAATATGAATGTTGTCTGCAATACCTTCGAACCTGGGCGGAGACTTGCGCTCCTCGTTGAGGTTGTGGTCCAGGGTTTTTGCGTGGTCATGCAAAGAAACACTCATTTGATTGACGATTTCGGGATCCAAAGATTCATAGGTGTAATCCCTTTTCAGCACTCGGAGCTCTCCGTGAGCGCTCTCCTCGATCAGTCCGGCCAGGAGCATTTCTTTCCTGAGCGCACTGTGCGGCAGATCACCAGCATATCGTTTCAAAAGCGCCGACAAACTCCCCTTAGGTCCAGTCATCGGCAGATCTTTTGGTTGGCCGGAGTCGTCTGTAAATTCATCGTCGACGTGCCAACCGGTCAGAACCTGCGAAATCCGGTTGCCGCGCCGCCCGACGAGGTCTTCGCCACTATCCAGGAGGCGATCCCTGATACGGGCCACCTCGCGCCTGCTCAGACCAGTCATCATCGCCACACGCGAGTTATTCGTCGGCCTTTGCTGGATTCCGTAATCTTCTCTTGCAACATCCACGAAAATATCCTTTGACAGCTCGCCAAACTCATCCCAGGTGACTCCGTTCCTCAGGAGAAACCGAATGATGGGCTTCATGAAATGGCGGCAAGCCTTAAAAATCTGATCTTTCTGCACTTCAATAAATGTCATAATTCATCGGATGTGTGCACCTTACGCACATATACGATGTTTTGCAACATTTTTGTCAATACCCCGGCTCATGCACGGCGGATTCGTCCTAACCCTTGTTATGAGTGCGTGTCTGAGGCTGTCGAGGTTCAACCAGGGGGAATTTTTTTATGTGACATAAAACGGGAACGGTCAGATCAGACCATCATTCAGTACATGCAGACGGCGTTTGCTGCAGATTAGTTTGATCTACTGCTGCTCATTCACCTCAAGCCGCAGAAACTGGCTTGGGTGCCGATCCAGAACGTTGTCCTGAAAATTTCTCACCCTGCTGCTGACCACGTGCTTGCTTACATAGAAATAGAGTGGCGATATTGGATATGCGTCAAGCAACAACGCTTCGGCAGTTTTCAGGCTGTCGCTCCGTAATCCTGAATCTGTGAGTCTGTCCGCCTCGTCCAGCATGGCGTCGTACGAGTCACTTTCATAGCGTGGCAGATTCTGCTGGCTGTCGCTGCGAAAAATATCCAAAAACGTACTGGCATCGTTGTAGTCACCGGACCAGGCGAATCGCATCGCCTGCCACGCTGCACGATCATCACGTGTCGCCAGGAAGAATTTCCACTCCTTCTTCTCCAGTTCGACATCCACACCAAGAACGTCACGCCACATTGACGAAACGGTCAGCGCTACCGTTTCGTGAACGTCACCGGCATCGTATGTCAGCTTCATTCGCAATGGCCGCGAATCGCCATAGCCGGCTTCGGCAAAAAGATCACGCGCAGACGCCTGACGCTCGCTTGCAGACAGGTCCTTCCATTCGAATTGGGCGCCCTGGTAATCAGAGACACCTGGTGGCACGACACCGAAGGCGGCCCGCTCACCACGCCCCAGCACGGAAACCAGGATCTCGCGATCTATCGCCATAGTCAGCGCCTGACGGAGAACCACATCGTCAAACGGTGGTTCAGTCAGATCAAACGCCAGGTAATACAAACCGAGGCTCGGTGCAATTCGTAGTTCACCGTTTTGCATCGCACGCAAATTTGAAATCGCCGCCGGCGGGACTGTCGCCGTGATATCCAGCTCACCGGCGCGGTACATATTCAATTCCGTGGTCGGCTCCGTAACCGGAAAATAGTCGACGATATCAATTCCAACAGACGACGCGTTCCTGAATAGCGCGTTCTTCCTAAGGCGGATCTTGTCCCCTATCGACCAGCTGTCGAGCACATACGGGCCATTGCCCACAAAGCTCGCGGGATTACGGAATCGAGTCGGATCGTCGTCATGGCCCGCGTGGACAGGATAGGCGATCGGCATCGCCAGGATGCCGGGGAAGTACTGCGTCGGGGACCGCAACTCGATAACAAGTGTTCGCTCGTTCTGCGCCCGAACGCCGAGATCCTCCACAGGCAAGTCAGCACTCTTGACTGCATGAAAATTCAGTACCGGCTCAAGCAAAAATGAATACGCAGAGAGTGAGTCTGGTGAAATCGCGCGGTGAAAAGCTGCGACGAATTCGTCTGCGGTAACAGAATCACCGTTAGACCACACAGCATCATCACGCAAATGAAAAGTATATTGACGACCATCCGCGCTGAGCTCCCATCTTTCCGCGGCGCCTGGTTGCAAGGTGCCATCCGCAGTTTCAACGACAAGTCCTTCATACAGATCCGCGAGAATGTTGAACGCATGGACGTCTTCCGCCAGCGACGGATCGAGCGTCTGTGGCTCACCGCCGTTTCCGCGCCGCAATACTTGCAGATCCTCATCGCTTTGTAACGACGTGCCGGATTCGACCGCCGGACCACAGGCAGTAATCTGCGAAATCGAAATTATGCATGCAGCTAGCCAGGCGAATGTTTTGCGGAATTTCATTATCTAACCATTGCTGTCAGGCCCGCAACACGGTCCAGATACCAATCAGGATAAAACCTGCGCCTGCCGCGTACGAGAGATACTTGGGATCGACGTATTGCGATATTACTGATCCGCCGAGCACTGCCAGGCCAGTTGAAGCCATTAACGCCAGCGATGCGCCAACAAAGATTGTGACCAGGCTGACTGACTGTTTGGTGGCAAATAGCATCGTAGCCAACTGCGTTTTGTCGCCAAGCTCTGCCAGAAAAACAGTAGCGAATACTGCCGTAAACAACTTTATATCCATTTGTGATTCATCCGGTTTGCCAATTCGATCGTCGAGTTACCGTTTACTAATGATGTTTGTCCGAATATATCAGCCACACGCCATAGGTGAGCAATGGCAGGACGAAGATCAGCAGAAATCCCCAGGTGATCGTGCCGTATCCCTTGGCTACCAGGTTTGTCAGGCCAATAGCATCGGCGAGGATCAGGGCTGTAAACAAGATAAACGCTGCAACGGCCGGACGCATCCAGGTTGGCATGACCAACCCGTTTTCCGCAAACGTATGATCCAGGCGTTCATTGACACCGTGAATCATCGCACCTCCTGTTTCAACAAATGTGCCGAACAAAACAACAGGAAACAGGTAAACAAAAAATTCCGCGCCCTGCAGCGCGCTCATCAGTACTGTTATCGGCAGTGGGCCATCGTCGCCAGCTGCGACCAACAGATCGTATTGGCCGATCATTGCAATGAAGAAGAGCATCGCCGGCACCATCGCGAGCGGCCCGGCCAAAACGCCGGCGACAAGCGCGTCACGTCGACGGTGCAGATGGCGAATGCAAAACAGAATCGCCGGAATCGCTGCCATATTGTATCCGGAGAACGCGATGCCACTACGGACCCAACCTTCACCAATGTCTGCCGATGCGAGATTGGCCGAGATGTCGCTTCCGTTCTGGATCAGGTGCCAGCTGAAAAAACTGATATAAGTGCCATAGAGGACGAAGGACCAGAGGGCGAGAAATCGTTCGACGGCCGGCGTGCCATAGAATACCAGCAATGCGGTCAACACCATGATGGCAGCGGTGCCAACGAATGCGGGCAATCCGAACGCGTCTTTCAATATGTCGCCGGCGGCCGCCCCAACGACAGAAATCACCAGGATCATCATCAGGACGTACAGGATTTCGTAGAGAGGCCAGGCGGGCCCAAGCAAGCTCCTGCAAAAACTTCTGTAATCAAACAGTCGAAATTTCCTGGCGAACTCAAAGGCCACCATCAATACGACACTGAAGACCACCATCGTTACGGCCATTCCCAGCAACCCGCCGACAGGCCCGTGCCCAAGAAAGAACTCGGCCAGCTCTTTGCCAGACCCGTAAGCACCACCAATGATCGCTGATTGAAAAATAAATCCCGGTAAAACGTAACGCTGGAACCAGTTGTCTTTCATTTTAGATTCGCCGACTTATCCCCAGAGAGCTGGCTTGAATACATCGACGCGACCATGTTCATAATGCATCGCGTTTGCGCAGTCTTCAGCTTGCAGTAATGGACCGTCGATATCCACATATCGGCACCGCTGCGCAATCACAAATGAAGGCGCCATTGCGAGCGACGAGCCCAGCATGTTACCGACCATCAGCTCGAAGCCCATCGCCGCTGCTTTCTCCGCCAGTGCCAGCGCCTCTGTAAGTCCGCCGGTCTTGTCCAGCTTGATATTGACCATGGAATAGAGTCCGACGAGACGCTCCAGGTCTGCTGTCGTTGCACAAGATTCGTCCGCGCAGAGCGGCAAAGGAGAGTCGTAGCCTCGCAATGCATCGTCACCAGACTTCGACATTGGCTGCTCGATCATCTCAACGCCCAGATTCTTCAACGGCTCTGCGTAACGCTCCAGGTCGGCAACTGTCCAGGCCTGGTTTGCATCGATCACGATGGCGGAATCAGGCGCTCCTGCGCGTATCGATGCAATCTGTTCGAGAGGATCACCGATGCCGACCTTGACCTTGATGATCGGACAATCGCTGTGTTCGGCAGCATCCTTCTGCATGTTTTCCGCATCGTCGATTCCAACAGTGTAGACAGTCGTCACCGGCCTCGGCTCCCAGCCGAGCATTTGCCATACCGTCTGACCTGATCGCTTCGCTTCGAGGTCCCACAACGCACAATCTAACGCGTTCCGGGCACCGCCCGGCGGCAACAGTTTTTGCAAGCCTTCCCTTGAAATGCCCGTCGTAATTTCTGCAGCAACATCCTCGATCTGCTTCTTAACAGATTCCTGTGTCTCGCCTTCATAAGAAACACCGGCCGCCTCACCGCGACCTACGACATTGTCGTCTGCTATTTCACAGATGATCGTTTCCGAGTGTGTGTGCACCTCACGGGAAATCTTGAATGGCTTGTGAAGCGGCCAGTTTTTCGAAACGACGCTAACTTTGTAAGTCACTCAAGACTCCTGTTTGAAAGTATCAACAATGTGATCGACCAGCGGCCCGACGCCGGTCGCCACCGGGTCGACGCAGGGCAGTCCGGTCTCAGCTGATATATCGGCAAGGCAGGTTTCACGCTCATCATCGGACATTCCGGACGTGTTGATGGCGACGCCAACGCACCGGATGGCAGGGTTGGTCAATCTCCCGGTGGCTATGGTCAGCTCGATGAGTTCGGAAACCGTTGGTGCCGGATAGCCCGGAAACCCCTCGATCATCGTCCGACCAGCCTCGTGACAGACAACGAAGGCATCCGGCTGCGAGCCGTGCATCAAACCAAGCGTTACCGCAGCATAACCCGGGTGAAAAAGTGAGCCCTGCCCTTCAATGACATCCCAGTGATCGTCATCATTGTCGGGCGAAAGCACCTCTGCCGCACCGGAAACAAAATCTGAAACAACGGCATCAATCGGCAAACCACCGCCAGCAATCATGATGCCGGTCTGCCCGGTCGCCCGAAAGTCAGCCTTCATTCCACGGTCGACCATCTCTTTCGCGATCGCAAGCGCCGAGTACTTCTTTCCCACCACACAGTCGGTACCGACCATTAGCAAGCGGAGTCCGCTGCGTTTTACGCCGGTGCCAACAGGCAGGTCTCCGGGCGGATTCCTGATGTCGATCAGCGATACGCCTGCTTTGTTCGCCGCTTCTGCCAGTCCCGGAATCCCACTGAGCGATGAATGGGTGCCCGCCACGATATCGAGACCTGCGGCGACGGCATCAAACAAATTTGGAATCCAGTGCTCCGGAATATTGCCGCCTACGCCCGCGACGCCCCAGATCATGGACTGTGCACCGGCATTGGCTGCTTCCGCTGGTGTCATCTCGGGAAATCCCAGGTCAACGCCGCTTCCGGGCAATCGCAACTGAGCGACGCAGGAATCGGGACGCCAGTGAGCAATTCCCATCGCCGTCTTTGCATGAGTCTGCTCGGGCTCGTCGCCGAGAAACAACAAATAGGGCGCCTTAATTTCCAATTGCATGTATCTTTCCTTCTCTATTCCGGTTACAGAATTTGATTCAGCGCGTTTTCCAGTGTCTCCACCGTGCGATCAACATTGTGCAGCTTGTCGAGTCCGAACAGACCTAAGCGAAATGTCCTGAAGTCTTCACGCTCATCGCATTGCAATGGCACACCAGCGGCAATTTGCAGGCCCTGCTCAGCAAACTTGCTGCCATTGTTGATGCCCGCATCATCCGTATAACAGACGACAACACCCGGGGCTTCAAAGCCGGCTGCAGCAACACTTTGGATACCCTTGTCTGCCAGCATTGCGCGAACCCTACTCCCTAGTTCCTGTTGTTCCGCACGCAGTTTCTCGAATCCGTAGGACTCTGCTTCATTCATGACGTCGCGACAGACACGCAGTGCATCGGTCGGCATCGTTGCATGGTAAGCGTGAGCGCCGCCTTCGTAGGCGCGCATGATGTCGTGCCACTTCGCCAGATCACAGGCGAAACTCGAGCTCGTCGTCGTCGACATTGCTTCAAGTGCCCGGTCATTGAGCATGACGAATGCCGCACATGGAGAACCACTCCATCCTTTTTGCGGCGCACTAACCAGAATATCCACACCAGCCGACTTCATATCGACCCAAATGGTGCCCGAGGCGATGCAGTCGAGAACAAACATTCCACCGTGTTCGTGAACTGCGTCTGCGACGGCGCGCAGGTAGTCGCCGGGAAGCAATATTCCGGACGAGGTTTCGACGTGCGGCGCAAAAACAAGATCCGGCTTCTCACTTCTGATGGTCGCAACGACCTCTTCAATTGGCGCGGGTGCGAACGGCGCCGTTGCGGCATCATCAGACTGCCGGGCCATCAAAACAGTCGACCTGTCTGGAATATTCCCCATCTCGAAAATCTGTGTCCAGCGAAAGCTAAACCAGCCATTACGAATCACCAGGCAGTTCTTACCGGCAGCAAATTGCCGGGCCACGGCCTCCATTCCGAAGGTCCCGCTCCCCGGAACGATAACAGTCGCCTCCGCGTTGTAGACCTTCTTTAACGTCGCGGACAGGTCGGTCATGACCGCCTGGAAAACGCCGGACATATGATTTACAGCTCTGTCGGTATATACAACCGAGTATTCGAGCAGCCCGTCGGGATCTACATCGGCCAGCAATCCGGACATGTGAGTCTCCTTGAAAAAGCGGCATTGTGACATGGATTAAACGAAAAATGGCCTCCTTCGAATCACTGCAGAAATGCGTAGAATCGGAGCATGAAAGTGATATGTGCGCCGGACAGTTTCAAGGAATCGCTATCCGCGGTTCAGGCGGCGAACGCGATGGCTGCGGGCGTGGAACGGGCCTCCCCAGGCGCAAAGATCGACAGGTGCCCGGTCGGCGACGGCGGCGAAGGCACCCTGGAATCTCTCCTCGAGTCTATTGAGGGCCAGCGCGTTGCTGCCGTCGCATCAGACGTGTTCGGACGAGAACTCGAGACAAACTACGGTTCACTCGCTGGCGGGCGTATCGCTTTCGTTGAGTCTGCCGCCGCCATTGGGCTCGCCACTATCCCGGTTGGTGAGCGAGACGTGATGCGCTCATCGAGTTTCGGCGTCGGGCAGCTGATTTCGAGCGCGCTGGATAGTGCAGCGGAGAAAGTCATCGTCGGCGTCGGCGGTAGCGCAACTAACGATGGCGGATGCGGCATGGCCCAGGCGCTCGGCGTGCGATTTCTTGATGGCGCAGGCAATCTGATCGAACAGCCAATTTCGGCAGCCATGCTGCCTGACATTCGACAAATTGACGCAACACATCGCACCGGTCGACTCGACGGCATGGAAATCGTAGTCGCCTGCGATGTTGAAAACCCGCTGACAGGATCGCATGGCGCTGCACAGATCTACGCGCCACAAAAAGGCGCCAGCGACACTCAGGTAGTGCTGCTCGACGACAGTTTGCAGCACATCGCTGATTTGATCAGGCACGACCTGGGGATCGACATTGAAACCAACGCAGGCGCAGGTGCCGCCGGCGGGCTCGGCGGCGGGCTGGTCGCATTTACGGGGGCAAAGCTTGTTTCCGGTATTGACACGGTGCTTGAAGCAGTCCAGTTCAGCGCCCGTGTGCGAGACGCAGACCTCTGCCTTACCGGTGAGGGCTGTCTTGATGCGCAGTCCCTGGCTGGGAAGGCCTGTATTGGCGTGGCGAAAATCGCGACAGCACATAACGTGACCACGGTCGCGTTGGTGGGTCGTGTTGGTCCGGGTGCAGAGCAAACTCTCCAGGCCGGCATCACCGAATATGTTGCCATCGGCGAGGGCTTGAGCACCGAACAATCGATTCGGCAAGCCGCAACGTTACTGACAAACGCCGCAGAGTCGATTACGCGGAAACACCGCTAGCAGGTCAATTCAAACTGTCCGATCAAGCCGAGCGAGACCAATACCCGACTTTCGCAGTTGTTAATCGGCGGCTACAGGCTGCGGCTCTTCTGGTCCGTACGAAACGTCCTTGAGGAACCGCCCGGTCAAAACGCCGGCAGTCATTGAGCCGTTTACGTTCAAAGCGGTTCTCGCCATATCGATCAGTGGTTCGATTGAAATCAACAGGGCCGCAATCGTGACGGGGAATCCCATCGCCGGTAACACCACGAGCGCTGCAAATGTCGCTCCGCCACCGACGCCGGCAATCCCGAATGAACTGATGGCCACAATCGCGACCAGCTTCACGATGAACGCAACACTGAGCGGGTCAATGCCCATAACCGGCGCCATCATTGTCGCGAGCATCGCCGGATAAATACCGGCGCAACCGTTTTGTCCGATGGTGGAGCCAAATGTTGCCGACAGGTTCGCGACAGGTTGTGGCACGTTTAGCTCCTCGACCTGCGTTTCTACGTTCAGGGGAATTGTCGCCGCCGAGCTCCGGGAACCAAACGCGAAAGTCAGGACTGGCCAGACCTTGCGAAAATAGTCGCCGAGTTTTACACCGTTGAGCCGTAGCAAGATGCCATGCACACCGAACATGATGGCGATCGCCAGGTAGGAGGCAACGATAAATGCGATCAGATTGCGAATATCGGCCGCATTCGAGCTGGCAACAACCTTGGTCATCAACGCAAGAATTCCGTAAGGCGTCAGCGCCATCACCATGTGAACCAGCTTCATGATGACCGCTTTGGTCGTATCGATGAAGCTCTCTATGCTCTCTCCACGCGCCGGATCTTCGGCGGAAACCAACAATGCAGCAATTCCGAAAAGGATGCCGAATATCACGACTGCGATGACCGATGTCGGTCTCGCGCCGGTAAGATCGTGAAATACATTGCTTGGAATGAAACGGACCAGCATGTCGGCGAGTCCAAGATCTGACATCGACTCCTGACGGGACAAGAGGTTTTCGGCTCGCGCTACCTCCCGCACACCTTCCGTCAGACCTTCGGCTGTCAGACCGAAGGCGTTGGCCATCAGGATGCCCACCAACGCCGCAATCATCGTGGTACCAATCAGGATTACCACAACCATGCCACCGATTTTCCCGAGCGCTGCAACCTCGCGCATACGCACGACTGCTGCAATCATCATGATCAGCACGAGAGGCATGACAATCATTTTCAGAAGATTGACGTAACTGGTGCCGATGACATTCGTCCATTCAAGCGTGCCGAGTATCGCGTCAGACCCGCCGCCATAGGCAAATTGCAGTCCAAACCCGAAGGCCAGACCAGCAATCAATCCGGCAAGGACCTGGCCGGACAGCGAGTATTTAGGACGCCGAAAGCGCGTCAGAAATACGATGAGACCGACGAATACGACGAGGTTAATGATGACCGGAATTGACATATGAGCATCCACGATTGGATTTGAATGACGATGATCGGAACAACACATTGTCCCGCCAATTGTTCTTGTATCGCTAAATCTACACGAATAAGGATCGTCGTGTCAGCGACAGTTTCACCTGTCATTACATGGATCGTCCGGAGCCACAGATTATTAGAGCACGGACCCGATGCTATCGGCCCATCGCCGACCTGCAATACGTTTTGGCGCCTGTCGCGTGCCATAATCCGCTGATGCTGCCACGGTAACGACGCACATGCTGCCCGACTTCAGATTGGAAACTTTCTTCTCCCGCTGGGAATTCAACGCGCGTTACCACTTGTGCGCCTCAGACATGGAAAGTATCCCGGTACAGGAGCTCGTTGACCTTGCCGATGACGAAGATCGCACTGCCTGGAACGAATTGCGGCTCGGTTACACCGAAACGTTTGGCGCTCGAGGCTTACGAGCGGCCATTGCTGATACGTATGAGCATATCGACGAGACAAACCTTTTGGCGTTTGCCGGCGCCGAGGAAGGCCTATTCGTGGCGATGCAGGTATTGCTAACGGCTGGCGATCACGCGATAGTCATTACGCCAAATTACCAGGCCGCAGAAACTGTACCGGTATCGATTTGCGAGGTGACCGGCGTTGCGCTTGATGCGCACAACGACTGGAATCTTGATCTCGACAAAGTCAGGGACGCACTGCGACCAAACACCAATCTGATATCCATAAACTTCCCGCACAACCCGACCGGTAAAGTCATCTCGCGCGGCACGTACGATGATTTAGTTTCTCTGGCTCGCCAGCGTGGCATTTACATCTTCTCTGATGAAGTCTACCGACTGCTCGAACGAAACGATGATATTCGGTTGCCCCAGGCCGCGGACGTCTATGAGCGTGCGTTGTCACTTAATGTCATGTCCAAAGCATATGGTTTGCCCGGGTTGAGAATCGGGTGGATAGCGACACAGGATCGTGACGTGCTGGGCCGAATGGAGCGCGCGAAACATTACTTGTCGATCTGTAATTCGGCGCCGAGCGAGATGCTTGCTCAGATTGCACTGAAATCCCGCGACAAAATCCTCGACAGGAACAGAAGACTGATCGCAGAAAACCTTGGTCTGCTTGATAAATTTTTCTCTGAGTATCCAGACCTGTTCGAATGGTCTGTACCCGATGGAGGGTGCATTGGTTATCCCCGCTACGCCGGCGCAGACGGTGTTGAATCGTTCTGCCGGAGTCTCGTGGAACAGGCTGGCGTCCTGTTATTGCCGGCAAGTGTCTACAGTTCTGAACTAACGCCGACACCCAAGGATCGATTTCGCATCGGCTACGGGCGCTCGAACACCGCGGAAGGCCTTGCCGTGTTGCGTCAGTTTTTCGATACATAATCCACATTCAGCATAATATTCAGGCAGCGTTCAGCCACCCACCTGTAGTTTCTGACGATAAGTAATCGTTCTCTGGCGCACGCCCGGTTTTGAGTCCGGCGTGCCTTCCAACCAATAACTACATATGGAGATGGCGATATGAACGACCTTCCAATTCCGCATTTCGCCAGGAATTTGGCAGATACCCTGTCTTTTCGTGTTTTCGCAACATTGATTTTTTCGGTCACTTCCCTCGCAGTGCAGGCCCAGGGAACCGCGCCAACGATCCGTCTGTTTCCGACCACGGTAGTCGAAGACTTGCGGCAAACGAGCACCGTTGCCAAAGAAATGGAATCCGGGTTGCAGGAAGTCATCGGCCGACTCGACCAGCAGCAACAGCTCTATCAGGAAAGCAAGTGTGATGGCGCTGAAGGCGATCCGGGCTGCCAGCAACTGGCAAAACAACTCGGTGCTACCTATCTCGACATGCTCGGCATCATGGAAGAACGCCTGCCAGACATGGAACACACCGTGAACAACACGCGCCTGAGTCTCGAGAAAAGGCTGCGCAGCGAACTGGGCAACAAGATGACGTCCTGGACACTGCAGGAAACCTTGCTCGGCGGCAATCCGCAAGGGGCGAAGGCGCCATCGCCGACGATGCGTGGTCGCTCCGGAATGCGGCTAAGTGAACGTTTTCGCCAATATTATCAACTAGTTGCATCTTCCAGCAGTCAAAATGATCAATCACTGGCAGTTCTCGCATCAGATATCTATCTCGATATGGATGAGACCAGCGAGTTGATCGCCCGAACACGTGAAGAAATCGCCCGCGCCACGCTTATCGAACAGCTGAATCAGTCCTTCGGCACGATCACACCCGAAATGATGGAGGTCGTTGGCGGCGTCAAGTCGATACTCTTTGGCGATGAAGGCGACGTTGTGCAGGTCGCAGGCCCGCCACCGGGCAGCATTGAACAGGCCTATCGCAGCCCGCTCGAAAACTAAGCACAGAATTTCTGGAGACCGATATGAGAATTCACAAAACTGCCAGCGGGTTCGTGAGCGTGGCAATTGCATTGCTCTTCTTATCCCTCGCATCGTGCGCAACCAGTCCGCCACCGTGCGATGGTCCGACAACCAAAAATCTGGACGCGGCGATCAGCCTGGTGCAATACAAACTAAACGACGGATGTGCAGCGCACTTCGATCGCTTCTACGATGATTTGTTGACGATCGCCGAAGGTGACCCAAAAGCTGAGAACAAACGCAAGTTCAGTGAGTTTCTCGTGTGGACGACCGACGAAGGCTTGTTGAGTCAGCGTCAGGCGAGGGAGCACTACAATCGATACTTCAACATTAAGTTCGTTTCCCTGCAAAGCGACTATAACAACTGCTCCCACACGTGCCCACGTCGTGACCGCGTCATGCGCGACATGGAACGGGAGTTGAGTGATAAAGAACGCGGACTGTTAAAGGTCAGCCTGGACAATTCGGGCTATTACCGCGCCGACGAGCTCTATCAGGAAGTCGAACTGGTACTTGAGGCGACCTGTACCGCGTGCGAAGCGGGCCGGTAAGCGAGCACAATTCATGCAAGCCGCCACCCGCGCAGGATTCGTGGAAGGACTGACAGTCGGTATGTTCGGCTCGGCCGTCGGTACCAGCGCGTTGCTTTATCTGCTTCGCCGCAACGATTTCGTCTCATTCTCTGCGGACCCGTTGCCAGATCTTCGGCCCTGGCTTGAATGGGCGTATTCCAATCTCGGTTTATCGATTCCGGTATTCGCGGTATTGCTAATCGCGTATTTCATCAGCCTGGCTCGACTGCGCACCTACCTTACACAAGAGCGTCCGATCAACGAAATCGTACAGCTTGATCACCTGACCGACATCTGGACAACGTTGTTTTTCGGCACCGGAGTCATCTGGACTGCCATTGGCATGCGCAGCGCCCTGCTGTTCGCGCTGGGAGACCCGGACGCCACGATTCAGCAAGGCGCATTCGCTGTTCTGGAGCGTCTGGTTGATGGCGGTATTCTATTGGCACTTTCGACGACGATTTTTGGCGGTGTCGGCGGGTACCTGATGCGTGTCTACAAGGCAATGTCGTTAGGTGCACAGCTGCAGCAACAATACGATAATGCTGCGCGCGCCGACACAGGACACATGCGCGAGTCGTTGCAGCGCATCGAACAACATCTTGCAGACAATACGGACGTTGGCGAAGTAACGGCAGGTGACGATCAATGAGCCGGTCACCCCTGTTTCTGCCGATGAATCGCAGCCTCGACATGGAAGGCGGCGGCGCTGCAGATCTGCAAACGGATGTCATGCGCTTCATGGCCATTATTTCTCTCTGTCTCGTTGCCATTTTTGCGATCGTGCAAAGCATTCCACTTGGCCCTGTTGCCAGGCAAGAGTTGCCGCCCGTTAATCTCGACATCGAGTCGCCGGTGGCGGAAGCCAGTGTGCAGAACCCGCAACAGACTTCACCGGAGCCAGAATTGGTGTTGTCCCGTCCCGAACCGGCAAAAATTCCACCGCGTGAAGAGCCAGTGATATTGCAACGTCCGATAATTGAGCCAATTAAGAGGTTCTCGACCGATCCGTCACCACGGCAACCGACGCCCGTCGCGAATGCGCCGCGAACCACCTCACAACCAAGTGCGCCGAGCGAACCTCAGATCGGCTTCACGCTGCGATTTGAATCGGATCGTGCACTGACACGCCTGGTTGAGCGAAATACGGTTGGACTATTTGCAATAACACCTGACCGGTCACTGCGCCTCAGTATCGAGTCCGGTCGCATGAGTTTCTGGTCCGCATCTATGCCGAAACAGATTCACGAGATGGACGATGCAACGGTTCCACAGGCGGTTCTGGACGCATATTCGCGGAACAGTGGGTCCGGCGGTTCCGCTTTGAAATGGGGCGTCTCGATTCCCCCGGTGATGTCCCGCCAACTTAACCGATTCTTAAGCGAACACGAGGGTGGTTTGCTGATCATTGGTGCCGGAGGCGTGTTACGCCTGGAGCATTGAAATGTCACGAGTGCATATGATTTTCATCGTCTTACTACTCGCGAGCTTCGCGAGACCAGGACATGGTGCGGCAAGATCGCCGGACCTCAATACCTGGTTTACAACCGATCTGACACCATTTGTTCGTGAACAGCTGACAACGCACCCTCGATTTCGGCACGAGACTATCAAGTTCGTTGTCATGTCCGGCGAAAGCCCACAATCGGAAGGCAATTCACTGGTTCTCAGACTTCGTGACCAGCTACGCGATGCGCTTACCAGGGTGCCAGGCATCCGGATTGCATGGCAGGCGGATCAGGCTGGCGTAGCTCTGGTTTCGGAATCCACCGCGATCGATTGCACCAGAGATGACGCACAATATTTCATTGGCATAGAACTTACTGAGGAATCTGCCGGTATGGCCAGTGTGCAGGTTCGCGCACTGGATATTGGCGAACACAACTGGGTTGCAGGATTCAGCAAAACCTGGCGCGGGCCGCTTAGCACGAGCCAGCGCCGTGAACTTCGCACGATTCGATCGGATCTCGCTTTTCGCGGCGCCCGAAACGCGCCATACGATGACTCGGAAACGGATTTGATGGCAGCGCATCTGGCCTATGAACTCGGCTGCAGCCTGCTGAGACAAACCGCAGGTGAATACATCGTCTCCTCCGAAGGAAACGATACTGATAGTGAACAGTCTGCCGAACTAATCGAACTGGTCGGCAATAACCTCGTCGGCTTCCGAGCCTTGCAGTTCTCACAAAACACCAATGACACAAACGCGGTCATCGCTGGCAAAGCGCATCAGATCAACGATGATCTCTATCAGTACTGGATAACAGTGACACCCATCGATTCATCTTCGTCGCTGACAGCGTTAAGTGCCGACGCTTATATTCGTATACCAGACGAGTATCTGGCTGCGCTGCTGGTACCTGAAGCATTTTATGAACTGCAAAAAGCAGATGGTGGCTTCCTGGATACATTGCGGGTCGTACAACTGCGAAATGCACGATCGTGTATTACGCAGCCAAACGCTGCATTCACTGGCAATAGCAGCGCCAGGCGCGTTGGTTTCGCGCAAGTGGATTGTTATGCGTTACAAGTACGCGCCTCCGGTGATGCCGTCGTGTTTTTCCTGAACCACCAGCTTAATAACGGCCTTGTTCGGCTTGCGGACGAACATTGCTCACACAGAGCGACCGCAAAAGTCGCACGAAGCAATCAGGCATTGCGGTTTCCACTGCCAGTGGACGCACTACCTTCCAGCGCCTGGTCGGAGACGAACCACTGGTCACTGCAGCCCGACAGGGACACCTATTACGCACTCGCTGCGTCGGACACGAAAGCGGCCCGTGCGCTTTCGCAACATGTCGGGCGATTGCCCAAGCGATGCTCCGCTTCCGTTCGCCGTGGGCTCGAAGGCGCCGAACTGCGGCGCTGGCTTGAAGAACTTGAAGCAATAGCGAGTCATTGGGCATCAGCTGTCGACTGGCAGAGCATTCGCATAAAAAATGTCTATTGAGGGTAAGACGATGTTCAGATTACTCGGATTCTTCGTCGGATCGGTGTCATCAATTGTCATCATTTTGCTGATTGTCGGTATGCCGAATTTTAATATGTCAGATCAGAAATTCAGCCAACAGCAATATGATGAGGCGATCGAAAAACTTAAGGCCAAACAACGCGCGTTTGAGTCGGTCGCGGGTCGTCTTTCCGAAGACGTCGCCCGAGTCACTGAAGCCGTCGAAGAGAAATTCGAGCCGTCGACCAAGGTCATCCCGGCGGACATTGGGATTGCCGCGCCCCTGGCGGAAAAACCTCTCATAGCAACTCCGGTACAGGACCAGCCACCCACGAGCGAAATCCACGCCAGCCAGGACAGCGAAATTCTCTGGTATTCGTTCTGGAGTCCGTTTCGCAGTGCGATTGCAGCCAATGGGTTTGTATCACAGCTGGAAAAGGTGACCGGAATCGACTATCGCGTTGTCAAAGTAAAGAACGGCGTATATGAAGTCGCCTTCGCCTACAACGACGACACGGAACGACACGCCAAGTTGTCGCAAATATCCGCGGCGACCGGGTTGGATCTGCAAGGTTCGTGAAACACGTAATGCGAATATTCGCGGCATTGCTGATCGTATTTCCATTTGTCACATTTGGCCTCACTGGCAATGCAGAAAACCCGGAAAAAGCCTGGCAGGCATACCTACAAACCGGCACGGCACTTAAGCCTCGTTATCGATTTCCACACGCGAACTGTTTTCGCGCCGCTGCGCTAGCCTACGACTTGCCGGAAACGCTGCTGTTGGCGGTTGCCCGAGGCGAAAGTGATTTCGACCCAACCGCGCGATCGAGAGCGAACGCGCATGGGGTCATGCAGATCTTGTGGCCAATCACGGCACATCACCTTGGAATATACCGGTTGTCCGAGCTTTATGACCCGTGCACCAACATCGATGCTGGCGCTAGATATCTGAAAGAGCTACTCACACGCTTCGACGGCAATCTGCATCTGACGCTCGCGGCATACAACTACGGGCCCGAAAGAATCTCGGCTAACGTATCCAAAATACCGTCCGGCGCGCGCTGGTACAGCGGTTATATCTATCGCCATCTCGACTATGTACTTGGCGATGCACAGGCACAGAAACAGGTCGGTCAGAACCTGTATTCCGAACTGGGGCGCTCCACACTCGTAAATTTTTCCGAGCCCTACCGCGCCGCGGCATTCGTCGATCGACTGGAACAACGGGCACCGGAGCTGCAACTCGATTGGTTTCGCAAGGGCGTCGGAAAATTTTCAGTCGTCCTGATATACGAGAACCGGTCGCAATTCGACAGCAGCGCAACGGCGTTGGCCCTTGCGGGATTTCCTATTAAATAGCTCTAATATAAAAATTTATGGCAATCATTGGCGCTTGGCTTAACAAGTTCCTCGCGAACGGTTAAAGTCGGTTGATGCACCAATCCAATATCGACTCCAGACTGGTCCCAAGTTTCTTATTGGCCACGCTCCTGGTTGCTGCCCAATGGGGGACGCTTACGCATGCGTTCGAACACAGGTTTGGTACGCCACCAAGCCAGGTATGCACAACGTGTGTTGCGGCCAGTCAACTTGGCGCCGCTTGTATCGAGTTGCCGCTGGCAGCGGAAGCAATTCCTTATTGCCCGGTACTGAACGCCAATTCAGCTCGATCAATCAAGTCACTCCACGCGCTCGCTGCCCGGCAGCGCGGACCACCCTCATCACTCTAGAGCAGTTCCGGAAACAACAAATGGAAATGAGTCGCAGGGAGCAGGTGCCTTGTGATTCGTGACTGAGATGCCAACGGATTGCACGCCGCAATACGCGTCAGCATCGTGAGAATGAGTGGTGATTCAAGTGAAGAATTCAAAGGTATCAGCGTCGTTGCTGGCATTTATCCTGCCGTTATTGTCATTGCTATCGTTATCGCCGGCAGTTGCACAGGACGCTGCTGATGATATGGCTGTCTTGCGACAGCTTGTCGAAGATATGCACCAGGACTATGAGGCACGTATCAGCGACCTCGAAGAAAGACTTGCCAGAACCGAACGACTCGCCAGGGGCGCACAAAAGGACGCCGACGAAGCGGTGGAGCTCGCAGAGCAAACGGCTATCGATCAATCATCAGGGGTATCTGCACCAAATACGTTTAACCCTTCCATCGGTGCGGTACTTGCCGGGCGTTATGCAGACGTCGACAGCGGCTGGGACGAAATCCCGGGATTTCAACCGGGTGGCGAAATTGGCACCGACAGCTCCGGTTTTGCTCTTAGCGAAGCGGAGATCAATCTGAAGGCGAATGTAGATAACCGGTATTTCGGCAATCTGACGATTGGCGTGCACGAGGATGACGGTGAAACTGAAGTCGGAGTGGAAGAGGCCTGGTTGCAAACAACGGACTTACCAATGGGAATCTCGGTAATCGGTGGCAGGTTCTTTTCAGCAGCTGGATACCTGAACAGTTTTCATTTTCATGCTGACGACTTCACTGATCGACCATTGCCCTACCAGGCCTTCTTCGGCGGCAGGTACGCTGTCGATGGCATCCAGGCCCGATGGATTGCGCCGACAACGCTTTTGCTCGAAATCGGCACCGAGATCAACTGGGGCAACGGATTTCCGGCCAGCGCCCACGCCGAAAGCTCACCGGGGGCATGGACGTTATTCTCAAAGACTGGCGGCGATGTCGGCGAGGGTCACAGCTGGCAGGCAGGGCTGTCTCACACCAGCGTCGACGCCATCGATCGTAGTGGTACAACGAACCAACTATTTACTGGCGACAGCGAACTTACGATTGCCGATTTCGTCTGGAAGTGGGCACCGCAGGGAAATTCGGCCGTCAGGAGTTTTAAGTTACAAGGCGAGTACTTCCACCGATCGGAGGATGGACTGTTTGCCGGCATCCCCTATGACGGTGACCAGGACGGCTGGTATTTGCAAAGTGTCCTGCAATTCGCCTCAGTATGGCGGGTTGGTCTTCGACATGATGTCGTCGATGCAAGTAATGGCGCATTATTTGTTGGTACCGTGCTTGAAGATCCGGGTCGACGCTCATACCGCGACAGCCTGATGCTCGATTGGTCACCCAGTGAATTCAGTCGCCTGCGAATGCAATACACCAATGATAATGTGCTGGCCGTATCTGACCGTCAGTGGACCCTGCAATACATCATGAGCATCGGTGCTCATGGTGGGCATCAATTCTAAAGGAGCATTGCATGATTCGAATCACCGCAACTATTTTGCTCCTGACAACGCCACTCAGTGCCAGCGCGCTAAACGTTTTCGCCTGCGAGCCCGAATGGAGTGCGCTGGTAACCGAACTGGCCGGCAGCGACATCGAGATAACCGTCGCGACTACGGCATTCCAGGACCCGCATAGTTTGCAAGCTAAACCCAGCCTTATTGCCGCAATGCGTCGCACTGACCTCGTGATCTGTACCGGCGCCGACCTGGAAATTGGCTGGTTGCCCCTCCTCCTGCGAAGAGCCGGGAACCGGAATATTCAGGCAGGCAGCCCCGGGAATTTTGCAGCTTCTGATTACGTCCGCAAACTGGAAGTTCCGAAAGTGATAGATCGCGCCCAGGGAGATGTACACCCACAAGGCAATCCGCACATTCACCTGCGGCCGGGAAACATCGCCCGGGTCGCCGATGCACTGGCGGAACGGCTGGCGGAGATTGACCCGGGGAACGGCGCAATTTATCAGGCTCGTCTGGAAGATTTTCAAAGTCGCTGGGAATCCTCGACGGAACAATGGGAGGAGCGCTCGCTCGCGCTGAATGGCCTGCGGCTTGCGTCTCACCACCGAAGTTTCAGCTACCTCGCAGACTGGCTGGACCTCGACATCGTGGCGACACTTGAGTCAAAGCCGGGCATCCCGCCAAGCGGCGCACAGCTCGCGGCCTTGCTGGAGCAGCTGACACCCAATCCCCCGGCCGGCGTCATTCGAACACCGTATGAGAACGAAAAGCCGTCGCGGTGGCTTTCGGATCGACTGGATTTACCCGAAATCCGGCTTCCCTTTTCAATTGGTGGAACGGATGAAGTGATCGACCTGTTTACGCTTTATGATGTAACACTGCGAATGCTGGAGGAACACGTGCAGTGAACGCGTTTGAACTGAGTATCGTTGGACCTGCGCTTCTGGCGAGCCTTCTCGTGCTAAGCACACATGTGCCGCTTGGCACGGAGGTACTGCGACGCGGCATCATCTTTATCGACCTGGCCATCGCACAGGTGGCCGGTCTCGGGGTCATTGCTGCCGATTCAATGGGCTGGGAGGCAGAGGGCTACATGGTGCAAATAGCTGCTGTCTCCGCGGCGTTGGCTGCAGCATTCGTACTACACTGGACTGACAAACGCTGGCCGCAAATACAAGAAGCGCTGATCGGCGCGTCTTTTATACTTGCGGCAACTGCCGGCATTCTCTTGCTGGCTGGCAACCCGCACGGTGGCGAGCACCTGAAAGAATTGCTGGTCGGCCAGATTCTCTGGGTCAACTATGACCAACTGTTCCCCATCGCACTGATTAACGCACTTGTCCTGCTCGCCTGGTATTACATGCGCGATCAACTACGGGGATTTGGTTTTTATGCAATTTTTGCCTTCGCCGTCACCGCCTCGGTGCAACTCGTCGGCATCTACCTCGTCTTTGCCTGCCTGATCATTCCAGCACTGGCAACCCGTCATATCAGCCGGAGCGGACTCCGGATGGTTTGCGGATACGGTGTCGGCGGCGCCGGCTGCCTCACCGGACTGGTACTTTCTGTTGGCGTCGATTTGCCGGCAGGGGCCGTTATCGTATGGTGCCTGACCGCTTTTGCATTAGTTTTCGCGTGGCTGGTCTGCCCGGTCATTCGAAAATCTGATGTTCCGGATGCCGAGGCCTGACAAGGACAAGTGACTTTATGCAGAAACCAAAGACATTAATCAGTGAAGAAGAAATCGAGAAACGGGTCGACGAACTCGCTGCACAAATATCCCTCGACTATGCCGACAAGGGCGAACTCGTTCTCGTTGGAGTCCTGAAAGGATCCTTCATTTTTCTCGCTGACTTGTCGCGACGCCTCAGCATTCCACGACATATCGAATTCATCGCAGTATCGAGTTACGAACATGGCAGCATCCGTAGCGGCGCAGTGAGGCTGGTCATGGATGTTCGCCGAAGCATCGAAGGCAGACATGTACTCATCGTCGAAGACATTGTGGACACGGGCCACACGCTGCACTACCTGTTAGACATGCTGAAATCACGAAATCCTGCTTCGATAGGCACCTGTACGTTATTGCACAAAGAACATCGGACCGAAGTCGACGTAGAAATCGACTACCTTGGTTTCAGTATCGGCGATGAGTGGGTCGTGGGCTACGGGCTCGACTACGACGAAAAAGACCGGACGCTGCCATATATCGGTGCGCTGAACCAGTCGGAAGACTAGCGATTAGTTATCGGCGCAATCGCCGATTTCCATCTCGATGGTCGAATGCGGAATATCGAATTCCGATTTTAGTATTTCCTTGACGCTGCGAACGATCGTCGTCGGGTCTTCCGGCGGTGATTGCAACACAATATGCATCGTCAGCATTGGATGCTGTGGCGTCAGCCCCCAGGCGTGGACATGATGGACCTCAGTTACTGCCGGTACCGCGGCGAGGATTTTCTCCTGCAGGTCATCCAGATCGACCCAGTCCGGCACGCCCTCAAGCAGGATATTTGCACTGCGTCTGACCAGCTGCCATCCACTGCGCAACAGAAGCGCAGCAACAAGAACCGAAAGTATTGGATCGATAGGCATCCAGCCGGTCTGGAGAATCACGATGGCCGCCACAATCGCCGCAACGGATCCAAGCAGGTCACCAAGCACATGAAGTGCCGCACCACGGATATTCAGGTTTTCCTGATCACCGCCGTGCAGCACCAGGAACGCAATGATATTAATAACGAGCCCACCGGAAGCAATTATCAACATCGTGCTACCGATAACATCCGGAGGGTCCAGCATGCGTTGCACGGCTTCGAACAGGATCCACGCAACAATGACCAACAGGGACAGTCCGTTTACGAACGCCGCAATAATCTGGAAGCGGTGATATCCAAAGCTGCGTTTCGCATCCGCGGGTCGCGCGCTGACGCGAAACGCAAAAGCAGCCAGCGCGAGTGACATCGTATCCGTCAGCATATGACCGGCGTCCGCAAGCAGCGCCAAAGAACCCGACAGGATGCCGCCGACAACCTCAACCAACATGAACACGCCGGTAAGACCCAGTGCGATCTGAACACGCGTTATATTGCCGCTCGCTACGCCTTGATTGTGATGCGTGTGATGACTTTCACTCATTAGTCAATTGTACGAGGAACGCGAATGTGTTCTACCATGTGCTGGATTTGATCGGGCGGCGGTGCCGTGAAATGACTGACGGTGAGCGCAACGGCGAAGTTCAGCAACATACCGACAACGCCGATACCTTCCGGCGAAATTCCAAGAAACCAGTTTCCAGCGATGTTCTCGCCCCAGGGTGCGCCAGCCCATTTCAGGAACAGGCCTTTGAAGAACTCGATGTAACCGTACGTGAACAACAGGCCGGTCAACATGCCGGCGATCGCTCCTTGTTTGTTCATGCGTTTGAAAAATATGCCCATCAGGATCGGCGGGAAAAGTGACGCAGCAGCGAGACCGAATGCGAAAGCGACAACCTGGGCAACCCAGCCAGGTGGATCAAAACCGAGGTATCCGGCAATCAGTATGGCGACCGCGGCGGCGATGCGCCCGGCGAGAAGTTCTCCCTTCTCATTTATGCCCGGGGCAAATATCCCCTTTATCAGGTCATGTGAAATCGCGGCGGATATGACCAGCAAGAGCCCCGCGGCAGTTGACAGTGCCGCGGCAATTCCGCCCGCAGCAACCAACGCGATGACCCAGTCGGGCAGGCCAGCGATCTCCGGATTTGCGAGGACAATGATGTCACGGTCCACCGTCAGCTCGTTGCCCTGCCAGCCGTAGCGCGCCGCTGTCGCACGATAGTCCGGATTCGCGTCATTGTAATATTGAATTCGGCCATCGCCGTTCTTGTCATCGAACATAACCAGCCCAGTCTCTTCCCAGGTTTGCATCCAGTCCGGTCGTTCGTCATACGCCAGATTGCCATCCACCGCACCGACCTCGCCTGGCTGAATGGTATTTATCAGGTTGTACCTGGCCATCGCCCCGACTGCCGGTGCGGTTGTGTAGAGAATGGCAATGAACAAAAGTGCATATCCTGCTGACGTTCGCGCGTCACGAACTTTTGGCACCGTGAAAAATCGCACGATGACGTGCGGTAAGCCGGCTGTACCGACCATCAGCGCGAGCGTTATGCAAAAAATATCGATCGTACTTTTCTCGCCGCTGGTGAACTGCGTAAAACCGAGTGCCGTAACAATATCGTCCAGCTTGTCCAGCAGCCCAATCCCGCCACCGGCGACATCGCTGCCGAACGCGAGCTGCGGTATCGCATTGCCCGTAATCTGAATAGCGATGAAAATTGCCGGAACAGTGTAGGCGAAAATCAGGACGCAATACTGTGCGACTTGCGTATAAGTGATGCCTTTCATGCCGCCGAGCACGGCATAGACGAACACGACGCCCATACCGATCATCAGGCCGATAGTGACGTCAACTTCGAGGAAGCGGGAAAATACGATACCAACGCCACGCATTTGCCCGGCAACGTAAGTAAACGAAACAAATATCAGGCAGATGACTGCGACAACACGTGCGGTTTTCGAGTAATAGCGTTCTGCGATGAATTCCGGCACCGTAAATTTACCGAATTTGCGTAAATAGGGAGCGAGAAACAAGGCCAGCAGGACATATCCGCCAGTCCAGCCCATCAGGTAAACCGAACCGTCGTAGCCGAGAAATGCGATCAGTCCGGCCATCGAGATGAACGAAGCGGCACTCATCCAGTCAGCGGCAGTCGCCATGCCGTTCGCAATTGGCGAAACGCCCTTCCCTGCAATATAAAAATCGCGAGTGTCATGTGCACGCGACCAGATCGCGATGCCGATATAGAGCGCGAAACTTGCGCCCACGACCAGGTATGTCAATGTCTTGAGCGTCACGGGCGGCTAATCCTCGTGCTCATGTTCGTGCACGTCATATTTCTGATCCATCTTGTTCATTCGCCAGGCGTAGAAAAAGATCAGCACGACGAAGACATAGATTGAGCCTTGTTGGGCAAACCAGAATCCAAGTTTGAATCCACCCATGCGAATGGCATTGAGCTGATCGACGAGCAATATGCCAAACGCGTACGAACAGATGAACCAGACGATCATGCAGCCCAGGACAAGCCGCAGGTTGGCTTGCCAGTACGCCTTTCGGTTTTCAGGTGTCATTGGTCCCCCCGGACTTTCTACTTGTTGTTCGCCGACAATTTATCAGAGCATAATGCATTATTCAGAAAAAAGGGTTGGAGAGACCGTCAGTGATATCCGCAGCTGAGCCAGAAAAGAAAACGATCAACGTGTTTGGCAAGAAGATGGCCTATGTCGAAATGGGCGAAGGTGATCCGATTGTCTTTCAGCACGGCAATCCAACGAGTTCGTATTTGTGGCGCAATATCATGCCGCACCTCGCTGACCAGGGACGTTGTATCGCAGTAGATTTCATCGGCATGGGAGATTCCGACAAACTGGATAATTCGAATGCCGATAGTTACCGATACACCGAACATCGCGAGTATCTGTTCGCCGCGTGGGAAGCGCTTGGCATCACGGACCGCGTGACTCTGGTTATCCACGACTGGGGTTCCGCGCTCGGCTTCGACTGGGCACATCAGCATCCCGATTCCGTCCTTGGTATCGCTTATATGGAGGGCATCGTTACGCCTGTTCAATGGTCTGACTGGCCCGAAGCTGCCGCTGCTATCTTCAGAGGATTTCGATCCGCAGCCGGTGAAACGATGATTCTGGAGAAGAATCTTTTCGTCGAGCGCGTACTGCCAGGGTCGGTCATGCGGACGCTGACGGATGAGGAAATGAGCGTTTATCGACGTCCGTTCATCAATCCGGGCGAAGATCGCAGGCCCACATTGACCTGGCCGAGGCAGATACCTATCGAGGGCGAGCCCGAAGACGTTCATGACATTGTCAAGGAATATGCCGCGTGGCTCCGTGAAACCGAAATACCCAAGCTGTTCGTCAACGCCGAGCCAGGCGCAATTTTGACCGGCCCCCAACGGGAATTTTGCCGGCAATTCAGGAACCAGACCGAGGTCACTGTTGCGGGCACTCACTTCCTGCAAGAGGATTCACCGCACGAAATCGGCGAGGCGATCGCAGAATGGCGTCGGGGCATTATTAAAGGCAGCTGAATAAAAACGGCTCCCCCGGTTACCCGGTGGAGCCGCCTACCGTCATCAGTACATGTCTCTTGGCATGTAGATCCCCCGCCAAGTCGTACCTGAAGGTGTCGTCGAAATTAGTCTGAAGTCGGTCGTCAACAACGATGTTGTTGAAAGGAGACTGATTTCAGGCTCAAAACCTCGCAGATAACCTAGACGTTGTCAATTGAATAGGCACTTTCTGAAACACGCCGCGAACTCCGGAGAATAACTGTGGCTTTATAGCAACACTTCTGAAGCACAAAAACCAACACATCCGAAGTGAATCAATGACTTGGCGGCACTTCATCATAAATAACTGCATTGACGCTGTCGGTGACAGCCTGCGGTCGGATCGCGACATTCGGCGCTAATTGAATACATTCTCCGCTGGCACGATGGTCACTTGCTCGCCATCGATGCCCAGTGAATGCGACTCGATCAGCTTGTCCTCTGCAAGCAGTTCTGCTGATTTCTCGGATTCATAAACCATTGGCGATGGCTGATCATCGACCAGGCGACGCTTGAGATCCGCAGCATCGCTGGTCACGAAAACATACTGCATATTTTCTGAAGACAAGTTTTCGCGAATGACACGATTTACGTCGGCAAGAGTCAGATTCTCCAATCCTTCCCGAACGTAGTCTGTGAACTCGCCGGTCTCGTAGTATTGGCTGTCCAACGCATACCCCAACTGTCGCGACTGCCCGTCGGTGATCAGACTGACAAAATTTGACAGATACGCTCTCGTCGCCTCGAAGTCCGACTCGGTCATTCCCGAAGTGACCATTTTCTCGAGTTCAAACACTGCCGTTCGGGTCGCAAAATGCGCATCAGCGTTGCTTCTCAATGGACGCACCCATACCTGGAAAATCTGTTGTTGCCTGCCGAGATTGGTGTCCGGATGAAATCGGTACATGCCGCTCGGAAAGTACTCGATATAGGCATAATCGCCATAGTTCATGCCGCGGAGCTCGCGGATGCGCTGGTATAGGTGACTGTTCGTGCTTCGATGTTCGCCGAGATATGACCTTGCGAGCCATAGCGCAACCCAGTCAGGGTCTCCACGTTTGAGCTCGATCGGGAAGCCAAATGAAACGGCTACCGCTGGCGTCTCTTTTTCCACGATGGTGACCTTGCTTACCGTTATCTCTTCAGCCGCTGGCACCTCGAGAGTGCTCTTTTCGCCGGTGGGCAGCACCTGTAGATCGTCGCTGAGGCGACTGACCAGTGAATCCGGGTATCCGCCGGACAGGCCAATGGTTAAGTTTTTCAGCGTGTAATACCTGGCGTAATACTCTTTGACGTCGTCCAGCGTGAGTGAACCTATGTCTCCGCTGTTGCCGCGGTTCAGCGAACCATACGGATGATCTGGCCCGTAAATGTCGCTATACAGAACCTCTTTCGCGAGTTCCTCATCATTGTTGCCGACCAGCCCGGTTCGAACCGCGTTTATATGCTGCATACGAAGCCGCTCAAAGTCCGCTTCATGCCAGCCAGGGTTAAGCAATTGACTGCGAACATAGCGGTACCATGTTTCCAGGTTGTCTTTGTGCACCTGGCCTGACAAGCGGGTTATTTCCTTGTCGACACTGGCATTGAAACCGCTGGCGATCGGATACATTGCTTCATTAATCTCCTGTATCGACCAGGTTGCAGATCCGCCGTCTGTCAGCATCGAGGCAGTAAGCGCTGCCAGCCCTTTTTTGCCTGCTGGGTCCATGCCGGCACCTGCATGAATCAGAATTGACACATCGATGAGCGGAGAAGACGCCAGAGGTCTGGCGACAATGGCGACGGGAGCGTTTTCTCCGGTTGCTGCAAACACTTCTGCTTCCTTCGATTCGGCCGCATGGCTGCCCGCATCTAACGACACGCTGGCAGCAGCGGTTGTCGCAACCAGTCCATCGAGCATGAGATCGCCACCAAGACCCGCGATTGACGCAGAATTCGACAAGGAAACGGTTACCCGGCTGGCGTCGGTAAAGTACTCGTTGGCAAAATCGCGGATGTCTTCGGCAGTTAGCTGGTCATAAGCCTGGTACATTCCGTTAATTGTTTCCGGCGTGCGATCGTACTGCACGTATTCCGCCAGCATGGCGCCTATGCTGCCCGATTTATCAAGCTGTGACGTAAACGAATACCGCAGGCGGGATTTCGTCTCTTCAACTTTTCCAGCACTAACCAGCGTTGTCCGCGCATCCGCGAGCGTCGCCAGGATGGCCGCTTCTACATCAGCAGCATGTGCCTCGTCTGTCAGACGAGCATAAACCAGGTTCAGATTAGGGTCCCTGTTGAGTGGAAAATCAGTATTAAGCTGATCAACCGATTGATCGTCGATTACCAGCTTCTGGTAGAGCGCCGATGAATCAGAAAAGAAGATTGACGAGAGCAGGCTCATTGCGGGCATGTCTTTTTTACCCGGTACGAACGCGGGGCTGCGGAATCCAATGAACAGCCAGGGCTGGGTTTCGCCGTCCCATTGGATATGCTCATAAACCGGTCCCGTTGGCGCTGGTTCTGCTGGTATGTCTGCAACATAGTCGCCACGTTCCCAGCTGCTCCAGTGCCGCTCAATGAGGTCGAATGTTGCCTCAGGATCGACGTCACCGACGACAATCACGGCAGTTTTCTCGGGGCGATACCAGCGGTCAAAGAACTCTCTTGAATACTCGATCTGATCCGGCATGGCCTCAATGTCCTCAACAAATCCCATCGTCGTATGACTGTAAGGATGGACTTTGAATTCCAGGGCACGCGTACGTTCGAAGGCCTTCATAATCGGATTCGAATAGTTCTTTAGATATTCACCATTGACCGCGAGCGCCTCCGTGCGAAAATCCGCCTCTGAATAGGCGAGATTCTGAAATCTATCAGCCTCGACCTCGATCATAGTTTCGAGATCCGGTTTCGTGAACGTGGTGTAGTAGTTCGTAAAATCATCTGTTGTAAAAGCGTTGTTATCCGCGCCGGCCTTTTTCAGAATCGCTGCATAGGCCTCGGACGGATATTTCTCAGTTCCGCGGAACATCATGTGTTCAAAGAAATGGGCAAACCCTGACTTGCCGGGCTCCACTTCATTTCGGGAGCCGGTCTGGACCGGGATCTGCAGCGTCACAATATCCGGGTAATCCGTCTTCACGACAATGACGCGTAAACCGTTGTCCAGTTCGCGCATCAGGTAGGGCATATCAAATATGCGTGACATCGATTCTGCTCCCGTTTCGGTCGCCGACTCATCACCTGGCGCAAGCGCATCCTCAGATTGGCCACAGCCAAGCAGAATCAGGCTGACAATGGTGCCGGTTACTTTCAATTTCATCTAAAATATCTCCGAACGGACTACAATGCCCCACGTTAGGACAGCATCGAAGCATAAGTGGTTCAGTACACAATCAACAGCGCCAGGCACACAGAATTCAGGATTCGACGGACGGAGCGCCACCGCAGCGCAGCAGGGGAATACTATTGAAAACATTTTTTAAATCAATACTTTACATTACATTCGTGTTCGCGTATCAGCATGCAGTCTCTGCCGACACATTGCTGCATTCCGTCACCGGATATACCAGCACAAACGATGGCGTCCTGAAATTCAGCGCCCTGGTTTTCGACGCCGACGGGCGAATCGTTGCCACCGCTGGCGAAGAATTGATCGCTGACTATGCCGATGCCGAGGTTATCGACGGCACCGGTCTGTTTGTGTTGCCAGGCCTGACTGATGGTCATGGCCACGTGTCCAGCCAGGGTTTCCTGAACGTCGAGCTGAATGTGACCGGCTCGGAAAGCCTTGAAGAAGCGGTTGAGAGAATTGCCGCCTTTGACAAAGCGAACCCCGGCTCCGGCTGGATCAAAGGTCGGGGCTGGAACCAGGTGCTATGGCCGGTCAAAGAGTTTCCTACTGCAGCTGCTGTTGATGCAGTAGTTCCCAGTCGACCGGTCTGGCTGCGAAGGATTGACGGGCATGCCGGTTGGGCGAACAGCAAAGCGCTCGAGCTAGCCGGCATTAATGACGACACACCAGACCCGGTCGGCGGAAAGATTATTCGCGACGACAATGGCGAAGCCACCGGAACGCTGATCGACAATGCGATGGGCCTTGTTTCCTCCCAGGTGCCCTCATCGAGTAAAGACGATTATCGGCAGGCGTTCCTCGCCGCTTTCAGGGAGCTGACCTCCCTGGGACTGACCAGCATTCACGATGCCGGCATCGGAATAAACGAGGCCGAGGTCTACATGTCGATGGCAGACAACGGCGAGATGTCGATGCGCATTTACGCGATGATGTGGGAGGCCGGCGAGAATCTGGATGCGATCGGAAAACCGATTATCGGCTATGGCAATGATCGACTCGATATCCGGTCAGTCAAACTGATGTCCGATGGTGCACTCGGCAGCCGCGGCGCAGCAATGATCGACCCCTACGAAGATGACACCGAAAATCGCGGCCTGCGCATGTACACACAGGCAGAGGTGAATGCGAAGGTCAGGAAGGCCAACGACATGGGCTTCCAGGTTGGCATTCACGCCATCGGCGACTTCGGAAACCGGCAGTCTCTGGATGCATTTGAGCAGTCACAGGGCGGCGTACCGTCGCCGTTACGCAACCGCGTCGAGCATTCACAAATTATCACACTGGAAGATATTCCTCGCTTTGCCGAATTGGGTGTCATTGCATCGATGCAGGCGACACACGCAACCAGTGACATGAACATGGCGGAGGACAGAATCGGTGCGGAGCGACTGAAGGGTGCCTACGCCTGGCGCAAGCTACTCGATTCCGGAGCAGTGCTTGCCAATGGATCCGATTTCCCGGTCGAACTCGCAAACCCGATGCATGGCATGTATGCATCGGTCGCGCGCAAGAGCCGCGCCGGATTGCCCGAGGACGGCTGGCATATTGAAGAAGGACTCACGCGCGAAGAAACGCTGCATTCATTTACACTCGCGGCCGCCTACGCCGCGCTCCAGGAAGATCGACTTGGCAGCCTTGAGCCCGGCAAATGGGCAGACTTTATTGTTGTTGACCGGGATTTCTTCGAAATTCCGGAGTCGGAGATTGATGATATCCAGGTAATCCAAACCTGGGTCGGTGGCGAGCTTGTCTATGAGCGCTGCGAAGATCCGGACAGCGCCGACTGCGAAAACTGAGGTGAGATGTGATTGTTGAACAGGTCTGGGTAGGTAACTCTTATCGCAACTTCAACTACCTGATCGCCTGCCCTGAAACAGGCGCGGCACTGGCTGTTGATCCGCTCGACTTCGGCAAATGCCTTGCGGTGGCCGAACAGAATGGGTGGACGATCACACAGATTCTCAATACGCATGAGCATGGTGATCACACGGGCGGCAACAAAGGAATGGTTGCCGCTACCGGTGCGAAGATCATCGCGCATGCCAACGCCAAGGATCGAATTCCGAACATGGATCGGGGCGTTGGTGCCGGTGACCTGATCAACGTTGGGAAGACAGTTGAGCTCGAATGCCTGGACACACCCGGCCATACGATGAGCCATATTTGCCTGTTGTCGCATACCGATCAGCCAGCACTGTTCAGCGGCGACACACTGTTCAATGCCGGGGCTGGCAATTGTCACAACGGCGGACATCCACAAGAGTTGTACGAAACATTCGCCAGCCAACTCGACAAACTCGCAGACGACACCCTGCTTTACCCGGGACATGACTACCTCGTCAACAACCTCGAGTTCACGCTCGATCGCGAACCCGACAACACCGATGCACGGCAAATGCTTGCGGACTATGGAAACCAGGACCCAAACAACGCACTGGTAACGACCTTGGAAAAGGAAAGAAAGCTGAACACTTTTTTTCGCCTGGACAAGCCCGGTGTGGTGGCCAAACTTAAGCAGGATTTTCCGGAACTGGGGGACGCGCCGTCACCGAAAGAAGTGTTTCTGAAGCTGCGTGAACTCCGAAATAACTGGTAACTGGCTAGCGAATTCTCTGCTGCAGCTCTTCCAGTCGCCGCGACTGCGCCCTGCTTGGAAAAACGAGTTGTCGCGACGCCAGCCACAACCATTGAATGGCGTCGTACACCCTGACTTGCTCGGCAAGTCGCACCTTCAATTCCGCATCG
>Ga0255052_10000166_pt1 | contig 49527 bp, 43 predicted proteins | sample JV7_2_21_MG_FD_188632 | JGI IMG/M metagenome (GOLD analysis project Ga0255052, IMG submission 188632) | Seawater microbial communities from Jervis Inlet, British Columbia, Canada - JV7_2_21 | ecosystem: Environmental > Aquatic > Marine > Inlet | place: Canada: British Columbia | collected...
GCAGTTCACTGTCCTGGGAAAATCCTCGTCCGAAAGCAATGTTCTGTGCATCGTTCCCCCTCATGGCCTCGTAGCGTGCCTGCAATCGTTCCATATGCAGCTCCGCTTCCCGGTCGACAATCCACTGCGCCTGATCCGGCGGAAAACCGGCCGCGACGAGCCTGTCCAACTGGCCCTCTGTCGATCCCATACCGGAACGCCTGGACCTGAAAGCCTGTCTTCTTTCCTCCCGGACCGACACATCGCGCTCTTCGGCTACGGCAGATTCCTCGTCACGCTGTTCGATTTCATCACGCAGTACGAAAATCTCCTCCTCCAGCCACTGGCGGGCCTGCTGCTCCAGCATCACAGCCTGCTCCAGCGCCCGGATACGGACTTCGACGGGCGCAGCCGCATCGAAAGACGCAGTAACTGGCTCTGCTGAGCCGGCGTCCTGAGGATCTGACGAAATAAGCGTCGTTTCCATCCAGCTGGCGGCTGCAAAGCCGACGGCCAGGATTATTCCAATGGCGATGATGATTTTTTTCATGTCGGCTTACCCCTGATCGGGTTCCTGGACATCCCGGTATTTCCTTTGATTCCAGTAGACGGGCAAGGTTCCGAGTGTCAAGAAATTCAGATGACCGAAAGACGTGATAATCGGCCGGTCCTGTGGTCTCATTCGCCAAACCGGATTCAATACGAAACCGGGACCCAGTCCAATAAGAGAGTGAATGTGAGATTACGAACATGCGGCGTTTTATTAATTGTGAGCCTCGTGCTCGGGGCCTGTGCTGACGACGGGCGGAATGAAGAAGCTGCAGCTAAAATCGATGCTGCTTCCGATCTGGTTAACTCAGTTGCCACCGAGTTCGTGGACGCGTACTACGCGCAGTTTCCGGAGGAAGTTTACGAGGTCGGTTACCCCGGTGCGCCGATGGATCGTTTTGGCGATCGCAGTACTGCAAGCATCTCCGCGTGGAATACAAAGGTCGATGGCTGGCTCGATCAACTCAACGGTGTCGACGCAACAACGCTAAATGGTAGTCCGGCCGAAGTTACCTACAATTTTTCGCGCGAAAGAATGCAAGCCATGGCTGCGCGGCGTGTTTGCAAAATGGACTGGTGGAATATCAGCCCGACCTGGACAGGCTGGCAATACCAACTGATTTCAACGCTCGCCGTGCAACCAATTGCCACCGCCGAAGAAAAGTCCGACGCACTGGCGAGAATCGCCGATGTCGCCAGATACCTGAATGCCGAAGTCGAGATTCTTCGCCAAGGCATGGATAACAGTTATCTCGCGGCCAACTCGAACGTCGCCGCGGTTTTGAAACAGGTCGAAGCACTGATCGCGACGCCGATCGAGGACTCTCCTTTCTTCGATCCGGCGAAGCGATCAGACGACGCCGAATTTGCCGTTGAATACAAAGCCATTCTCGAAGGCGCGGTTCGTGATTCGATGATCCGGTATCGTGATTTCCTTGCAAACGAGTATGAGGGTCGCGACAAGGTCGGCGTGTCGACAAATCCGAACGGGCTGCTTTGCTACCGGGCGTCTGTCCGCTATCACTCATCGCTGCAGATGATGCCGGAGGATATCCACCGTGCCGGTTTGTCCGAGATGAGCCGCATACAAACCGAGATGCATCGTATCGCCAAAGAATCATTTGGTACGGAGGACCTGAAAGGCCTGCTGGAGACACTGCGTACGGATCCGCAATACACGTTCGAGAGCGAAGACGCCGTTCTCGACTATGCGAGCGCCGCGGTCGAGCGCGGTAGGGCCGAAGTCGGTAACTGGTTCGGTTACGCACCCGATGCTCCCCTGACTATCAAACCGTCACCCGCCTATGAACAGGACTCCGGCGGTGGCTTTTATTCCGCCGGTTCCGCCGACGGCAACCAGCCGGCCATCTACCAGATCGGTACTTACAAACCGGAAGAAATCAGCATAGCCGGCATGGAGGCAACGGCTTTCCATGAGAGCTATCCCGGACACCATTTTCAAAACGTCGTTGCAATGTCAAAGCCCGGCCTTCATGCAATCCTGCGATTCATGTACGTATCCGGCATGGCCGAGGGCTGGGCGCTGTACACCGAGAAACTTGCCGACGAAATGGGCCTTTACTCGAGCGACATTGATCGCTTAGGGATGCTATCGAATGAAGCTTATCGGGCCGCAAGGCTCGTCATCGATCCCGGCCTGCATGTCATGGGATGGACTCGCGAAGAAGCCATCGAATACATGCTGGAACACACCGCCTCCGGCTACGTGGGCAGCGCGTCCGAGATCGATCGTTACATCGCAGTGCCCGGACAGGCCACCTCCTACCTGCTGGGCAGCATGGAAATCCAGAGGCTACGCCGCAAAGCTCAAGAACAACTCGGCGATGATTTCGACATCAAGGCTTTCCATGACAAGGTCATCGAAAACGGCAGCGTATCCCTACCGATGCTTCGCACGTCCATTGACAACTGGATCGCAGGCAAATCCCCCGACCTGCAATAATCACCAGATTTTGTTAAATCGGCCAGGCAGCATTAGGCCGGCAATACTGTTGTCCATGAGCTAAAATTAGCGATTGGGCTATAACATAATAAGAAGCTGGAAGTAGTGAGCGATAAGTACAAATACCGGGCGTTTGTAAGCTACAGCCATGCTGACGAAAAATGGGCTGCGTGGCTGCATAAAGCGCTCGAAACTTACAGGCCGCCGAAACACCTGGTGGGGCAGGCGACGGAATACGGGCCTGTGCCTGAACGCATTGCACCGATATTTCGCGACCGAGAGGAACTCGCCACATCGACCGAGCTTGGCGATGTCCTCACCGAAGCGCTCACGCAGTCGGCTTGCCTGATCGTCATCTGCTCACCCAAAGCTGCACAGTCGCGTTGGACTAACGAGGAGATACTCACCTACAAACGCCTGGGACGACAAGACCGCATTTTTTGTCTGATCGTCGATGGCGAACCCAATGCCTCGCTATTCGAAGAGACCGCCGAATTCGAGTGCTTCCCTCAAGCTCTGATGTACCAGACGGGTCCGGACGGTGAACTGACCGACAGACGATCAGAACCAATCGCCGCAGATGCCCGCCAAGGCAAAGACAACAAGCAAAACGCCAAGCTAAAACTCATCGCCGGCATGCTCAGCGTCGGCTACGATGACCTGAAGCAACGCGAACAGCACCGGCGTCACCAACGCATGGTAGCGATCACCGTCGCAGCAGCAATCGGCATGGCAGTTACAACGGGCCTCGCTGCAACCGCGTGGTTCGCCCGCATCGAGGCCGAACGCCAACGCATTATCGCAGAGGAAAAAGCCGAAACCGCAAGACAGACTACGCAGTTTATGGTCGGCCTGTTTGAAGTCTCGGATCCCAGCGAAGCGCTCGGTAAAACGATCACTGCGAAAGAAATTCTCGACAAAGGCGCCGAGCGCATAGAAACCGAATTGGCGGATCAGCCCGCGATTCAGGCGACACTGATGGACACGATGGGCACCGTGTACACTAGTCTCGGCCTGTATGACCCGGCCTTATCGCTCGTCAATCAGTCCTTACAGAGACGCAGTGCACTATACGGTGCCGAGCATGCCGAAGTTGCGAGCAGCCTGAACCATCTCGGCGAAGTACAGACATTGAAAGCCCACTATGAGGAGGCGGAGGAGAATCTGCGAAATGCGCTTGCCCAGCGGCGTAAGTTGTTCGGCGATTCGGCACTCGAAGTTGCCGAGACGCTGGAGCATCTGGTGTATGTACTGACCCAGCGAGGTGAGTATGCACAAGCGGAGCCCCTGATCAGAGAGTCGCTGGAGATACGCCGCGCAGCACTGGGCGACAAACATCCCGATGTTGCGGGGAGTCTGGAGGTCCTTGCGCTCAATCTTCTCGATCAGGGCGATTTCGACAGCCCGGTGCCACTCCTCCGAGAAGCAGTGGCCATGCGTCGCGAGCTCCAGGGCGATCTACATCCGGATCTTGCAGAGGCCATCAATAATCTTGGTTACGTGTATCTCGAAAGGGAGGAAAATGAAGAGGCTGAAGCTTTATTTATCGAAGCATTGGCCATGAAACGCAAGCTGTACGGCGACGAGCACCGTGAAATTGCGGTGGGGCTCAGCAACATCGCGTACGTTCTCCACGTGCAGGGCGACTATGACGCCGCTGGGCCCATGTATGCCGAACTCATTGCCATGCAGAAAAAACTCCTCGGTGATGATCATCCCGACGTTGCCGGGTCGATTAAAAATCTCGCATTTCTCTATCACGACAGAGGGGACCAGTCGGCAGCCATTGAACTCGCGACCGAATCGCTCGAGATAAGGCGGCGCGCGCTGGGCGACGAGCACCCGGAAGTAGCGAATAGTCTCAACACCGTGGCTATGTGGACAATGGAAAGCGGCGATTACGCCACTGCCGAACCCATGTTGCGCGAATCGCTGGCAATGAATATCAAGCTGCTCGGAACTGAGCACCCTGACGTCGCCAGCAGTATGACCCTCCTCGCCAGTTGTCTGGTGGCGGGCACACACTATGAGGAAGCGCGCGATCTCGCCGGCAAGGCGCGAAAAGTGTACACAAAGGCACTTTCCGAAGATCACTGGCGCACAGCGGTCGCCGAAAACGCGGAAGGCGCGGCACTGGCCGGGCTGCGACAATTTTCGGAGGCAGAATCGCTGCTGGTCAAGAGCCATGGTGTGCTGAGCAACGACGCCAGTGCAATGGTCATGTTTGTTACCGAGGCAACGAGACGCCTGGCGACACTCTACGAGGACTGGGGCAAACCCGAACAGGCCGCCGCGTATCAAGAAATGCTGAGTGATCCGTAGATTTTACATAACCCGTGTGCTCTGCTCACCTGATTGTAGGTGCAACATTCTCGGCGTAGAATCCACACACAAATTGTGAGCCCGGCCATCAATTTCGTCGTTGGATCGGGCTTGGTTAGAAAACAAATAATGATAAGCACCGTCGCAGGCGGACAATGGCGAAGGACCGGTTCAGGGGAATTGCCGGTCAACAAACTCGTAATTTCCTTCGAATCAAGAAACCTTCCATCAGCGTGTGACGAATAGCGACTGTGCGTACCGTTTACCAGGAGACAAAAATGAAAATCAGACTCAACAAACTTGCCGCGGTAGCCCTGCTATTAGCTATGGCGCCGATGGCTGTGAATGCAGTCCCGACGCTTAACCCTGCGAATGGCCACTATTATGAGGTCGTGCCCGGCGACGCGATCACCTGGGACGCTGCTAAGTTGGCGGCCGACAGTGCGTCTTTTACTATTAACGGAGTACAAGTACCAGGCCATTTGACGACAATTACCTCCGTTGCGGAGGACGCCTTCGTCGATCAGCTCCGTGAAGATTCAGCATTAGGCCAGGTCTGGATTGGCGGTTCTCAGGCGGACAATCAATCGACTACGGGAGACGGATGGCAATGGGAAAATGATGAGGGACCGATACCGGGTGTCGATTCCGACGACCCCTACGCGAACTGGGGTGACAACAACAGTGCATCTGACATTGAACCTAACGATGGGGACGGAACTGAGAATAACGAAGAAAACCATCTCGCGCTCGGCCGCTACGGTCTTGGTCGGGGCTGGAATGATGAAGGCTCCGCTCCCCAGTTAATCGAGGGCTATATCATTGAGTTCAGTAACACCGAAAATGCAGAAAACTGCATAGCGGGCAGCGGATTCGTCTGTAATATGTCCACCGTACAGCAAGTTGAGCTACCCGCTAACATAAATCTGCCACCAGACCCACCGCCAACGATTACCCAGGGGCTGGTAAAGTTTGCTATCGCCAGCATTTGCCCCCCGGCAACGGAAGCGAGTTTCTTCGTGCACAGAGACGGGCGCGTATCTGATGACGGTCGGCCTAATGGGCCTATGGTCGAACTCATCCTGTCCGACTTTTTCCTAGATCCTCTGCCTGAAGGCGAAAAACTAATTCTCGATAAGTTCACCTACGGCTCTCCGTGCGTAGCTGTCGTGAAAGGTGGTGCAAACTTCGATCTGACACCGGCATTAGCCAACGGAGGTGTGGTCACGAGTACGCAGATTCCCGAACTCGTCCCCAACATAGGACAAGTATTCGGTTGCGACGATGCTGATCTTCAGCGCCGGACACAATTTACCTACCAGACCGACATCACAATCGACATGGAAGAGATATCGTCAGCTGCAATGACGAGTAGTTGTAACAGCCCCTCGCGTGCCAAGACTTTCGACTTCTCGGACTTCACCCTCAATGCTCACGAAGATTGCGGCATTAATTTCGGTTTGCTAGGAGGCCCTGAACTTGTGGTGCAGTGCTTCACAGATCTGGCCATCGCCAAGTACGATTTGCTCGAACAAGTGATTCTGAGATCGAAGCCCAACGTGGACAATCGGACATGGAAGAAGATTCATTCGAAATTTAACCAGGCCCGGAGCATGACTAGTACGTCTAATTATGGAAAAGCACATACAAGGCTTCATGCTTTGCTTGATCTGGTTGAGGGAGCTGGCTGGATTGTGGCTCCCGGGGAAAACGAGCCGGGCAACATGATCATGCGGATCAATAATCTCATTTTCCGCAATGAAGAGCTCAACGAAGTGGCCGGGAATCCCGCCCTACCTGTCCTCTAGGTTAGGCTCAAACGAAACTGCTTATGGCAGCAGAGCGGTGGCTTCATAGCCACCGCTCTTTTTTTGGGCCCTTAAAATACAAATGCCGTCTGTATGACGTAGTTTAATGGCAGTCTGAGCGCCAGACGCTGGTCCTTCTTTTGAGGTAATCTGCGTACGGAATGGACTTCACGCAAACACAACGCGTCTGCCAGTTTTTCTGTTCAGTGCCGATGAGCTAGTCTTCATGTCTATGTCGGAGGCTCAAGCTGTTGATGAAATGGTGCAAGATGAACATGCGCTGCCGCTGGTTATTGCGGTTACCGGGCATCGCAATCTGATTGCATCCGAAGTTGACGAGATTCGGCTTCATGTAACGGAATTTCTGGTCACCCTTGCGGAACGCTATCCCGATCGGCGGTTATCCGTCATGTCGTCGCTTGCCGAGGGTGCCGACCGGCTGGTCGCAGAGGAAGCGCTCGAGCTCGGCCTTGACCTCGTTGTGCCGCTACCAATGCCGCGTGATGTTTATCTGGATGACTTCGAGACGCCAGAGTCACGCGCTCAGTTCGAGGAGCTGTGCGAGCGGGCAACGGAGATCTTCGAGTTGCCACTGGCGCGCGGCAACAACATGCCGGCCATCCAACAGCACGGCCCGCGAAGAAACCGGCAGTATGCGCAGCTTGGCGTGTTTCTTTGCGCGCATTGCCATATTCTTCTGGCGCTGTGGGACGGAAAGCACACGACCGACCTCGGTGGTACGGGCCAGGTCGTGAGATTTCATCATGATGACATCATGCCCGGCTATACGACCACGACATCTGCCTCGCAACAGATGCTCATCGATGACGAAAGCGACCTCGTCTATCACCTGGTTTGCTCGCGCAATCAGCCGGATGGTGGCCCGCACAAGGATTTGTCGCCGCTCGAGGGCTGGTGGTATACGAAAGACAAGGAAAAGCCACGAAGCCGTGAAATCCCGCAACAACACGAGCTGATTTTCCACCGCAGTAGTGAATTCAGTACCGATGCAATCTGGTTTGCGAAGCAGATCGAGGCCGAAAAATATCCGCTGTTCGATGAAGCGGATAAGAACAATCTGCCCGCAGGCGCCGAAAACATTAATCGAATATTCTGCGTGGCGGATTGGCTGGCCATCTATTACCAGAAACGCGTGTTATTAAGCCTCCGTGCAACCCATGTTCTTGCGTTCTTCATGGGGCTGATGTTCATCCTGTACTCGGATCTCAAGGACTGGCAGTACTTCATGTACGCCTTCCTGGCATTCTTTGTGTTCGCAGCTGCCGTTCAATACGTTGCCAAGCGCGGCGGGTGGCATCGCAAGTATCTGGATTACCGTGCGCTGGCCGAAGGCTTGAGAGTGCAATATTACTGGGCGGCTGCCGGAGTCACCAGCGAGAATGAATCCAAGTTCACCCACGACAATTTCCTGCAGACTCAGGACCCCGAGTTGGGCTGGATCAGAAACGTCATGCGCGTTGCCGGTACGCGCTGTGACGCCGTGCCGTTCACGAGGCCGGAAGGCCTGCACTATGTTTTGCGCGAGTGGATCGGTGACCGTGAAAGCGGACAGTTGGGCTATTTTCGCAAGAAGACGGCCGAAAGAATAAAGAAAAACCGACTCACGGAACGGCTTGCTCTGCTGAGTCTGTTGACGAGCGCGGTCGTTGTCCTTGCGATTATCGGTCTTGGCAGCAACATGTCCGACGATATTCGCGACCCATTGATGGTAGCGATGGGCGCGATGTTGCTGCTCGTGGCGATTCGACAGGGTTATGCCTTCAGCACGGCGGAAAAAGAACTGATAAAGCAGTATGAGTTCATGCTCCGGATCTTCGACAACGCCAAACGTCGGCTGGACAAATCGGAAGACGATGCTGAGCGCCGACAGGTATTGCGAGCACTGGGCGGATCATCCCTGGATGAACATGCCGAGTGGATCCTGATGCACAGGGACCGTTCCCTGGATCAGGGTGAAATCTGGAGAATGGGCAGTTAGACCTTCGTTTCGCTTTGATTAGTGCAGGATGACGTCGGTCAGGATGTCATGAACAACCCGGGTCGCGATCTCAATCAGCAGTATTTTGCCGTCGACAATGGTTCTCTCAAAGCCCTTTGGCGGCGGCGGTAATTGGAGGTTTAGGTCAGTTGGCAGGTATCGTTTGGCGATGCCGGGAGGAAGCGGTTTTCCCCTGGCGAGGTTTTTTGCGATGCCGGGCGGCAAGCCTTTCTGTTTCGCCCGGTGCTTGTCATTGCTTTGCTTATGGTCCTGATACCAGCTCGCGATTATCGAAATCTCCTTATCTGAGAAAACAACGGATACACCAACGTCGGCAGAAGCTGCCGGAATTGCAGTACATGAGGCCGTCATCACGAGAAGTGCTACCGCAACTAGCTGTTTCACAAGAATATCTCCGGAATTACAGGTACAGACACTGTACCCCGGCAAGGGGTCGAGCCAGTGTTAATCCTGTCACAAACAGCGGTTTTGGATTCGCTAGTTCAGATTTCGCAGCAGGCGCACGGACGATAACGATGCGCTCGTCGATCGTACCGGGCATCGTCAGGCGGACCCGAACGTCGTGAAGATAATTTTCGATCCGGTCGATGATTTCGAATCGCGTACTGCCCTGGACATGCATGGCGAAGAGTAGAAGTGACAAAGCGCTGATACCGATGCGTATCAACAATCTGACCCAGCTTTGCCTTACCGCAGATGCCATGGCGTGAATTTACACGAATAAAGGGGTCAGAGCCCTTTCCTGATAAAAGGGCTCTGACCCCTTTTTGCTGAACTGTGACTGCGATTCCTGTCTAATTCGCATAATAAGAAATCGGGAGATTTTCCATGCAACGCCTCACCTATGCCCTGCTTGCCGGGGCCTGGCTCATTCTTGCAGGCAGTGCTTTCGCCGAAGACGACGCCGAACCCATAGATCCGAAATACACCTGGGACCTGACCGAGATTTACCCTTCAGTCGAAGTGTGGGAGAAGGCGCGCGACGAAGTTGCGGGGGACTTCGAAAAACTTGACGAATTTCGTGGCACCCTCGGCGAGAGTGCCGACTCCTTGTATACAGCGATGCAGGCAGTGTCCGATGCCAACCAGAAAGCCGCTCGTGTCTATGTATATGCACAAATGCAAAGCCATGAAGATTTGCGGGTCACCGAGACTCAGGAACGAGCGGAACTGGGCAACATGACGCTGGCCCGGCTAACTGAGTCCACCGCATGGCTGCAACCGGAGATACTGTCTGTCGGCCGCGAGGTCATCGAATCGTACGTCAAGAAAGACGATCGCCTGGCACCGTTCGAATTTCAGCTCGACGACAGTCTTAGAAACGCCCCACACACGCTCGGCGAAGAGGCAGAGGAAGCGCTGTCCTATTTCACGCAGGCTTTCTCCTCCGCATCGGAGATTTACGGGCTGATCTCCAACTCAGACATTCCCTGGCCGACCGTAACCCTGTCCAATGGCGAAGAACATCGCATTGACTCCCAGGGCTATGGTCGTTGGCGCGCTTCAGAGAACCGCGAAGACCGCAAAATGGTTTTCGATGCGTTCTGGAACAAGTGGTTGGAGTATCGAAACACTGTCGGCAAAGTCCTGAACACACACCTTCAGACCCAGGTGTCGCTCGCGAAAGCCCGCAACTACGACAGCGTTCTCGAGCGAGAGTTATTCCAGGACAACCTGCCGATGGATATCTATCGAACGCTCGTTGCCGAGGTTAACGACGCGCTGCCGACCCTTCATCGTTATTTCAAGCTTCGGGGACGAATGCTCGGCGTCGATCAGATGCATTACTACGATATCTATCCGCCGCTGGTATCTCTGGACAAGGAGTTCGATTTCGATACGAGTACCGAAATCACTCTAGATGCGATGGAGATCCTCGGCGACGACTGGGTCTCGATGCAGAGAAAAGCCATGGCACAACGCTGGGTGCATGCCTATCCGCAACGCGGGAAACGTTCGGGCGCCTACATGCAGCCACATGCGCACGATGTCCATCCTTACATTCTTTTGAATCACAATGATGACTACGCATCGCTGTCGACGATGGCACACGAATGGGGCCACGCGATGCACAGCTTGTATGCCACAGAGGCACAGCCGTACGAGACCGTGGACTACTCGACATTCATCGCAGAGATTCCATCGACGTCTCTTGAGCTCATTCTGCTGGACCACATGATTGAAAATGCCGAGACGCTCGACGAGAAGATTTTCTATCTGGGATCCGCACTTGAAGACATGCGCGGCACATTCTTCCGGCAGACGATGTTCGCCGAGTTCGAGCTCGCGCTCTACGAAGCTGCTGAACGCGGCGAGGCTCTGTCTGGCGAGGGAATATCGGCGATATACGGCGACGTACTGAGACGTTATCACGGCCATGACGACGGTGTTGTCATCATCGATGATCTTTACACCAATGAATGGATGTTCGTGCCGCATTTCTACCTGAACATGTATGTCTATCAGTACGCGACATCGCAAACAGCCGGCACTGCCCTTTACGCAAGAATCAAGGATCAGGGACAATCCGGTGTCGATAATTACAAGAACCTGCTGCGGGCAGGCGGCTCTGACTATCCCTACCAACTTCTGCTGAATGCGGGCGTGGATATGGCGAAACCGGCGCCCTATCGGGCTGTCGTCAAAGAAATGAACGCAATCATGGACGAGCTGGAGGCATTGCTGGAGCAGCGTGATAACTAATACTGGAATTCTGTTATGTTTCTGCCACAAGAATTCAATACAGAGGGAGATTTCTTATGCGTCGGATAGTCATTAGTACGATTACTGCTCTTATCCTGATTTTGGGCTTATCTTTGCAAGTGACCGCCGAGCCAGGCGCGGAAGATGCGTTCAAATACCGGAAGTCCATCATGTCTGCGCTAAAAGGTCATGCCGGCGCAATATCGATGCAGACTCGTGGTCTGGCCGGCGACCCGGGCCACATAACAAATCACGCGGTAGCCATAGCAAATCTCGGCGCAGAGCTGAGTTCGATATTTCAGGAGGGATCGAATATCGAAGACTCCGAAGCATTGCCTGTTATCTGGGAGGAGCCGGAAGAGTTTGCCGCAGCGGTAGCCAAAGCCGAAGAGGCTATGGCAGTACTCGGACAGGCTGCGTCAGATAGTAATGTCGAAGCGATCGGACGTGCATTCACGAATGTCGGCAAAGCCTGCAAAGGCTGTCACGAGCGATTCCGCGTAGAGCACGACTGAGACCTCAGATGCGTTTCATCCGGGTCGCAGTCGCGGCTGCCCCGCTGTTAGTCACTACGCTTCTGCCAGCACAGGAATCGGCGATCGCTCGCGGTGAATATCTCATCAACGCCGGAGGCTGTGTGGACTGTCACACGGATGAAGGCGATGAGGCCAGCCCCCTGGCTGGCGGCAGAGCCATTAAATCACCCTTCGGAACGTTCTACTCGCCCAACATCACGCCCGATGCCGACACCGGCATCGGTTCGTGGTCCGACGAAAACTTTGTCGACGCCTTCTGGGAAGGCGTGAATCCCGACGGTGATCACTATTACCCGGCTTTTCCATATACCTCATATACCGGTGTCTCCCGCGGTGACCTGTTGGCGATGAAAGCTTACCTGTTCAGCCTCGAGCCTGTTAAACAGGATACACCCGAGCATGATCTTGCCTGGTATATATCAACTCGTCTGGCCGCCGGCGCGTGGAAGCTCAAGAATTTCGATGCCAGAAGATTTGTTCCCGATCCTGCACAGTCGGATCAGTGGAATCGCGGCGCCTATCTCGCTCGTCACCTCGGACATTGCGGCGAGTGTCATACGCCGCGAAGCGGCCTCGGCGCGTTGCAGCACGATCAGGAACTCGCCGGTAACGCCGATGGTCCTGACGAGGAAAAGATTCCGAACATAACGCCTGACAGGAATGACGGGATCGGCAAGTGGTCCAAAAGCGATATCGAGTACTTTCTCGAAATCGGCATGCTTCCTGACGGTGATTTCGTCGGCAGCACCATGGGTGCAGTCATTGATAACAACACGGGTAAACTGACGAAGGACGATCGGGTCGCTATCGTGACGTATTTGAAGTCCGTCCCCCCGCTGCCATCATCCCACTAGCCGTGTCTGTCAGGTCGTTTCGTCCAGCTGCGAATATTCTCGCTTGAGGTCGGTCTCAGTGATGCGCAGGAGTAAGTACGTGCGCATCCGGCCGGTGCTCGAATCGCGACGATGACACCGCGTCGAGTTGCCGCATGCGCCACTGGTCGAGCCAGTCAATAATTAGCTCTAACTGTGCGACATCTTTACCTGCCTTGTAGTCTGGCATCTCACATATGCCGATTCCCTGGCCGGCAGCATGCACATAGTTTTGGCTGTCCCGCAGCACCGCGATCAGCGGGATCCGGAGGCTGGTAAGAAAGCGCATAAGCATCTGATAGCTTCTCGTGTTTTGCCGCGTTCGATTGGCGACGACAGCCAGTTGCCGGTTACGACGGTCGATCTGAGCGACCAGCAGAAGCTCGGCAATAAATCGCGACGCACAATTAACGTCAATGTTTGATGGCAGAATCGGGACCAGGATACTACCAGCGTTGTAGGTGACGTCCTGTAATTCCTCGGGAGTGAGCGCTGCCGGCAAATCGATTATCAGTTTTTCGGTTTCGGGCCAGGTTTGTAAGTGCACGGCCTGCCTACCCTGCATTATTTGCTGGTGTGCTCCGCTTCCATGAATTTTTGGTCGGTCGCTGGGCCGCTTGCGGAGCCAGCGCATGCTGAACCCCTGTGAATCGAGGTCCACCAATGTCGGCGCCGGGCCGCGCATCGCATAATAAGCGGCGATATTTGTTGCGAGCGTGGTCTTGCCGCAACCACCTTTGGGATTAAGTACGACAATCTTGTGAAGATTGCCTCTATCAGGTGCAATCAACATCGTTCTGCCGGGGTTTCCCCCTCTCCGTTGGCGAACAATCAACACGAGTTACCACCGATACAGATCGCGCGGCGCGTTCCGTTGCTTGTGGAAATTCACCTGTGCTCTATGCCGACTGATCCTACATAAAGTCGCCGCGTTGGTCTAGTTCCTCATGTGGGGCGAAAATCGCATAAACGGCTCGGTACGGAACAGGAATGCCCGTGCGCGGCAGAGATGCAGCTTACCCCATCGATCGCTGAGCCGACCCGACTCGCTTACCGTGGTACCTCTCCCATGACGGTCGTACGATACATTTCCCTTCGGTACCCGTCGTAGTCATTGAATGCCTGGTGGATACAGATACGGTTGTCCCAGAGCGTGAACGTCTTCGGCTCCCACCGCAGGCGGCAGCTAAATGCTGCTTGGGTAACGTGCTCTTTCAGAAAGCTGAGCAACCCCTGGGCCTCGGAGTCAGTCATACCTTCGATGCCGTGTGAATAGGTGTGCTCAACGTAAAGCGCCTTCTCACCGGATTTCGGATGTGTGCGCACGAGCGGGTGGAACCAGCCTTCGATCATTTTTTGAGTATTGACGTCGAGTTTCATGTCGCCGAGCGCTGACGGCTCTCCTTCCGAATTTTCTGCCTGTTTTTTTGCGCTCTCTTTTCGCAGGTATCCGACGACATCGACTGCAGACATATGGATTCTAAGGGGGGCAAGAACCTGTTTCATGGTATCGCTGAGGTAATGGTAGGCGAGTACCGTGTTGCACCATATCGTGTCGCCACCATAGGGCGGAATATCCGCGCCAAATAGCATGCTGATTGCCGGCGGAGTCTCCATAAACGGCGAGTCGGTATGCCAACCACTGCCGAAGATCAATTCGGTACGCGTGTCTGCTTCCTTAACGACCGGTTGGACATTGCGATGGCCTTCAGCCCCTGTCGTATAAGCATCGATGCCGAAGTCCCCGAAGCGCAATGTGAAAGACTCCTGGTCTTCGTGGCTCATATCCTGATCGCGCATGAATATCATCTTGTGCCGATAGAGCGCGTCCTCGATCTCCAGGAACTGCTCATCGGTCAGGCGACTGATCTGCACATCGCGAATCTCCGCCCCCATGGCGGCCGCAAGCGGAACAGCAGTAATGTGTTCGTAGTTCCTGGCGCTATTGTCGAAGCCGCCTGTCGGGTGAAGTCTCATTCTTTTTCTCTACTCTTCCCGGGCAATCACCGCCCAAATGATCGAAACTGCGATGAGTGAGACCAAATACGAAACGGCATACACGAAGTATAGATCGAATCCGTCCCAGCCCGCTGCGAGCATTTGTCCCGCAACGAACGGGGCCGCCATTGCTCCCAACCTTGCGATCCCGGTTCCCCAGCCTGTCCCGGTATTTCTGATGGCCGTTTCGTACAACCGGGGTAGCAGCGCGTATTGTGATGTCAATGTTCCAAAAAGGAAAAATCCAAGGCAGAACGGCAAGACGAATCTCAGGGAATAGTCGTCGCCGGCCAGACCGAATAAGACGAAGAAAACGGCAGTCATGACAAGGACCACGCGAATGGCCCACCGATGACTGGCCTTCTGTGAAAGGTAGCCAAAGCCGAAGCCGGAGAGCGCACCACCGATATTGATGATGATCGTTGCAAATATCGCCTGCTGCAAAGTCCATCCCGCATCGACCAGAAGCTTGGGTGTCCAGCTCATGATGAAATAGAATCCGGTGAATACCATGAACATGGATATCCAGATCAACACAGACTTCAACAAATAGGGTTTGGACAGGATGATCCGGATACTGCTGGCCGCGCCCGATTCTGCGCTGATCTCCGGTAATGCTTCCATCGACTCCAGCTTCATTTTCCTCAGCAGTTTATTGATGCGCTGCAAAGCATTTGATGATCGTCGCGCAAGCAGGTAGTCCACGGACTCTGGCAACCAGGCCGCAAGACTTATGGTCATTAACGCAGAGATCACGGCACCAAAAACGAAAGCCGCAGTCCAGTCGAAATTTGCGACAAAATACGACGTGACCGCACCACCGATGATGCCGCTCAACGCACCGCCGGATATATAGATTCCTATCGCAAGATCGCGCCGCTTGTCGGAGGAGTACTCGGCAATCAAGGTGTTAATACTCGCTAAAGACCCGCCGATGCCGAGGCCGGTTATCAGTCTCGCCACCATCAGCAGTTTCGCGTTGCCCGCATAAGCTGAGAGCAGCAATCCAATAGTGACGAGCGTCATACTGAACAAGAGAATGTTGCGACGCCCTATCCTGTCCGCGACCGGTGCGATGACGATAGCTCCAAGCATCATTCCGGCCAGGCTGGCGCTCAACAAGGTGCCTAACTCGTCAGGCGGCAGGCTCCATGCCTCGGCAATCGCCGGTGCAGTAAATGGCAATATGAGAATAGCGAAGCCGGCAATCAATCCCGCCAGAATACATAGTACGACTGTCGCCGTCTGAAACGATGACATTTGATTCTGTTCAATCTGCTCTCGAAAATTCAATTTGTGCGTCCTACGACTCCACCAACCAGTTTTTCATTAAGCGCTTAATCTGAGTTTGATAACGAACATTTTCAAGTGCAGCCTTGGCCTTGAATGCTGTTAGCAAGTGTTCAGGTATCTTTATGCTGATCAGGCGGGATTTGCCTTTATGCTTACCGTGAATTCGGCGAAAATCTTCCAGAAATTGGACGATGTCATTCGGCGACATCTCGCGGCAGCGATCCAGGTACTCGTCGGAAAATCTCTGCACTGGTCTCATCACAGTCTCTCCAAGGCCATGACATCTTCTTTGTCCTGCGGACGCCCGCTTTTTCGTTTCATCTCGATCAAGTCGGCCTTTGACAAGATGCGTATTGACGTGTCCTCTAGGTCGATTCGTTTTGTCCGCTTGCCTTTCAAGTCGTAAGTAATAACGATGTCCACCTGTTCCGACAGGTCCTTGGGATTGTAAAAATTCCAGGCTATTAGCTTGCGTTTCTGAATGTATTCGTCGCGAAATTCGAGAATGTCATCTGCAGCGATCGGCAAACGCGATACCAAGCCAATTCCTGTAAGGGCCCTCTCTGCATTGACCAGTGATGCCTGCGTCCATGAAAGTACGATATCGATGTCGACCGTTCCGCGCACTGCACCATGTAAGGCCACTGCGTGCCCCCCGACAACGGCGTAGCGGACGCCGGCCTGTTCAAGGGCACCACAAATTCTTGTGAGAGCCAACATATCAAGAGTATATACCAGTATATACCGATACGAGCAAGGCACTAATTGACGAAAACAAGCCGATTCGACGAGCGGATGATTCGAGACATCAAGCGTAGTGAAGTCGGTCTTTGTTATTCAGTGACCCGGGCTGCCACGACTGTTACCGGGCAGTTGCTGCCGGCTGTGTAGGGTCCGAGGCCGGTATTGATGCCGACAACCTTGCCGGGCGCGATTATTCCGCTGACGCTGCGATCAAGCCTCTGCTGAATGCCGCTGCTGTCGGTGTACTGAATCGCGATTCTGACGCCGGTGATCCCGATCGACGTGTTGTTTTTGACCGAGACGACCAGATTACCGCTCCCGTCCGGATCACAGCGCTTCAATACATAAGTTGACGGATTATTGCCGATGTCGAGCCTGACCAGATCTGCACTCGCTGCCTGTGCTACTTCGCCCTGCCCGCCGGCCACCATTTTGTAATGCTCGAGTGCGGTCACCTTGTCACCCCGGCGTTCCGCGATTCTGCCAAGCGCATAATGGGCCGGCGCGGTCGGCAACATTTCGACACTGATCTCAAGATCTGCCTCTGCAAGATCATCGTGGCCAAGCTCTTCCTGAATCAAGCCACGCTGCAGATAGTAATAGAAGAAATCGTCGCGGCGGCGAATCGCGCTGTTGAAGTTAGTCAACGCCATGTCGTGTTGCTTCTTAACGATTCGCGCATCACCTCTGAGCGAATAGAAGTGCGCTTCATCGGCGAACAACTCGATTGCTTTGTTTGCCTGCTCGATTGCCAGATCCGGTTTCTTGTCGGACAGGGCCTTGCGTCCCTCGTCGTAAGCGTCATAGGCGGGCTTCACGGCGTTCGTCTTGTCTATTGCCGCTCGGAACCGGTCCGCGCCCGTCTCACCGCCTGGCGACAAGGCTGCGGCCATCGCCGTATTTGCGTTTACGCGCTCCTGTGATGGCGGGTGACTCGCGAACAGGCCGGTCAGCCAGTCTGCTTCCTTCCCATCGCTCAGCCTGACGAACGTTTTTTGCAGATCGACCGCGCCCTGTGGGTCGTAACCGGCCCGCGACATGTACAACATGCCGTACTTGTCGGACTCGAGTTCGTCGCCCCTTCCGTAGCTCTGGTTGAGCAGTTGTGCACCAATGCCCGCTCCGCCGACTGCAAGACCGCCATAGTCGCTATCGTTGGTTACCACCGCGGTTGCCACGACGACTCCCTGCAACAGCGTGCTTCGTTCTATTCGCTTCGCCGAATGCCGTGCCGCCGCATGAACGATTTCGTGACCAAGCACTGCCGCCAGTTCGGCTTCAGAGTTGAGTTCGGTCAACAGTCCACGGTTGACTGCAATCTTGCCGCCTGGTAATGCCCAAGCGTTCGGCACGGAGTTGTTCAGAACGACAAACTCGTACGGAAGCTCGCGATCGCTGACCTTCGCAAGCCGATTTCCAACGCCTGACACGTATTCCGTCAGTGCCGGATCGACGTCGTATTCACCGCCCTGCGACTGTTGCATCGGCAAGTAACTCTCGCTGCCCATCTGGATCTCGCTGCTCTCGCTGACGAAGGTGATTTCCGATTTGCCGGTTACGGGGTTCACTGAGCATGCGGTTACTGTGGCAAGCGCCGCGATAAGAACAAAAAGATATGCGCCTCGGCTCATGATCATGAGTATGCCACGAGGATGGGTTTGCGAAGGGGGTAGATTGGAGCGGACAGGCACATTCTCAGGAGGCAGAGTACGTCTGTTTGCGTCGATACCCGCCCGCTCCAACGAACGTTTATAGTCCACTAAAACAGACGCCATGCAGATCCGTACATCTACCTATGGACAAGGATTTGCGATTACACGCGAGACAGGGACAATAGAGAAACGCCTTTGGAATCAATCTAATGACTGAAAATATCGATGCATGGCGATTGTTAGCTGGTCTGGGTCTGTTCCTGTTCGGCATGTATCAGCTGGAGCTGGCGCTCAAGCATCTGGCCGGCAGATCATTCAAGCGCTTCCTCAGGCAACATACACAGCATCCTGTAAAGGGAATACTGTCCGGCGCATTTAGCACTGCTGTCCTGCAAAGCAGCTCTGTCGTCAGCCTGATTGTTCTCGCATTCGTCGGCACCGGCATCATCTCGCTGGCAAGCGCGATTGGCATCGTATTCGGCTCCAACCTGGGTACCACAGCGACCGGATGGATCGTTGCAACGATCGGCTTCAAGCTCGATATCGAGGCACTCGCGCTGCCGCTCGTAGCTATCGGTGGTTTTGGGGTCGTATGGTCAAGAGCCGGAACACGTCGCGCCGGGTTCAGCCACCTCGTGGTCGGCCTGGGCCTCATGCTGATGGGCCTCGAGTTCATGAAGTCCGGGGCTATTAGCGCGACGCAGCTTTTTGACCCGGCAGCGCTCAGCGCCTACCCGACCATTGTTTTTCTCGCCGTCGGCTTCCTGCTCACCGCAATCATTCAGTCGAGCTCAGCAACAATCATGATCACACTGAGCGCACTCTATGCGGGTGTCATTCCTCTGACGTCTGCCGCTGCGGTTGCAATCGGCGCGGATCTTGGCACGACCATCACTGCCCTGCTCGGAGCGCTTGCAGGATCTGTTGCCAAGAAACGCGTCGCGGCAGCCATCATTCTTTTCAATGTCGTCACTGACGCGATTGCTTTCGTTTTTCTTGCGCCACTACTCAAGTTCATAACGGACGTTATCGGACTCGCCGATCCGCTATACGCGCTGGTCGCCTTTCACAGCCTGTTCAACCTGATCGGCCTCATACTCTTTATGCCATTCATTCCCTTGCTCAGTCGGTGGCTCGGCAAGCGATTCAGCGATACCGATGCCTCGCTACTGCGGCATATCAGGCACAGCGATACAGCAGTGCCCGAAGTTGCGATCGAGAACATGAGCCGCGAAACATATCGCCTTATCGATCAGGCGTCTGCACTCAATCAGATCAGTTTTGGAATTACACCAAAGTACTCCTTTTACGATAGCGACGAGGACAGGCTGGATGTACCGGTCTTTGCTGCGGAAACTAGCTACGATGCTTCTTACGCTCAGATCAAACAGCTGGAAGGTGAAATTCTGTCCTTCGCTATGAAAATGCAGTCGGAACGGCTCGAGCCCGACGAGTCGGCCAGACTTGGGCAAATCATTCCTTCGATCCGGAACGCGGTTCACTCGGCCAAGAGCATCAAGGATACGCATCAAGACCTGCGAATCTTTCGCCAATCCGTCAATGATCGATTTAATGCCTTTTACGGACAGTTTCGTACAAGCGCGGAGCGCTTTTACTTTTCGCTGGATGGCCTCCGAAAAGCAACGACTCAGTCGCATGCGTTCGAGCTATTGGTCGACCTCAAGAGCTTCAGCGAATCATTGCACGCCGCCATGCATACCCAGATCTACAAGGAAATCGGCCAAGGGCAACTCGAAGACACGCAGATATCGACCCTCCTGAATGTGAACAGAGAGCTTTATCTCTCGAACCAAAGCCTGCTCGAGGCCATCGCCGATGCCGTTCTCGACATGGAGAGTGCCCGCGATTACGAAAGCCTGCCCGCAGCAGGATGAGCATCATCGCGGAATGTGGCGACTGATGAAGCTTCTCCTCTAACTCAATCTGCATCAACACTGAATTAGCGCGCAGTATTTCTACGTATCGCTGATACTCCCTTGAGCATCTAGCATGTGAGTCCGCATTTGTCCCGTTGACGATTTTGGAGCGTTCGGATTCATGAGAACTATCATCGAACCATTCAAGATCAAAATGGTAGAACCGATCAATCTGACAACGCGCAAACAACGCGAGCAGTTTATTGTCACAGCCCACTACAATCCTTTCTTGCTTCGTGCGGAAGACGTTATCATTGACTTATTGACCGATTCGGGCACCAGCGCAATGTCGTCGGAAGCCTGGGGCGCGATGATGCGCGGCGATGAATCATACGCCGGTGCCCGAAGCTGGTATCGCTTCCGCGATACAGTGAAAGATATATTCCGTTTCGAGCAGGTTATCCCGACCCATCAGGGCCGTGCGGCCGAGCATATTTTATTCGGTGTCATGGTGGAGCCGGGTTTCATCGTGCCGAACAACACCCACTTCGATACAACCAGAGCAAACATCGAGTTCTTCGGCGGTAAAGCATTAGATCTACCATGCTCTGAGGCCGATGATCTCGAATCAGAATATCCATTCAAGGGCAATATGGACATCGTGGCGTTGGAAAACGTCGTAGAGAACGAGGGCTCCGACCGGATTCCGGTGATCATGGTCACTGTGACCAACAATTCTGGCGGTGGCCAGCCAGTCTCGATGGCTAATATTCGTGATATCAGCGAGATCGCACGGAGCGCTGGTATTCCTTTTTATATCGATGCCTGCCGATTTGCTGAGAACGCACACTTTATCAAACTACGAGAACCGGAATTCAAAAACACAGCGGCCATCGATATTGCACGTGAGATGTTCAGCTACGCGGACGGCTGCACAATGTCGGCCAAAAAGGATGCCTTTGCGAACATAGGCGGCTTCTTGTGCACCAACGATGCCGAGTTGGCGCATCGGGAACGTAATATCTTGATTCTCACTGAAGGATTTCCTACCTATGGCGGTCTGGCTGGGCGCGATCTCGAAGCAATTGCAGTCGGACTGCGTGAAGTACTCGATGAGCGCTACCTTGATTACAGACTGACTTCGACACGCTACGTTGTCGAGCATCTACGTAAATCGGGGATCCCGGTTGTCGCGCCTGCAGGTGGGCATGCCGTATATCTCGACGCCCGACGCTTTCTGCCGCATATAGAACCACTGCAATATCCCGGCCAGGCGCTAGCCGTCGAACTATATCTCGAAGCCGGAATCCGCGGTGTCGAAATTGGCACTGTAATGTTTGGCGCCGACCCGAATACGGGGGACGAGCGACCTGCCCGTCTCGATCTGGTACGTCTTGCTATTCCGCGCCGGGTGTACACACAAAGCCATATGGACTACGTCCTCGAGGGCATCAATCTCGTGTGGGAAAGGCGCAGCGAAATTCGGGGAATGCGCATAGTGCAGGCACCACATTATCTTCGGCACTTCACCGCCCATTTTGAGTGGATTGAATCTAACAAAGCTACAAATCTGCGTTCCGGTAAGGGTTATCCCTGATTTCTGAATAGTGCTGGATCAGTGACCATTAGTCGGCGACCGGGAGCCCTGATATGAACAATGAACTGGCACGCTTGCTGGCCGAACTTCGGACAGACCACAAGAATATGACGCTGCTGCTCGATCTCCTCGAGACCGAATCAAATCGTCTATATGAGGGCCAGGACGGCGACTACGAACTCATGGCCGACGTGATGCGTTACATGACGGTCTATCCGGACGCAATACACCATCCCAAGGAGGACAGGATCTACGCGGAGATAAAGGTTGCCCGCCCCGACCTGTCGGTGGGATTCGACAAGATTGTCCTCGATCACCGGGAGCTGGCCCAACTCGGGACGAAACTCAGAACCGACATCGAAGCGATCATGTCCGGCACGGCATTGCGTCGCAATGTCGTCGTGGCCGACGCGCTTCGTTACATACAGCGACTGCGTGAACACATGAGTTGGGAAGAACATGACCTGTTCATTCGCGTGGAAGAAATGATCCATGACGGGCACGACTCGATTGTCGATTCAGAATTACACGACAATACAGACCCGGTGTTCGGACCTGAAGTTGAGAAACGCTTCGGCAAGTTGTTCGACAGCATTCAGCAGACGCTCGGCGCCAGCCATATGTAATAAAAAAGGGGACGTACCCCTGTTTCGAGAAAAAGGGGTACGTCCCCTTTTTTAGAAATACCAGGCGATCTGGGCGAACAAGCTGAAATCGCTTGAGAGGTATCGGCCAGGGATTGGGGATTCGATGCCGCCGTATTCCGTTCCGCTCGGGCCGATCGGCACATTAAAGCTGCCGAGAAATGCGAGGTTTTCTTTCAGATCGTTTTGCGTCACAAGCTGAACGAGTGCACTACCGTCCTCGACGTTCAAAAATACGTTTGGCGTCAGGAGCCATAGTGGTGTCATCTCGATCATCAGGCTGCCGGCCAGGTAATGCCGGCCGATCGTGAAAAGTTCTCCCCTTGCAAGCCGTTGCAGCAGGGCGGGGTTAGCGGCAAGGCTTGGCAAATCGTATGCGCCGTCTTTTTGTCCAAAACCATTGTGGTAATACTCGAGGGCGCCGCTAACGTTCTTGCCGCCCCAGGTCCACGAATAGCTCAGGTTTGTAACCAGCTGAACAGTTGTATCGGAGCTGGCGTCGGCCACGACAATGTCACCTCTCAGCACCGCACCGCCGATACTCATATTGCCGCCAAACCCGAGGGTCATATCGTCGTAGTTCACAGCAGCGAGGATGTCGTATTCTGTTGTGTCGCCGACGCCGTGGTATTTGATTGATACTGTACCTTCCTCGCTATCAGTCTCGCCGGTGATGGGGTCGCGACGAAAGACCACGGCGCCCTGAATGTCATGTCCGTTTTCGAGGAGATACTGCCCGTACAACATGTCGTCGCCGGTCTTATACTCGGTATCAATCGCCGTCGGATCGAAAGGATTCACGATGTCCATGGGCGAAAAGAACAGGCCGTTGCCCCAGGAGATGGCCTGGCGTCCGAATCGGACGACCGTCTTTTCGTTCGCGTAACCGACCCACAGCCTATCCAGGCGGTGCAATGCCGCGAATTTGCCGTCGTCGCTGATAATCTTCGTCAGGTCGAACAGTCGCCGATCGTCTTCTGGAAAACGGTTTTGAAACAAGCCGAGCCCCGGGGGAAATGCCCGCGAATACTCGACACTATCGCCATACAAGGCGAACAACTGATAAGCGGCATCGAAAGACCACGGGCCCTTGTCTGCCTCCAGATTGAGGCGCAGGTCGGACTCCAGATCGAGCGCATCCGATCCGGTCAGGTCATGAAAGATACTGTCGTCAGGGAACGTTTGCGCGATCAACCGTGCCTTTGTATGACCGCCAAATTCGAACTGAGTCTCTTCCGCCTGGCACGGGTTGCCAGACAACAGTGCGGCGATAATCGCGGTCGTACTATGCAGCTTGCTGATCGATGTCATCGACAATGCGCCCGTCCAGCATTCGAATCAGTCGCTTTGCGTAAGCCATCACGCGCTGATCATGTGTCGCAATGACAAATGTCGTGTTGTGGTGCTGATTCAACTCCACGAACAGCTCCATGAGTTCATCGGCATTTCGCGAATCGAGATTAGCCGTCGGTTCATCTGCCAACACGAGTGCCGGTCGCGAGACGATGGCCCTCGCAACAGCGACGCGCTGTTGCTGGCCACCGGACATGTCTGCAGGCCTGCGGTCGTCGAGACCCTCGAGGCCAACCTCCTCCAGAATGGCTTTGGCCTGTTCCGCGCGTTTGTCGGCGGGAACGCCCTGGATCTGCATGACGAATTCGACGTTCTCGCGTGCCGTTAGTACAGGAATCAGATTGAATGCCTGAAACACGAAGCCGATCTGATGCAATCGGAGTTTCGCGAGATCGCCCTTGCTGAGGTTGTCTATGCGCTTTTCGGCCACCCATATCTCACCACTGTCCGGCCGGTCCAGCCCGCCGATCGCGTTAAGCAAAGTCGTTTTACCGCCACCGGAAGGCGCCGAGAGACAGACGAAGCCACCCTCTCTGATTTCCAGATTGACATGATCGAGCGCTTTGATCGCCTGATCGCCCTGGTAATATGTTTTGCATAGTTCGATACAACGTACAGCAGTCATAATCAGACCTTGGTAATCGCTTCAACCGGTTGATACCGCGACGCCCGCCACGCTGGCGACAGACTCGCGAGGAATCCGAGCACGAGCACGACGACATTTGCCGTGATGATGTCGTTCATCTGCAGGTCCGGATAGAGAATGCTCGAGGCGCCCATCATCGCCATACCCTCGGCAACGGCGGAGATGTCGATCCCTCCTTTCAGGGGAACGACGGTCAACCATGCGAGCGCATTGCCGAGCGCCAGACCAATAATCAGCAACAGCAGTGATTCGAAAATAATTTGCCCGACAATATTCGACGGCCTCATGCCGAGCGCAAGCATCAGCCCGATCTCCCTGATGCGCTCGAACACCGCCATAACCAGCGTATTGACGAGACCGAAAGAAAGGGCGAGAAAGATCACGATGACCCAGACGAGAACGAATCCGTCCATGACTTTCAGCATGGAGCCAAGCAAGCGGTCCAGTTCGTACCAGCGCTCGACGATGACGTCGGCGCCAGCGAGCGCGTTGACCTGTTCGAACAGCGGCTCCACGTAACGATAATCCTCACCGAGAAAAACTACTTCGGTCACGCGGTCACCGATGCGGAGCAACTTCTGAACAGTCGTCTTGCCGGCAAAGACGAATGCCTCTTCGTGAGCATCGGGGTCCGAATCGAATATTCCAACGACACGAAAACCACGATCCGCGATCTCGTTGTCAGGGTCCTGACTCATTAACACAACCCGTTTGCCGAGTTCCGTGTCGAGTTTGTCGGCGAGCTTCAGTCCAATTACGACACCGGTATCGTTCGCGTCCTCGAGAAAGCGCCCTTCAACGATATCGTTCGCGACGAACGTGATTGGCCTCTCCGCTACGGGATCGATACCGACGAGTGTTACGCCACGGGACTCCCGTTCGCTCGTGATGACGGACGGGACATTCACGCGGCTTGCCCAGGCCTCGAAGCCCTGGCCACCAAATGTCTCTTTGAGTTCCGTTCCGGTCGCCGGAATCAGATTGTTGACGCTTGGATCGTCGCGAAACTCCGGATGATGGATCTGTACGTGCCCCGGCAAAGCCTGAATGCCGTCGCGCAACATCTCATTGACCATTCCGCGCATGAGGGCGGTCATGAATATCATGGCCCAGACGCCGATCGTGACCGCCGATATCATGATGATGGTGCGCCGGTGATTACGCCAGAGGTTGCGCCACGCCAGCATCGACAGAATTCTGAGCTGTCGCACTACGCCGCCCTCATCGCTTCGACAGGCTGCAACCAGTGCAGACGTAATGCCGGGTACAGAGCGGACGCGAGCGTGCCAACGAAGACGATGGCTGGACCGCCAACAAGCGTCAGAAGCGATATTTCCGGATACATGCGTGGCGGCAGGTTGTAGCTCACTGCCATCTCCTGCATACCCGGATAGGAAAACCCGGTCACAGTGAGCCACGCAGTAATGAGCGCGCCGAGCACACCGCCGAGTACCAGCCCCATAACGCCCATCAGCGTCGTTTCGAGCATGACGAGCCTGCCGAGGCGCCCGGGCGTCAGTCCGAGTGACATCACGATGCCGAATTCCTTCGTTCTTTCCAACACCGACATGAGCTGTGTGTTCATTACGCTGAACGCGACCAGCACCACGAGCAGGATGTACATGAACCAGGCGCTGGTCAGGTCAGCCTGGATTGCCTGCCGGAGTCCGGGCTGCAATGCATCCCAATCGTGTACGACAAGGTTCGAGCCGGGCGGCAGAAGTTCCTCAGCCTTCTGCACAGCGGCGGGAACCAGGGTGAGATCAGGTGTCGTCATTACGATCTGATGGCCGGCCTCCTCCATCGCGAACGTTTCCTGGAAAAGGCCCAACGGTATCTCTGCGATGCTTCGATCCATGTCCGGAACACCACTGTCGAAGATGCCGACAATGCTTACGATCGCCGCTGCGAACGATCCGTCGCGCCCCGATCCCAGTAAAGTGAGTTCGTCGCCGATGCCGGTCCGTAGATTCCTGGCAAGCACCGTGCCGATAACGATCTCGGTCGCATCGATGTCGCCGAGAAAGCGGCCTTTCTTGACCAGGCCGGGAATGTTCGACACGCCTGGCTCGAAGTCCGGCTCCACACCGAAAACCTGAATGCCGTAACTGCGATCCGCACTCGAGGCAAGCGCGAACGCACCGCCGCGCGCTGAAACGCTCTCGAATCCGGGTTCCTCGCGATACACGGCTGCAAGGGCCTGAATATCCGGCACGCTCTGACGCATCTTCATGTCGTCCTTGTAGCCCGGGGCCTGTACCTGTAAATAGCCGCTGAATGACTGCAGGGAATTATTTATCATCAGATCGTAGGTGCCGAACTGCAGGGACATCATGAAGATGAGCAGCGTATTGCAGAACACCATGGCACCCGTGGTCAGCCAGGTACGCCGCGGATGCCGCCAGAGGTTTCGCCAGGCGAGACGCAGAACGATGTTCATCCGCGTATTCCTTTCCTACTCGCGCGGGTTTCTGAGATTTGAGAGCGTAAAAAGACTGTCCTTCAGCTCAAGATCGTATTCCATGGATTCGACGGAGATCTCAGTCCATTCCTCCGGCTCGTCGACTTTTTGCATGCGTTGACGGGTAGCGACTACCCGCCCCCCCATATCGTCGATCTCCAGGGATACGAGCTTCTTAACCAATTCACCGTCCTGATCATAAAAGCTGTGCTCCAGAAGAACATTGTCGTCGCGAATGACGAGAAGCTCCTTCCCCCACACCACCGCCGCGTCCTCGTGCGGGATCGATTCAATGTGATAGACGGTATGTCCGTCCTGCTCTTCTTTGCTGAGAATGCTGTGGTCGTATTGATCGATGATGTCATCCACACGGGAAATGTCTTTGTTGGAAAAGTCGGAACCCATCCAGCTCTGGCCCATCATCGACGATGGCACTTTGATGACGCGGTTTACCTTGGGCGAATAACTCCACATGTTGGTGTCATCGATAAGCGTGCCGTTGCCCCTGTCCTTTTTTGGCGCCGTGACGCGAACGAGGGACCGGTCGTCTCCCTGTGTCCAGGCCTGCATTGACATGCTGCGTTCCCAGTCCGGCCGATGAATCGTCATCGTCATTTCGCCGTAGGAAGAAAGGCCACGCCAGTAGTCGATCGCTGCGCGCACAATGTCTTGCGCTTCGTTGGCTTGCAGCGCCGGTGCAGTTAGTAACGCAGACAGACCGAGACATGCGGCGAGATGTTTCTTCACGAATTACGACCCAGATTCGATCGGCTTCTCAGCCATGCCGTCAAAGCCTTTCACTTCCTTGCCCAGCGGCCAGATCACAAGAACTTTTGCGCCGTCTTCCGACAGCGCCTTGTGAATCACCTCATTGGGATAACGAACGATTCCGATCATTCCGGGCTTCAGGATATTCGATACGCCGTCGACTATGTGCTCGAGCTCTCCCTCGACGACGTAGAGGATTTCGAGTTCATGAAAATGCGAGCGGCTTTCATAAGCGGGTGGGAAATAAATCTCAATAACTTCAGCACCAGGAGAACCAAGGTTCGCTTCTTCGACGAGCACTTTGACCCGTACCGGATCGTCTTCCGGCCCCCACTCAAACTGCCGTGTTCCGACCGAAGCGTACTCGTAATCCTGGCCCTTTTCGGTTTCCCCGGCGGTCGCGGCACCGTAGAAAAACAGCAGCATAAAGCTTGCATATATCTTGGCTGGCAAATTTCGCATTGATAAATCTCCTGTGAACAGGCAGGTAATGGCCGGTCAGAATAGCCTCAGGAGACAGTGTAAGCCAGCAGCGGCGCCGCCGCAGATACGCACATTAGGCTCGAAATCACGGCAAGTACTTATTCACCCATTCAGCTCCAGTCGGTAGCTTAAATGTAGGAAGGTGTGGACGCGGAAAGCGCGCGGAGGTACTGTTTTGAGCACACCCCAAAGCAGCGGCAATATCGTCGAGATCGATACGACGCTACCGGTCTGGGACCGTATCTTCATGGTCGCTCCACTGGTGCTGATTGGCACTCGCGACGAAGACAAATCCCTCGATCTGGCGCCGAAGCATATGGTCTCGCCGATGGGCTGGCAAAATTATTTCGGCTTCGTCTGCAGTCCGAATCATCACACGTATACAAACATCGAGCGTACCGGGGAGTTTACCGTTAGTTATCCGAAGCCGTCGCAGGTCCTGTTCGCGAGTCTTGCGGCATCGCCCAGAGAAGCTGGCGGGCCGAAGACAGTGTTGCAGAGTTTCGCGACTTTCAAAGCACAGCAGATCGACAGCGACTTCATTGAAGACGCTTATCTGTTTTTCGAATGCAAGCATCTCAAGACCGTCGACGGCTTTGGCAAGAATTGTCTCATTACCGGCGAGATCATTGCCGCATACGCCGATAAGACTTTTCTGAGAGCTTCCGAAATGGACGATCAGGAATTGATTCATGATTCCCCTCTGTTTGCATATCTTCCGCCTGGGCGTTTTGCCACGATCACCCGCTCGAACGCATTTCCGTTTCCCGCGGATATGAAAAAGTAGTCAGGTCATGGCCGGCGGATACGCTGATCAGATTCTCAATTACGTCCAGGACCAGCGAGCTGGCTTCGTCGGCCTTCTCGAGACCCTCGTGGAAGCAGAATCTCCTTCGACCTATCCCGAGTCACATATTCGGGTCAAATCCGTTCTCGTGGCAGAGTTGGCTGCATTGAATTTCAAGGTCATCGGTCTTGGCGACACGACGACGGGCGAGCACGTTTATGCTCGCCCGTATGAAAAACGACGTGGTGCAGCTGCGCAATTGATGATCGGACATTACGACACGGTGTGGCCACTCGGTACTGTATGCGAGCGCCCTTTCTCGATTGACGGGAATATCGCTCGCGGGCCGGGTGTATTCGATATGAAAGGCGGGCTCGCGCAGATAGTTTATGCATTAAGAGCGATCAGAGCTTTAAACCTGACTCCCGAGCTAACGCCAATCGTGTTAGTCAATTCCGACGAGGAAATTGGTAGCCGAAACTCCACGCGCTTTGTTCGGCAGCTCGCGCAACGCGTGGATCGCACGTTCGTCCTCGAACCGGCGATGGGCGAGTCGGGAATTGTCAAAACTGCCCGCAAGGGAGTAGGACGATTTACGATCACGGTTCACGGCAAAGCCGCACATGCCGGCCTCGATCCCGAGGGAGGCGCGAGTGCAATCCTCGAACTGTCACATGTCATACAGCAACTTTTTGCGATGAACGACCCGGATAAAGGCATAACGATCAATGTCGGGACCGTCAATGGTGGCTTACATCCCAATATGATCGCACCGCACAGCCAGGCAGTCGCCGACGTCCGGGTACCGACTGTCGGCGAAGGCGAGCGAATCAAAAGATTAATTCATGGTCTCGAACCGAGCACACCCGGCGTTCGACTAACGATTGACGGACGAATCGGCCGGCCGTCTATGGAGGAAACACCCAGGAATAACGCCCTGTGGCAACGGGCAGAACAGCTTGGTCGCGATCTGGGACTCGAGTTGCGTCATGGGCGTGCGGGCGGTGGTTCCGACGGCAATACGACGAGCCAGTATACGGCCACGCTCGATGGGCTCGGCCCGGTCGGCGACGGCGCACATGCCGAACACGAGTTTCTGTATATCGACAAGACCCTCGAACGAACGGCATTGCTGGCTCTGCTGTTGTTGTCGCCGCCGCTCGACGCGAACGGGATGGAGGAGAAATCATGACCGTTATGATATTCAGTTCACTTACCCGCATATCCGACCTCGAAACAGCGGGGTTCGCAACTATGCCCGTGCCGCGGGATCATTGGGAAGGTAGTGACTATGTGATCGGCGAGGTCACCGGAACCCCGAGCAGCCTATATCAGATCGAAACGCCAAGAGGCCGCATGTTGCACGTAATGCCCGGCGATCACATCGTTGGCGCGTTCGGTAATCGCGCCGCGACACTGGAGGGCGCGGGCTGCTGGTCCGATATCAAGAATGACAAAATGCATGCTCTGACGAGCGCCGGTCTGTTTGGCACTTTCACATCGGTGTCATTGATGATGCCGCGTCCTCTTTCCCTGAAATATGTCGGTCATGTGGTCCGCGGCAACAGAAAAATCAGCATGTCAGATTTCGCGATCCAATCTAAGGCCTCGAGGTTCCACACTCCGACGATATTGCTTGTCGGCACATCGATGTCTGCCGGCAAGACGACAACAGGACGCCTGATCGTTCATGAACTCGCGAGTCTTGGCCTTAGTGTCGTCGGCGCGAAGCTGACGGGCGCGGGCCGCTATCGCGATATTCTGAGTTTCAGGGACGCCGGCGCCAGTGCTATTTATGATTTCGTCGACGCTGGTATGCCGTCTACCGTCGTGAAAGAGGATTACTTTCGCTCCGCTATTCGCCCGCTCTTGTCAACGATCAGCCGGGCGACACCGGATTTTCTCGTCGCCGAAGCCGGCGCATCGCCGCTTGAACCCTACAACGGCGCCGCGGCAATCGATGAACTCGGCGACAATATCCGCTGCACCGTGCTGTGTGCCTCGGATCCCTACGCCGTCGTTGGCGTGCAGCAGGCATTCGGCCTCAAGCCGGATTTCGTCACGGGCCCGGCGACGAATACGTCGGCCGCAATTGCTCTCGTCAAAAAACTGTCGGGCGTGGACGGAGCAAACTCGATGGACCCCGACTCACTGCCGGCTATTCGCGCAATGCTTCGACAGACTCTGGGCGTGGACTTTTCGAAAGCTGCCTAACGCTCGAACACGACATTACCGTCTACGATCGTCATCAGAATCCGGCCGCTCAATATGTCGCCAGCGTTCTCTTCGGACAGGAGGAACGGGTCTATGTCCATAACCGTCAGGTCAGCCCACCGTCCTTTTTCAATGACGCCGGTTTCATCTTCGCGAAAACTCGCATAGGAAGACCAGGACGTATAACCGCGAACTGCCTCGTCGGCGTTCATCGCCTGCGCCACGTACCAGCCACCTTCCGGTTCCTGATTCTTGTCCTGTCGTGTGATCGCAGAATGAAGCCCGTAGAAAATATCGTGATCCGATCCGGGGTTATCTGAATTGAAAGTCAGCGCAGCGTTGGTCTCGCGCAGGGAACGCCACGCATAAGCACCGAGAATTCTTGCCGCTCCCAGCCTGTCCTCTGCCCATGCCTTGTCCTCCATTGCATGCGGAGGCTCCATCGACGCAATGATGCCGAGTTGTCCTAATCGTGGAATATCATCGGGATGCAGCACCTGGGCATGTTCGATCCGGTGCCTGTTTTTCGCCGTCGAAGGATCTTCTTTGAAAACGGCCTCGAGAATATTCAAGGCCTCGCGATTAGCCGCGTCACCGATTGCATGGATGCCGATCTGAAATCCTCTTTTCATCGCCTGGGCATTTAGGTCCTGGCTGAAGCCGTAGTTATCGCCGCTCAGGCCCCGGTGCCCTTCCCTATCGGAATAATCGTAGAGAAGTCGTGCACCGCGTGAACCGAGCGCGCCGTCGTAGTAGGCCTTGACCGCTTTCGTTACGAGCATGCTATCCGAATCCTGATCCGGGCCTTTCTCTATCCACTTTCGCATCAGTTCTTCGTCACGTATCGAAAGCATTGCATAAACCCGAATCGGCAGGCGGCCTTCGGCTTCAAGCTCTTCGAGGATACTCATCTGCAACGAGTCGAGACCGGCATCGTGCACGGTCACATAACCGTCGGCTGCCATCTGATTCAGTCCGGCCAGCAGCCGCTTTGTATACCCCTCCCGTGACGGCGGCGGCACTGCGTCTCTCATTACATTGACCGCGTTGTTGAGAAAAAGCCCGTTGGGCTTTCCGTCGGCACCGAGCCTGATTTCGCCGCCAATCGGCGCTTCTGTTTCAGCTGTGACGCCGGCGACATCGAGGGCCATCTGGTTCGCCCAGCCGCCGAAACTATGCAGGCTGTCCAGAAATACCGGGTAGTCCGGAATCGCTTCTGTCAGCAGCGTTTTGTCGGGATAACGATTTGCCCAGGCACCCTCATCCCATCCACGGCCGACGATCCACTCGCCTTTCGGAACGCTCTTTGCGCGCTCGACGACCCGCGCGACCGCTTCTTCTTCCGTGGCAACGTCAATCAGATCGATGCGCTCGAGTGCAGCACCCAGTTCGAATACATGCGTGTGCGAATCGACCAGGCCCGGAATGACGGTAGCGCCGGCGAGATCGACGACACGCGTAGACTCAGCCTGATGTTTGATCGCCTCGGTACTGCCGCCGACGAAGCTGATCTCGCCTCCCGTAATAACAACTGCCTCCCCATCCGGATGCCACCCTCTGTCTCCTCGCGGTGCACCACTACTGAGCGTGCCATCGGGAGCCGGATCCTCCCAGTCCAGCGTGTAGACACGAGCGTTGACGAGTATCAGGTCAGCAGGCTTGCTCTCCTCTCCCGGTGTGCAGCCGCCAGCACAGGCAATAATTGAGGAAAATATCAAGAAAATCAGTCGCTTCATTATTATCGGCCTTCAATTTGTATTGTGGAAATGTGTCTGCAATCGATAGCATAGCGTTCGTCAAAACGCATAACTACATCACATATCCTGCCCAGCTATTATGGTACCATTTTGGTACTAGATGAAATTCCATCGAAGATATGTGAATTATTCAGGGAGCTGGAGTCCGCCGGGTTTCGAAGTAGAGGCGGCAAAGAAAGTTACCGCAAGTTTCGGCATTCAAATGGGCTATTACGAGGTGTCAAATGAAAAAAAGTGATCAATATTTGAAGCTGGTCGAATGGTCTGATGAGGATAAGTGCTATGTCGGTCGAATACCGGGTCTTACTCTGGGAGGTATCCATGGCAGCAATGAGAAAAAAGTCTACGCGGAACTCTGTGATCTTGCCGACGAATTGATAGAAATGTATGAGGAAGAAGGAGATCCGTTACCACCACCAACGGCCGGGAAAAGTTATTCCGGGAAATTTAATCTTCGCGTCGGCGAAGAGCTACACGAAAAGCTCGCGCTGGAATCTATGAAGGTCAGCGAGAGTTTGAATACCTATTGCGTAAAAGCTCTCAAAAACAAAGTTGACGCTTGACGATTAATCGAATTCCTGTTGACAATCGGCGGCCAACAAATGACGCTCTCACACAAATACGAATAAAGGCCTCCCACAATGTCGACAACTGAATCTACCCCAATGAAGCGGATGCTCGGTCTGTTTCTGTCTGTGACGCTCTTTGCTCCGGCCAGTGCACTGTCTGCACTGGATAGCGACTTGCTTCAGGGCCTTTCTGCACGGACTCTTGGGCCGGCTGCCGTGGGCGGCCGCATCGCCGCAATTGATGCTGTTGCATCGGACCCGAATCGTATTGTGATCGGTGCTGCAACAGGTGGCGTCTGGATATCGGATAACGGCGGAGTGACCTGGGACCCCGTGTTCGATGAAGAAGCGGTTGCATCAATTGGCGCTCTCGCGATCAATCAATCCAATCCCGACATCATCTGGGTCGGCACTGGCGAGAGCAACGTTCGAAATTCCACGTCTGTCGGCGCTGGCGTCTACAAGTCCGTGGATGGCGGACAGAGCTGGCAACTCATGGGGCTTCCTAATAGCGAAAGGATCGATCGAATCGCGCTGCATCCAAGCGATCCGGACATCGTCTACGTCGCCGCAATGGGCACGCTCTGGGGGCCGAACAGCGAGCGCGGCGTTTACAAAACCACGGACGGAGGTGAAACCTGGGATCGCATTCTTTATGTCGACCAACTGACCGGCGCGACCGACATCAAGATGGACCCCACGAACCCCGACAAACTGTACGCCGGCATGTGGCAGTTCCGTCGCTGGCCTTACTTCTTCAAATCCGGCGGGCCGGGCTCCGCTATGTATATTTCCTACGACGCCGGCAAAACCTGGAAACAGAAGACGGAAGAAGACGGCCTTCCCGCCGGCGAGCTGGGTCGCATGGTCTTTGGTATTTCTCCTGCAGAACCAAAGCGTGTCTATGCGCTGGTCGAGGCTGAGAAAAGCGCCCTGCTCGTATCGCATGACGGCGGCGAGCGTTGGTCGACGGTTAACGACGACTACAACGTTTCCGTACGACCCTTCTATTACACAGAGATTGCGGTCGATCCGTTGAATGCCGATCGCGTCTACAACATCGATACCCGCCTGCGAGAGTCGATCGACGGCGGAAAGACGTTCGAATTCAACGAAGTCATCAATTGTTGTGCGCCGGGCAACACGTTTCACATTGACAACCACGCGTTCTGGATAAATCCGAGCGATTCGCGACACATGATCGTCGGCAGCGATGGCGGCATCGGCATTACGCATGATCGCGGCGACACCTGGCGCTTCGTGCGCAACCTGCCACTTGCCCAGTTCTATCACATTGCCGTGGACAACGATCACCCGTACCACATATACGGAGGCCTGCAGGACAACGGTTCCTGGCGTGGCCCGTCGGAGGTATGGGAGAACGCCGGTATTCGCAATCTGCACTGGCAGGAAGTCGGCTTTGGCGACGGGTTCGACACGATCCCTGATCCGGAAAACTCACGGCGCGGTTATGTGATGTATCAGGGCGGCTATCTGTTTCGCTGGAGTCTCGATACCGGCGAACAGCGCCTTATTCGCCCGGACCCACAGACGCCCGACACAGATCTTCGCTTCAACTGGAACGCAGGCATTGCCCAGGACCCTTTCGATGCTGCGACGATTTACTATGGCAGCCAGTATCTGCACAAATCGGAAGACCGTGGGGAGACATGGACCGTAATTAGCGGTGATCTGACATCCAACGACCCGGAGATGCAGACGTTTCGGGAGAGTGGCGGCCTGACGTACGACGTTACTGCCGCAGAAAATTTCACGACCATCATCTCGGTCGCACCAAGCAAGCATGAACAGGGCGTCATCTGGGTCGGTACTGACGACGGGCGTGTGCACGTAACACGCGATGCCGGAGAAACCTGGGCCCGTATCGACGTACGGGCTCGCGGCGTTCCGGCCGGCGCCTGGGTGCCGATGATTGCGCCCTCGCCACACGAGCCAGGCACCGCATTCATCGTCTTCGACGATCACCGTCGCAGCAATATGCAGCCTTATGTTTATCGCGTTGAGAATTACGGTCAGCGCTGGCGTTCTTTGGCTACAGAGGAATTATCCGGCTATGCCCTTTCCGTCCTGCAGGACCATGAGGACCCGAATCTGCTCTTCCTCGGCACCGAATTCGGCTTGTTCGTATCCGTCGACGCGGGCGAGAGCTGGACCAGATTTTCAGCTGGCGTTCCGACTGTATCTGTCATGGATATGGCGATACAGGAAAGGGAGGACGACCTCGTCCTTGGCACGCACGGTCGATCAATTTATGTTATCGATGACTTCAGTGGTCTTCGTGGTATTACACCCGACGATTTCGAATCGCGCCTGAAAATACTTTCAGTTACCAGCGGCCAGCACTACAACGCAAACCAGACGCCATCAACCCGCTTTACGGCATCTGCCGAGTTCCGGGCGGAGAACGAACCCTATGGAGTGATGGTGACTTTTCTCGCCAGCGGACAGGACCTGACTCATCCGGACGACGAGGCAGAGCGCGAGCGCAAGATACTGCTTCGGGAAAGTGTTGATGATGATGCTGAAGAGGAAAACGGTGATAAGAAGGATGACGACGAATCCAAAATATCGATAACTGTCAAGGATGCCAGCGGAGATGTTATACGCAGCTACCGCGAGCCGGTTTATCAGGGAATGAATCGCATCACATGGAATATGCGGCGCGACGGCGCTCGTGCCATGCCCGGCCCTCAGAAACAGGACTATAAAGACGGTCTTCCGGCAGGGCCCGAAGTTCCGCCCGGCCGCTATACGCTGACCCTGGCCCTGGACCATCCGGATAGCCAGGCGACTGTGGCAACGGTCGATGTCGAGACCGTCGCTGACCCGCGAACCGTCTACTCGCAGACCGACGTAGAACAAAACTACGCCGTGCAGGTCGAGCTACTGGGGCTCGAAAAGTCGGTTGTCAATGCCGTTGAGAGTATCGTTCGTGCCCGCGGAGATATCACTACGATTACGAAACTCATCGATGCGCGGGATAACTCGAGCGATGACGAAGGCCTCACAGTACTCAGAGAGCGCGCGGATGAAGCAAAAAAGAGCCTGGACGAACTCGAAAAACGATTCAGGACTCCGCCGGAAACGAAAGGATATCCCTACTCTGCTGACAAGATTGCCAGCAAAGTATCATTGGCTCAGGGGTACGTGGCATCGACAATTGATGCACCGAGCGAAGCTGCAAGAACTTATATTGAGCTCGCCAGAAATTCCGTCGATGAGGGCCTGGCGGCGCTTAATGATTTTATCGGCGGCGAGCTTGAGGACGTTCGCAAGGCGGTTGAACAAGCTGGTATCGGTTTGTTGTCCGATATTTAGCCGGTCAAATAATATTTAGGGAAATCTCGTCGACGCCGTCAACACCGCCGGTAATCAAGTCACCGCTCGAAACTGCGCCGACGCCGGCCGGCGTACCTGTGAAGATCAGATCACCCGGCGCAAGAGTGAATAAAGTCGATAGCCCGGCGATTGTCTCCGGCACGCTCCAGATCAGATCCCTGATATCGCCGTCCTGCCGAACATCTCCGTTGACGGCCAGCCAGATCCTGCCGGACTCCGGATGCCCTATTTCGTTCACCTTGTGAATGGCTGTGACAGGCGCGGCCTGCTCGAAACTCTTTGCGGCATCCCAGGGACCTCCTTGCCCTTTCGCGAGGCCCTGCAGATCGCGTCGCGTCAGGTCTATCCCCACTGCGTATCCGAATATATGATCCTCCGCATTTGATACGTCGATATCTCTGCCTCCGTCACCGATAGCCACGACCAATTCGATTTCATGATCCAGATCCTTCGTTCCCGGCGGATACGCGATTGCCGTTCCACTCATTGCGACCGAATCGGCCGGCTTCATAAAGAAGACGGGTGGCTGCCGATCTGGATCTCCACCCATCTCTCGCGTATGTGCAGCATAGTTTTTGCCGACGCAATAAATGCGGTGTACAGGAAACAGGCGGTCGCTGCCCGCAACAGCTACCGATGCCTGTTTCACATCGAAGTAATATTCACTCATGCATGCGACCAGTTTTCTGAATCACTGGAGTCGCCGGGCGACAAACCAATGATATCTCCGTTAGTATTAATTCCGAGCCCGAGTACAGTCCGATTGGCATAGGAGAAATAGGCAGTCACCTGGTTGAGCTCGAGTATTTCTCCGTCGTCGAAGCCTTCTTGCCGCAACGCCTCGATGTCGGACGCGTCCATAGCAGAGGGATTTGTCGTTAACTTGTTCGCATAGTCCAATCCGGCGAGCTCCTTTCCCTCAAATACATTTTCGGGAACCCTTTCTTGCAATGCACCGCGAATGTCGCCGGCACGCCTCTCGTCTCCCAACAATCGAACGAGACCGGCGAAATGGTGTTCGACACAATACTCGCAATCGTTCAACATGCTCACATAGACGCCGATGGTCTCAAGGTAGGATTTCGCCAGGGTGTTTGCCGAATGGTGAAGCACATACTTGTACAGCGCCATGTGTCCTTCCATCGAATGCGGTCGCAAACTATGTGCCAGCATGATGTTGTCTACATTGTCGTCCGGACCCTTGATTCGATCGTAGAGTTTTTTCAGTTTCCCGCTTGCCTTGTCGTAGGCGATTGTTGTTATCCAGGTCATAGATCGTCGATACCAAGAAATCGCACCGCATTATCCCCGAGCAGCTTCGATCGTACTGTCTCCTGAAAGCCGTCGCCATTTCTGATCAACTCGCCGACGAATTCTTCGCCGAGCGGAAACGGATAATCCGAACCCAGCATGACGTTGTCTTCACCGCAGACCTCGACCAGCAGACGCAAAGCGGCGGCATCGAAGACGGCCGAGTCGACATAAAACCTGCCCAGGTAATGGGACGGTGGGTGCCGCGAATCGCCGCGCACGACATCGCGCCGGTGCCAGGCATTCTCGAGACGCCCGAGGAGAAACGCAAAACTACCGCCACCGTGTGCAAAGCAAATTCTCAAATGTTCCGGCAATCGGTCGAACGCGCCGCCGAGGATCATCGACACGATACCAAGCTGTGTCTCCGCTGGCATGCTGACCGTCCATGCCATCATGTATTTGGCAGTCCGACTCCCTCCCATCATATCCCAGGGATGTACTAGTACGGGCGCGCCCTCATCGGCACAGTGCTGCATAAATGCAATGATTCCTTCGTCATCGAGATTGCGTTCGCCAATATGATTACCGATTTGCACGCCGGAATGGCCATCCTTCATCGCACGGCTCAATTCCTTGCAGGCCGCATCGGTATCCTGCAGTGGCACCTGACAGAGAGAAAGCAAGCGACCGTCACCGCCCCCGCAGATCTCTCTGGCAGCGTCGTTAAATTGCCGCGCACAGTCTGCTGCGTGGTCTGCCGACCGGTTATACGCGAAGAGTATCGGCGTCGCGCACATTACCTGTAAGTCGACGCCATCGCGATCCATTTCTTCCAGCCGACGCCTCGGGTCCCAGCATGCGTCGTACACAGGGCGGAATTCTGTGTTACCCAGCATCACGGTCGCTTTGCCGTCACCGTCATGCCGCATCCACGGCCAGTCCGGAGAACCGAATTTTTCAGCCAGATCGGGCCAGGTCTTTGGGAAAAAGTGCGAATGTATGTCTATAATCGGCACGTGCTTAGAGCTCCACCCAGCCCTCAGGCGGCTTGCCTTTTCCCTGATGAAGCTCGCCGCAGTTGGGACAGGTGCGGGCGGCCTCATCCTCGTGAAATGCTGCAAAAACCTTCGGAAGCTTGTCCACGATGCCGCTTGCGCCACCAAGTTCAACCTCAGCCCGATGAACACAGTGCCCGCAACTGAAGCAATACCATTCGAACGCGTCTTTCATGGCCTTTTGTCTCGGCGACTCGACGACAAGCCCGACCGACCCTTCCATTGGCCGTTGTGGCGCGTGCCTGACATGTGGCGGTAGGAAAAATACTTCTCCTTCACGAATGGGCACGTCGTAAAACTCGCCGTCGGCAGCTATCTTCAGTAGCATGTCGCCCTTCACCTGGTAAAACCATTCCTCGACGGGATCATCATGGAAATCTACCCGGGTATTCGGCCCACCGACCACCATGACGATCATGTCGCCATCCGCGTGCAGCAACTTGTTGCCAACCGGCGGTTTCAGGCTGTCCCGGTTATCCTCTATCCATCGCTGGAAGTTGAATGCTTTTAATACCGGATGCGTATTCACGAATGCCTCGCTAGCTGCCGCTGGCCGATTTGTGAGCCACCACTTTTATTTCGATGAGGAGGTGCGGATGTGGCAGTTGATGAACAGCCACTGTCGTCCTGGTAGGTCCATTGGTATCGAAATACTTCGAGTACACCTCGTTGTAGCCGTCAAAGTCGTCCATGCTAACCAAAAATGTTGACACGTCGACGATATCCGCGAGCCTTGCGTCGACGCTTTGCAGTATGTCCCTGACGTTTTCGATCACAGCGCGGGTTTGCTCACGTATGTCGAGCGTAAGCTTGCCGGACCCGTCAAATTCGGCGCCGACAAAGCTGTCATCTGGCCGGCGTGAACTCGTGCCGGACACATAGATAAAGTCGCCGACTCGCTTCACGTGCGGGAAGCTGCCGCGCGGTTTTGCTTTGCCTGCTACTACTTTGCTCGTCATAGTTTGATACAGATGTTTGTCGGCTCGGAGTAAAACTTCAGCGAATACATGCCACCTTCGCGGCCGATGCCGGACAACTTAACGCCACCGAAGGGCGTACGCAGGTCCCGCAGATACCATGTGTTCACCCAGACGATTCCCGCATCAATTCGCCCGGCGATGTTGTGCGCGCGCTTGAGGCTGGTCGTCCAGATCGCCGCCGCAAGTCCGTATGCGCTGTCGTTTGCCAGCGAAACCGCTTCATCGTCTGTCGAGAAAGGTGCAATGTGGCATACGGGGCCGAATATCTCTTCACGAACACATCGCGCCGTCTCGGGAAGACCGGTCAGGATGGTCGGATCGATCCAGGCACCACCATCACGTTCATCGCCGAATTCCGGTACGCCCCCTCCTGTTTCAATTGTCGCCCCTTCGTCGCGAGCCAATTCATAATAGGACAGGACTTTATCCCGATGTCCTTTAGAAATCAGCGGACCGATTTCAGTATCTTCGTCGCTCGGCCAGCCGATGCGAATATTCTTCGCCCGATCAGTCAGGCGGGCGACGAATTCGTCGATACATGACTCGTGAACATACACGCGCTCCGAACAAAGACAGACTTGGCCACAATTCGAAAATACCGAACGAACCGTGCCATCGATCGCCGCGTCCATATCGGCATCATCGAATACGATCGCGGCGTTTTTGCCGCCGAGCTCGAACGACAATGCTTTAACGTTGTCAGCCGCGGCTCGCATGATGGCGCTGCCGGTCGCCGACTCGCCTGTGAATGTAATTGCGTTGATACCGGTGTGTGTTGTCAGGAATTCGCCGGCTGAATCCGGGCCGAAACCGTGCACAACGTTGAACACGCCCGCCGGGACACCAGCTTCATGCATGACTTCCGCGAGCAATGTTGCACTGCCGGGTGTTTCTTCCGACGGTTTCGCGATGACAGCATTTCCCGCCGCAAGTGCCGGCCCGACTTTCCACGTCATCAAAAGCATCGGCAGATTCCAGGGCGAAATAACGCCGACGACACCGAGCGGTTTGTTCACTGAATAGTTGAGCGCGTCGCCGCCATCGGACGTCCTCATCTGAGACGATTCGGCGCTCGTAGTTGCAACAAGATTGGCAAAAAAACGCAGGTTGGCAGCGCCCCTCGGAATGTCGAGAGTACGGGCCTGAGATACCGGCTTACCGGTATCGGCGATTTCGGCATCCAAGAAATCATCAAATCTCTTATCGATGCCATCGGCTACCGCGTGCAGAACCGCAGCACGCTCCTCTGCCGAAGTCGCGCCCCACTCCCCCGCCAATGCTTCATGGCCAACCTGGACGGCTTTGTCGACCATTTCACGGTCCGCTTCGGCTACCATAGCGACCAAAGAACCGTCGACTGGATTGATGTCCTCGAACTTCCTGTCAGACGACAGGAATTTGCCGGCAACATAATTTTCTATAACGGGTGAGCTCACGATCCCCCTTCTGATGGCAGTCACTAGGCGATAATCAACTATAAGTATGGCTATTTCCACCCGCAGCGACCTCGAGCAGCTCGACAGGGAAGACCCGCTGGCGTCGTTTCGGGACGAGTTTTTCCTGCCGGAGGGCATGATATATCTCAATGGCAACTCGCTGGGCGCCATGCCTCTGAAGGCCGCGGAGCGCTCAAGACAGGTGGTTGAAAAGGAGTGGGCCGTAGGACTGATCGGCAGTATGAATACCGCGGGCTGGTATGCGCTGCCGGTCACGCTGGGCAGGAAGATCGCGCCCCTGGTCGGCGCGAAGCCGAACGAAGTCGTATTGACCGACTCGACCGGTATTGATCTGTACAAGATCGTAGCGGCCGCGTTGCAGATTCAGCCTGAGCGGCGCGCTATTGTCATGGAAGGCAGTAATTTCCCGACGAATAACTACATGGTGCAGGGCCTGGTCGAACAGCTGGGCGACGGCTACACGATCCGGTTCGCCGAGGCCGACGAACTCATGGACGCGATTGACGAAGACGTCGCCACAATCTGCATCACGCACGTGCACTACAAAACCGGCCGAATTCACGACATGGCAGCATTAACCGAGCGCGCCCATTCTGTCGGCGCTGCTGCCGTGTGGGACCTCTGCCACAGCGCCGGTGCGATGCCCGTCGACCTCAACGTATGCAACGTCGATTTCGCCGTCGCCTGCACCTACAAATACATCAATGGCGGGCCCGGCAGCCCTCCCCTGTTGTTTGCCGCCGAACGACACCATGGAAAATGTTTTCAGCCGTTGACGGGTTGGTACAGTCACGCCGCACCGTTCGACTTCGATCGGGATTACAGGCCCGCTGAAGGCATTCGACAAATGCTGAGCGGCACTCAGCCCACCGCCAGCCTGTCTACGGCCGAGATCGGCATCGATATCATGCTCCGCGCGGACATGAATACGATTCGCGAAAAGTCCATGCGGATGACCGACCTCTTTATCGAACTCGTAGAAGCGCGTTGTGGAGATCACGATATTTCTCTGGCCAGTCCGCGCAATGCGGAAAAACGCGGCAGCCAGGTATCGTTTTTTCACGATGAAGGATATTCGATCATCCGCGCCATGCATGATCATGATGTCGGTTGCGACTATCGCGAGCCAGGGATCATGCGCTTCGGCTTTGCACCTTTGTATATTCGCTATGTCGACGTATGGGACACGGCCGAAAAGCTTCGTGAGATACTTGAAAGCGGCATCTGGAAAGAATCGAAGTACAGTGACCGCGCAGCCGTCACCTGAGGGGGAAAAAGTCGAATGAATACATCAAGCGGGCCCAAATGGTCTTCACGAATTACTTTTCTGATGGCCACGATTGGCTGTTCGGTCGGCCTCGGCAATATCTGGCTGTTTCCCTACACGGTCGGCGTGAATGGTGGCGGCGCCTATGTTCTTGTCTATCTGGCCGCGGTCGCCCTGCTCGCGTTGCCGCTATTGATGGCGGAACTCATGATCGGGCGGCGAGGCGCTGGCAGCCCGCCGGCTTCGATTGCCGCCGTCGCGACTGAATCCGGCTGGTCACCCAACTGGCGCTGGATGGGCATCCTGCTCGGTGGAATCGGTGGCATCGTCATCCTCGCTTTCTACTCGGTCGTTGGTGGCTGGACGCTTGCCTATTCATTCAAGATGATCTCGGGACAACTTCAGAGCGTTACCGTTGCCAGCGCCGGCATGGTCTTCGATGACCTTACGTCGAGCCCGGAAAGTTTGTTTATCTGGTTTTGCCTGTTTATCGGTTTGACCATTTTTATCTCGACGCGGGGTCTGCATGCGGGCATCGAGCGCGCGGTCAAATTCATGATGCCGGCGTTGTTCCTGATGCTGATTGTCATGGTTCTTTTTGCCGCCATCGTTGGAGATTTCGGCGCCACTGTAAAATTCATGTTCAAACCCGATTTCGAGAAGCTCAATGCAGGAATCGTTCTTGGCGCATTTGGCCAGGCGTTCTTTTCCGTAAGCGTGGGTATTACCAACCTGATGGCTTATGGCGCTTATATCGAACGGACGACGAACCTGCCGCGGGCCTCCGGAATTATCGCCGGGGCCGACACCCTGGTTGCTCTGGCTGCGGGCTTCGCGATCTTCCCGTTTATATTCAGTTATGGACTCGAACCGGGTGCCGAGGAAGGGCTTGTATTCATTTCACTGCCCGTCGCCTTCGCTCAGATACCGGGGGGGCTTATTTTCGGCGCAATTTTCTTCATTCTGCTGTTCTTTGCCGCACTGACGTCTTCAATTTCGATGATGGAACCCCCCGTCTCCTGGCTCACGGAAGCGACCGGCTGGTCACGGCGTTCCGCTGCGCTGCTGTCCGGCGGAATCAGTTTTATTTTGGGCATCCTTGCACTGCTGTCTTTCAATGTTCTCGGAGATTTCCATCCGCTCGGCTTCATATCGATGTTCAGCGAAAAAACTTTCTTCAGCCTGTACGTGTACTTCGTCACCAACCTCTTGATGCCTGTCGGCGGCATTCTGATTACGGTATTCGCCGGGTGGCTGATGAAGCGGCAATTCACTCGTGACGAGTTATTTGACGGAAAAAACGTTTTGGCCTACCGGGCCTGGCTTTTCCTCGTTCGCTTCCTGGCGCCGGGGTTGCTTGCCTATGTTCTGTTCGACAAGGTGACGAGCTAGCCTGCATATTGCACTAGCTGAAGCGGCAACAATTGATTGAAGTGACCGCAATCAGTGGCGGAAAGCGGGCTTTTGGTGGAGCCGAGGAGGATCGAACTCCCGACCTTCGCATTGCGAACGCGACGCTCTCCCAGCTGAGCTACGGCCCCACACGGAGCGGATAGTTTATATCGAAGCAGCAATCGTCCACCACGCCCAAGCAGCAGCGAAATCACTGATCTCCCCCTCATCCCAAGCCTCCCAAGCCTAATCAGCCTTTTCCGGGTCCGCGAGCAGGGTTTCGATGTAGACTTCGGTGAGCATTCACGGATACTAATCAGCCGGGTCATGGCTGGTTTAGAGCGAATCTACGCAATTCGAGCAGAAACTCAGGTGACCCGGGCATAGAATGATTAATAACAACAGATACCGCGGCCCACGACCTTTTCAGGCGGAATACTAAGGAACAATGTTGCCATGAAAGCGATTTGGAATGATGAGGTTATAGCGGAATCAAACGAAACTGTCGTTGTCGAAGGAAACCATTACTTTCCATCAAGCTCAGTAAATGACGCCTTCTTGAAGCCTAGCGATATAACCACCGTATGCCCGTGGAAAGGAACAGCGAACTATTACACCCTAAGTGTGGCTGGCGTTGAGAACACGGACGCAGCTTGGTATTACGCCAACCCCAAAGAGGCAGCGCAACAAATTTCTGGTCGCCTGGCGTTTTGGAAAGGTGTTCAGGTCGTCAAGTAGCATGAAGCACGTAGAAGGGAACGTTACGATGTCTGACGAATAGAAAAGCAGACATCAGATATAGGCTACTGCAACATCCAATGAGGGTACGGGCGACCTGACCTGTTTCTACACGATTTCCCCACAGTCCTTACACCTGAATCGGGCCGCAGTCACTGGCATGTTGCCTTTACCTGTTTGAATCAGCCAATCTAGGTTGACTTCACCCCCGCGGTTGGAAGTGTCCTCTGACATAGCGGCCACCACATTCTTCACACCGATCTTTGGGTTCCCAGGCTCGCCCCAGATCTTTAAATTGAGAGCGCATGTCCTCATCGATGTATGGAAAAATGTTTCCACAACAGGCACACGTTGACATTTGACACGCAGAGGCAGTATCCGGCGTGCTCGTTTGTCCTGCGCTCTCTATTCCGTGCATACACTTCGTCATTACTTTTGTCCTTGCGCCCTTTCGTAGGGCACTTACCGCACCTGCCTCGTAGTCATTCTACACCCCAGTAGCAACCCGCGACCACGCCAAATATGCCGTAAAGTCATCAGCCCCCCTGATCCCAAGCCTCTCTAACCCGATCAGCAGCCTCCTCGTCCACGAGCAGTGCTTCGATACAGATTTCGGTGAGCATGGCCTGAGGGTGGCTTGCTTATGGGGTCATTTCAGCCTGAGAAATTGGTTTTACAAGGCAAATGTCCACTTTTCCCGAAAGCGGTCGTTCTGGTCTTGAGACGCTCATCCCGACATAAGCGCTCGACGAAAGCTGTGACCTGTGGGAATTGTTGCCGCCATTCCGCGATCTCTGCGGCCATATCGGTCGGGAAGTCTTACTCTGCCAGCCGGATCGCTTCTACTTTGCCGCCACCATTTTCCGGCGGAAAGAGCCACACCCCGGAAAGCGCCGCTAGGGTGATGTCCACGAAACCGATTTCCTCCCCCCGAGCAGCGTTCGACGCCCGTCCGAAAGCTGCTGCTCAAGTTCGCCTAGGAATTCCTCAATAAGCTTAACGATGCGCTCGTGGGAGCCGGGTCTGAGTTTGAACCCATAGCGGACCCACGCCCGGATAGCCGGAAACAGTATCATCATACTCAAGCGTTGCCAGAGCGGCAGTGTCCCATCATTCACCCCCCACACGTGCAACGATAAGCGCCGATGGGGGAGGATATGGTGATAAAACCACTGCTGCAGCCTTACGCCATATCGTTGTACGCCAACGGGTGGCTAGCGCGAGCCTGCGAATGAGAAACTTAAACATAGTGCTGCCCTCTTATTGGCTTTCGCTACCACAGTTCGGCGGTCTTGGGGTCCTTCGAGGGGCATTCCGTGGTTTCACGGACACCTGACTTTGGCGCGATAATGCGCTGGGAGGCGTGTCATGACCAGTCGTCAGACCAATGGCTGGCTCGAATTTATTAGTCATGCCGCTGCCTTGCACATGGGCGACGCACTGTAACGTGATCTGTGTTAAGCAGAATCATGCCGTCAGCGAAAATCTCTGCCATACTATAATCATAAATAACAATATCGGTTGCCTGATTTCACCTATCGCATCCCTCGTCGATTGGGTGTAGGCAAAAACCACTTATTCTGAAATAACAAGTACATATCAGATTTGAGGAACCGAATATGAAGAACCAACTGCAGGGGTTCACACTGATTGAACTCATGATCGTGGTTGCCATCATTGGTATTTTGGCTTCAATCGCGATTCCCGCCTACCAGGATTACACGATTCGTGCCCAGGTTGCTGAAGGTCTTTCCCTGTCAAATGCCGCAAAAGCTTCTATCGGCGAATACTACGTAAATCGTGGCGTTTGGCCGGCCGACAACGCTGAAGCTGGTCTGGAAGCTCCCGCTAACATCGCGGGTAAGTACGTTGTCTCTGTAGGAGTCGCCGGTGCCGTCGTTACGGTTACCTATGGCAACGATGCACACGCCGTGATCGACACGCAGACCATTACGCTGACAATTGCCGATAACCTTGGCAGCTTGATTTGGGACTGCGCTGGCGTTGGTATTGCTGACAAACATCTGCCTGCAGCATGCAGATAGCATATGTTTTTTGAGCATCTCATGTCGGCTTAGGGTCGTCAGCGGCCATTCAAATCGCTAGAAATACAAATTATCAAGGGCGGCAAACGGCCGAGGCTGTGTGAAAACGCAAATTCGACCGCTTGAGATCGTTTCCAAGCCAGGTGAATTTTCAATTGAGGTCAGTTGCTTACTAACAGGACGTTATCGGTTCGTAAGCCAGTCAATAACGTCTCACGTTGTGTTTGAAGGCGACTCTTGGGGTGAGACTGTTGCGGAGTTTTCACACAGCCTCGGCCATAACCAGACATAGGGCTCACCCTCCACTCGATCGCCTTGACTGGTTATCTATTGCGGCTTCAGGCGCACTTCGCGAGCAAATACAGTGCCGAGAAATTCGGTCCCCGCTGACTCCAAACGCTCAAATCGTTCTTGAAATTCCGGCGTATCAACTGTTTCTACGTCAATCGCCGCCCAGTCTTCCCAAAAAGTGTCGTAGGACGCCATGTTTGGGAAAATTTCGATGACCATAATGTTCCAGTCGTCCAGGCTGGATGACCATTTCGTCAATACTTTATAGTCAACCAAAACACCCTTTTTCACAGCCAGCTTTAACTGATGCTCCCAAACTGTTGCAATGTTCTTTAAAGAAATTTCGGTTTTGCCCGGTGCCGTCCGGAACGTCATAATTTGCCATACCGGGCCTTCCTCATAAGTTTCCAAAGCCACACGTGCTGTCTGACTGTATGCCGTTTGCTGTAAGGCCATCAAGCCGAAAAATACCGAAAGGACAACTATGGTCATCTTGATCTTATATTTCATGTGGTGGTACCTCATGTCTGCGTTACGTAGTCTATTTTTCAGAATGAATTTCGATTGACTAGTTCACTGACTGGCCTATCTTCGTTAGGTAATCAAACGCTCCAGTTTCAGCAGTAGACCGAGCCAAAACCCAATGTCTACGTTGGGTCGTCTGCGGCCCCTCGCCATCGTATCAGCTCAACGTCTGCTTATGAGCGCATAGCGACCACCCGGCACACGGTGTTCTTAAGCCCACCACTGAACGACAGCTTTTCCCGGAAGCGGTCGTTCAGATTTCACCAAAATCAAGGAAATGGCAGGCCGCAATTGGCCGAGATCGATAGCTAGTGAGATCGTCTGACGTACCTGTAATCCGATGCGACCCGACGCGCGCTTCTGACCCAGTGGCAGGACTCGCAGGCACATCGTCTGACGTTGTCGCTCGCGTGGGTACAATGCACATCTACGTAGTCGATACAGAACAATAGCGACTCATAAAGCGTTTCCATTGGCTTTTTCGACACTACAGTGAATTCATCGTTGCAGTTCAGCCAGTGGCACTCTTCGCCTTGCTCGCATCGCTGGCACGCCTTGTGGGCGGCGTTGTAAGACCAATTCTGCGCGCACTTCCCGGCATCCAGATTAGCCCGCAACAGTATGCGTGGATAGGAGAGCGCCTCTAATACACGTAGCCTCATGTCCGGAATCCTGCACGCTCAAAAGTGGCACATATGACCGTAAGGCTTGAAATGGTCCTCTTGTCCACAGTTTGGGCTACGGCAACCTTCAACGTAAATCGTGCTTAACGGCGGCTCACACATCTCGCCGAACTCATTTGATCCGCTGACAATTTGCCTGCGCCTTTGAAACTCCATGAGCCCGCTGAAACCAAAGTGCCGCCGGACCAACGGCAACGACGGGCCTCTTCTTTGTAATTATCGACCATCTTGTAATAAGCATCTTGCCGCTCGTACTTCTCATCCTCGCTTAACGTTCCTGCACAACCAATGAGTAGGAACAACATTGACGTTAGTACAGTAATATTCACTGTGTTCACCCGAGAACACATGGTCGTATCCCCGCTTTAATGACCGCATGTTAGGCGGTGGATTGAGCAGCACGGCGATCTTAGGGTCCTTCGGGAGGTCTTCCATGGCTTCTCGGAGGAAGCGAGGACCCGTGGCTTTGCGTCCCTAGTTTTGGCTAGGTTTGCCTTTGGTATACGCAAGTATTAGCTAACACACCAGGCACAGAGACGCCTTGACAATTATCAAGCAGGAGCACGAGAAGACTTTTCAATCGCTGATCGAAAAACAAAGAGGCAAACAAAACCCTGTACGATGGTGGGGACTTTTGCAGAGACTCGAGTGTCGGCTTTGGGTTGCGGCCCCTCAACATCGTATCAGCTCAAGGGCCGCTATTGAGCGTAAAGCGGACTGTCGATTTTCGAAAAGCATCATTTTTTGACTTCCGCTTTCGGCCGAGGCTGTGTGAAAACTCCGCAACAGTCTCACCCCAAGAGTCGCCTTCAAACACAACGTGAGACGTTATTGACTGGCTTACGAACCGATAACGTCCTGTTAGTAAGCAACTGACCTCAACTG
>Ga0255052_10000167_pt1 | contig 49467 bp, 48 predicted proteins | sample JV7_2_21_MG_FD_188632 | JGI IMG/M metagenome (GOLD analysis project Ga0255052, IMG submission 188632) | Seawater microbial communities from Jervis Inlet, British Columbia, Canada - JV7_2_21 | ecosystem: Environmental > Aquatic > Marine > Inlet | place: Canada: British Columbia | collected...
CAAAATCGCCGCCAAGGTCGCCCTGGCTCGCAAACTTGCCAGAATCGCCTTCGCCTTGATAACCAACCAACAATCCTTCAAAAAACAGGAGATCGCCTATAGCCAAGGGCCATAGAATCTCCCACAGGCAGGCCCCGACAATGCTAATCAGGACTTGTGGGAGCGGCTTCAGCCGCGACAGACCTTAAGACCCTGCCCGGGCGGGCACCGGTCATTTCCTTGTGCAATAACACGGCCTGCCCGTTGACGAAAACGTGGTGCACACCTTCCGCGTATTGATGCGGATCCTCGAAGGTTGCCGTGTCGATAATCTCGTCCGCGTCGAACACGGCGATGTCAGCCATCGCGCCAACCTCCAGTCGGCCGCGATCACCCATATTGATTCGATCGGCCGGCATGCGCGTCATCTTGTGAATCGCCCCCTGCAATGAAAGGACGCCGCGTTCCCTGACGTAGTGGCCAAGAACCTTGGCATTGGTTCCGTAGTAGCGAGGGTGCGGCCGCAGGCTGCCTGGCGCCATGATGCCACCGTCGGACGCGATCATGGTCTTAGAATGCTGCATGATCCGCTCGACATCTGCCATCGACATTGCGTGATAGATACAGATGCAACCCCCGGCGTACTCCAGGTCCATTATCAGCTCAGCCGCATTTTCGATCGTGACCTCGATTTCACGAAGGCGTAAGACATCAGCGAGATTCAACCCGTTTAGAGTCGGCTCCCACTGGCAGTTGGCCAAAGCGACTTTTGAGGGATCGTTGCCGCCGCGCTCATTGACCATTGCGTAGACGATGCCCTCCTTGACCTTCGCGCGTTGCTCGGGATCCTCCAGTCGTGCTTTGAGCGCATCGTTACCACCATCAAGGCTCCAGCGTGGAAATACGGCCGTCAGTCCGGTCGATGATGCCGGGTACGGGTACTGATCACTTGAGACGTCTACGCCACGGGCGATAGCGGCATCGACCATGGCCAGTGCGTCAGTTGAACGACCCCACATCGGTGCGCCCATCACTTTGTGATGCGTGATTTGCGCTGGAATACCGGCCTCCTCACCGATGCGAATCGTTTCCTCGATTGAATCCAGCAGACCGAGCGCCTCGTTGCGCATGTGGCTGATATAGATTCCGCCGTAAGGCGCTACGACTTTGGCAAGTTCAATGACTTCTTCAGCTGACGCGAAACTGCCCGGCGCATACAGAAGCCCCGATGACAGCCCGAAAGCACCGCTTTGCATTGCCTTCTCGACTTCGTCTCGCATCAACTGCAGTTCCTCGTCACTTGCCGGGCGATCCTTGTCCCCTACGACGAGCCCGCGCACAGATCCGTGGCCGACGAACGTGCCGAAGTTAACAGAGGCCGGACTGGCCTCGAGTTTCGCGAAATCATCTGCAATGGGGAGCGGCGACGATCCATCCGGTCCACCTATGACGCTCGTTACGCCCTGGCGAATCAGGTTTTCGGCATCAGGCCAGAGGTAGATACCACTGCGCGAAGCCTGCGGGCGCACAGCGTGCGAATGAATATCGATGAAGCCCGGGGCGACCACGAGGCCCGCGACATCAAGCCGCATTTCGGCCGGATGGTCCTCGAGATTGCCAATCGCCACGATGCGATCGCCTGCGATGCCGACATCTGCAATAACAGGCTCTTCGTCGAGACCGCTGAAGACGGTTCCACCAGCAAGAACGACATCCAGGGACTCCTGAGCAGAGTCAGGTTGCTCGGAACAAGCGAGTAAGAGTGCCGCAAATGCGAGGTGACTAAAGCAACGCATTGGGCGCAAGATAAAGCGCGATGATTGTGACAATGACGATACCCATGAGATTGAGGAAAAGACCAGCCCGCGCCATTTGCGGAATCGTAATTTGCCCGGTCGCGAAGACGATGGCATTCGGTGGCGTTGCCACTGGCAACATGAACGCGCAGCTGGCTGCAATCGTAATCGGGACTGTCAGGAAAATTGGAGGAATGCCTGCCTGAATCGCAATTGCACCCATTACCGGCAACAGTGTTGCTGTTGTAGCCAGGTTGCTCGTCAACTCTGTGAGGAAGATCACAAGTGCAACGGCAGCGACGACCAGAACAGCGATGCCCCAGGCGTTCAACGGCGCGAGACTCTCGCCGAGCCACAACGCAAGCCCCGTGTTTGAGACCGCCGCGGCGAGACTCAGACCACCGCCGAACAAAATCAGTACGCCCCACGGTAGCCGCGTCGCATATTGCCAGGTCATCAACTGTGGTTGTGCCGGGTTGCCGCTTGGCAACATGAACAGCAATACACCGGCGGTCATAACGATGCCAGCATCGGAAACACCTGAAATACCGAAAAATTCAGTTAGCGGCCGGCGCAGCATCCAGGACGTAATTACGAGCGCAAAAATGACTGCGACACGGCGCTCGGGTGTCGTGATCGGGCCCATCTCTTCACGCAACTCATGCAAGTGATCGTTCACCGCATCGCTGGCTGGAATATTCACCGGGTGCAGGAAGCGCGTAAGTGCAATCCAGGCGATCGGCAACATCACCATCGTGACCGGAATGCCGACCCGCATCCATTGTGCGAAGCTGATTTCAATTCCGTAGTTCTCTGCGAGATAACCAATCAGCAGCGCGTTCGGTGGCGTACCAACCAGTGTGGCAAGCCCGCCGATACTCGCGGAATACGCGAGCCCAAGCAGCATGGCGATCTTGAAGTCCGTTTGACTCTTTTCAGAAAGTTCGGGAATGTTCTCGCGGACCACTGCAATGACAGACAGGACAATGGGTAGCAGCATCATCGTCGTCGACGTGTTCGTCATCCACATGCTCAACATGGCGCAGACGAACATGAATCCGCCGATCAGTCGCCTGCCATCGGTCCCGGTCCTGTCAAGAATCGCGAGCGCAATACGTCGGTGCAGATTCCAGCGTTCAAGAGCGAGCGCCATCAGGAAACCGCCGAGGAACAGGTAGATTACCGGGTTTGCGTAGGGCGCAGCTGCGTCCCTGATGGTCGTAATGCCCAGCGGCTCGAAGATCACAAGCGGCAAGAAAGCAGTGACGGGAACCGGAATTGCTTCGGTCGCCCACCAGATTGCCATCCACATGCCTACAGCGGCGGCTCGCCAGGCCTGTGGGTTCATGGCATCTTGCCATTGGTCGGTTGCGAGCATCACGGCGAATACGGCTGGTCCGAGAATACGCCCTACGATCTGGTAGGTCTCTAGCGGCTGGCTCATGAATTCACGCCACCATAGGTGATGCCGGTCAGGTTAGCCATGTCGGTCTTAAACGTCGTCAAGTCATCCTGATTGAAGCCGTTTAGATGATCGTGACCTGCGGCACGGGCCAATACAGTCATGAGCTCAACCGACGCGCTGAAGAATCTGGCGAGGCGTTCAGCCGCTATATCCACGGGCAATCGTTCGCGCAGCTGCGGTTTCTGCGTCGCAATGCCGACCGGACAATTGTTGGTATGACAGGCACGCATACCGATGCAGCCAATCGCCTGAATGGCCGCGTTTGATACAGCGATAGCATTCGCACCCAGCGCCATGGCCTTCGCGAAATCGGCCGGGTGTCGTAACCCGCCCGTAATGATGAGTGTTACGTCATCGGCATCGCATGAATCGAGGTGCAATCTTGCACGTGCCAGCGCCGGAATGGTTGGCACTGAGATGTTGTCGCGGAAAATCAGCGGGGCGGCGCCTGTACCTCCACCGCGGCCATCGAGAATGATGTAATCGACCCCAATATCCAGCGCCGCATCGATGTCTTTCTCGATATGTTGTGCCGACAGCTTGAAGCCAACCGGTATACCGCCGGTCTTTTCTCTGACCTCGGTGGCGAAATCCTTGTACTGGCTCAACTCGGTCCAGTCCGGGAAGCGTGCCGGTGAGATAGCAGGCGTGCCCTCAGGCAATTCGCGGACATCCGCGATCTTCCCTTTCACCTTTGCGCCAGGCAAGTGGCCGCCCGTGCCCGTCTTCGCGCCCTGTCCGCCCTTGAAGTGGAACGCTTGTGTCTTTTTGACTTTGTCCCAGGAAAACCCGAATCGCGCCGACGCCAACTCATAAAAGTAACGACTGTTAGCTTGCTGCTCCTCGGGAAGCATGCCGCCTTCGCCAGAGCAAATACCAGTGCCCGCCAATTCTGCACCTTTGGATAGTGCAACTTTGGCCTCCTCTGATAACGCGCCAAAACTCATGTCGGACACGAATAGCGGAATGTCGAGCTTGAGCGGCTTGTTGGCGTTAGCACCAATGACGACATCCGTACCGACGGGCTCGTCATCGAGCAACGGCAGTTTGTGCAACTGACCAACGACGAATTGAATGTCATCCCACTTGGGCAGTTGATTGCGCGACACACCCATCGCAGCCGCGGGCCCGTGATGACCAACCTTGCTCAGGCCCTCTGTTGCAAGCTTGCGAATAAATTTGACGTGGGGTTCGTCACTCGTGCCCGTGTGGTCCTGGTAGACGCCTTGATACGAATCGCGCTGGTACGGCTGCGGATGCGTTTTCGACCAGGCCTCGATCTCGTCCTGATCGACCAGAACCTTGTCTTTCTCAATCCAGGAGCTGAATGTCGGGAGTGTTTCACGATGATTGTATTCGCTAACACCGGTATCGAGACGGTAGTCCCAGAAATGAACACCGCAGATCAGGTTGTCACCTTTCACAAACCCATCTGACATCAGCGCGCCGCGGTGCGCGCAACGTCCGTACATGACAGCAACATCATCATCAAAGCGCGCTATGACGAGGTCCACATCGCCTACAATTGCGTGAACCGGCTTCCGGTCATCGATCTCTCCCCAATTCGCTATTGCTATTTTGTTCATTCGTATCTGAAGCGATTGATTGCCAGGATCGTTACTACGAGCGCGCCGATCAGGAGAGCCGCAACATTCGGAATCGCTGCAGCGGCGCCGGCCTCGAAGCTGATGAGCTTGTGTAGCGCGTCCATCGTCCAGCCGGTCGGCATGAGTTTTTGCAGACCCTGCATCCAGCCGGGTGTCACTTCGATCGGCCACCAGCACCCGCCGAGTGCAGCAAGCAAATTCGCAAACAGAACGCCAAGACCTGACGCCTGCCCTTCCGTTTTCGCCAGACTTCCAAGCAGCAATCCAGCTGATGCACAAAACGCAGCCCAGGCCGCAAGTACGATGATAATCATCGCCACGTCCGGACCCCAGCTCATCTTGAATACAAGAGTGCCGACCAGAACTGCAGAACCAATCTGCAATGCAGCAAGCACCATTCGCCCGCCCCATTTACCTGCGACCACTTCGGTGCGTGTCATTGGCGCGGATGCGAGACGCCGCAACAAGCCCTGCAATCGTTCAATGACGAGCATTGAGCTGCCGCTGGTCAACAGCACCAGCAACGTAAACATCACGAGAATGCCAGGAATGGCCTGTTCAAAGCCGCTTGGAATGACCAGTCTTTGCCCGGCGGTCGACACCTCGAGTTGCCACACTCGCGTTTCGGCATTGAGTTCGGCCAGCGCAGCGGCATTCAGGGGCTCTTCCGACCTTGCCTCCGCCGTTACGATATCGGCGAGTGCCGTGTACAGACTGCGTTGAATACGAATGGCTTCGTAGTCGCGCGACAATGCCGACGCCCTGGTGTCGTAACTGGCCTTGACCGACTCGCCCGCGACGACCTGATTGCTGAAATTGTCGTCAATACTCAGAATCCGTCGTGGAAGGTTGCCTTCTTCATCCGGCACTGCTTCGGCACGCCAGTCCGGCTCGAACTCATTGTCACGCAACCGCAGATCGATTTGTTCTTGCAGAAAACCCGGTTCCTGGGCGGCGATAACGACGGGTGTTGCGGTGCCACCGGTCATACCGCCCTGGAAACCCCCAGTCACAGTACCGATGAAGTAAAAGAAAATCGGTGGCATAACAAAAAGCCACACCAGCGTGCCGCCTTGACGCAATTGATAGCGAACATCGTGCCAGGCAATGAAAAATATACTCTTCATGCCCGGGCAAACCCGGATTTGAGACGCCAGGCACAGATCGACAGTCCGGCGACTGCAGCAGCGATGACAATGAGCCAATCCGATGCAACGATAGACCAGGCCCCTTCCGCAGTTATTTCCAACGTAAGGCGGTGAGCGACAAAACCGTTCGGCGACGCGCGGCCGATTGCCGCTATCCAGCCTGGCAATACGGCCAGCGGGAAGAAACTGCCGCCGACCATCAACAACGGGAACAACAACATCGATGAAATAATGCTGGCGGTCTTCTGGTTGCTGAACAGCATCTGCAACGCCGCAAACCAGGAAAACAGCGCGACGCCGGATATCGAGATCCAGATCAGCGATGACGGCAACTTCGCCCAGGAAATGCCGTGGTAAAGAAAGCCGAGCAACAGTGTCAGACCTCCGACGAGACCGATGATGACTGCCGCCGCCATGGCCTTGCCCACTACAAATCCGCCAAGCTGACCGGGCGCAAAAACCAGTCGGCGCAGAGTGCCCTGCTCACGCTCGCGCCACCAGTCGCCTGCAATGCCATTGGCCGAGAACATTACAGACATCAGGATGATACCCGGCAGAAACAACAACGCGAGTGGCGGAGTCGGCTCTGTCGGCGGAGGTTCGACGATCTCCACGTCGATGATCGGTGGAAACAGCTGCGGCGCCACTGATTCCATCTTGTTCTGAATGGCGATCGCCATGGCACCAACAACGGCGTCGCTTGGTTCATCGCCCAAATTCTTGATCAGATCGATTTCGTCGCCGAACAACTGGTGCGCATAGAAGCCGGCATCAAGGAGTATCTCGGTGACGTTCGTAATGATGCCGGGCAAGATCGTCTGTGACGGATTTGTCTTCAGGGTTAGTGTTACCGGTTCGGAATTCAGGAACGCATCACCGAATCCTTCGGGAATGATCAACAGACCGCTGGCATCCCCTTCGTTGATGCGCTCCGTACCCTCTTCAAGCGTTGTTTTCTCAACCGAGATCAGTTCGCCAAGTTCACCTGCACTGTAGGCGCCGGCGATGAGCTCACTCAGAAACGACTCGTCCTGATCGACCATGAGCAGCACACCATGTGGCTTCACATCGCTGCCCATTAGCGCCGTGATCAGGCCACCGATCATGAGCGGAATACTGATCCATATCAGCGTCGACATGACGTCCTGGCGCCAGCGCGCGAGATCTTTCTTGAATGAAGTCAGCGCAAAACTCATCACCTTACTCGCGCAGTTCCGTACCCGTCAGCAACAGAAAAAGCGTTTCGAGATTAGGGCTTCGCAAACTTGTCTCCGTGACGTTGCCACCCGCAGCAGATACGGCTTTGAAGATGGCTGGAAGATGTTGTGAGGCCTGCGACAAGGTCAGCGTAATGCTCTCCTCTTCCTGGGCAATAAATTCGAGATCCTGATTGCCGCCGTCGACGAGCGCCTCGATTGCCCGCTTGGTTTCGTCAACGGGGAAGTGCCCGCTCAACTGCAGGACATCGCGCGCACCGAGTTTGGCGCGCAACTGATCAACCGTGCCTTGAGCGATGAGCTTGCCGTGATCGATGATCGCGAGCGAATCGCACAGCCGTTCTGCTTCTTCCATGTAGTGCGTGGTATAGAGAATGCACGCGCCCGCATCGCGTTCCGCCTCGACCATATCGAAAAGGCGTGCACGAGATTGTGGATCGACACCAACCGTCGGCTCATCGAGCAATATAACGGGCGGTCTGTGGACAATGCCGCAACCAAAATTCAGGCGCCGCTTCATGCCACCGGAGAATTCTTTCGGCAGGTCCTTTGCCCGATCGCCGAGGCCGATGTATTCGAGAACATCGCGAACCCGGGATTCAAGATCCGCACCGCGCAATCCATAGGCTTTGCCCCAATAGCGCAGGTTCTCAACCGCCGGAAGATCCTCGTACAGCGCGATCTCCTGCGGCACAACGCCCAGGTTCTGCCTGGCCGCCTTGCCGTCCGACACAACATCGTGTCCCGCGACCGATGCGTGCCCGGATGTCGGCTGCATCAATCCCGAAACGCAATTGATCGTCGTGGATTTACCGGCACCGTTCGGCCCAAGCAAACCAAAGACCGTTCCTTTTCCGGATTCGAAACTGATATTGTCCACAGCGACAAAATCACCATAGTTTTTAGAGAGTTCTTCGACCTTGAGCATGCGCAGGATTTCTTGTTCGTTATTAGGCGCATAGATTACACCATCAACAGTCTATAATGCGGCTCGACCTGCACAATCACGGAGCGAGCGACCATGCGAACAGCCATCATTTTGCTTTTTCTGATTGCGGGACTTCCTGCTCAGGCAGACACCATCGCGATCATCGGCACTGGCAATGTTGGCGGCGCGCTCGGGCCGGAGTTTGCGGCTCAGGGACATACGATTGTGTATGGGTCGAGAAATGCTTCGAACAGTGACGTGGCCGAACTCGTCATGCGCACGGGAAATGGCGCCTCCGCAACCTCTCAAGCCGAAGCGGTCATTGATGCTGACATCGTCGTCCTCGCTGTGCCTGGAATGCTGGTTGAGGAAATAACGAAGAGCCTGGGAGACCTGTCGGGCAAGATTATTATCGATCCGACGAACCCGCTAACGCGATCTGAATCCGGACTTGTTTTCGGCGTCGAGACGTCGAATGGAGAAATCATTCAGGCTGCAGCGCCGAACGCGCATGTCGTGAAGGCATTCAATACGCTCAACTGGGAATCGATGATTAATCCGGAGAAATCCGGTGGTCCGATATCTATACCGCTCGTCGGCAATAACGCCGCCGCCAAAGAAACCGTCGCCAAGCTCGTTGAGGGGATGGGCCTCGAAGCGATTGATCTCGGCGGTATTGAAAACGCGCATTGGGTCGAAGGGATGCTCGTCCTCTGGATCAACAATCGATACTTTAGCGAACGCCCGACGTTTGATTATCACTTGCGCAAGGTCGATCGATGAGCATGCGACTTCTTTTCTCCATTGCACTTGTCTTACTAATTGGCATTTCGGTCGGCGCCGAGGACTACTCCGAACTGTTCGAGGAGGCGATTGAGGCAATTGACTGGGAGTTCGGGCAGGAGTGGGCGTTCACTGAGACGTCGCTACACGACGACGGGCTATTCGTCGGGCGCTTCGATCCGCGGCTGGGAGAAGGAGAACGGTGGTCGCTGATTTCATTAAACCGACGCGAGCCCACCGAAAAAGAAGCGAGAGAATATGCGAACGACAAGGAGGAAGACGGCGGTTCGTCTGATAGCCAGACTACTGGAATCGTCCGATCCGACAGTCTCGAACTACTCGAGGAAACCGATGACTACTGGCTTTTCACTTTTGTGCCAGACGATGACGAGACAACGTTCACGGAAAACGTCGACGCAAAGGTCAAAATTATTAAGGCAGGTCACTACGTCGAGTCCATCGACATTCGCAATCATTCCGATATCAAGCCCGGGTTCGGTACCAAGATCAGCCGGTTTGTGATGCAGCTGGATTTTGGGCCCGCCGCTGATGGCGGGCCGATTGTGCCGCTGTCGATCAACGTGCACGTGACCGGTCGCGCCCTGTTATTCATCGGCTTCGACGAGACCGAAGAGACCAGGTACAGCGATTTCGAGCACGTCGGAAGATAAATCAATACAACACTCCGCCAGGAATCCTCAATGAAAAGCGAAAAACGCAGCACAAGTGTCTTCAGTATTTGCCGCCTCGGTTTAGTCTGCGTTCTGGTCGTCGCCGGCTGTAGCAGCGAGGCTCCGGAAACTGAACCTGGGTTTAGCAGAATCGAAGCACTCGCTGATGACATCCTCGCAGCGACGATGGAACGCTACCCATCGATGGGCACTTACTACTCCATCGAAGGCGCCCGCCACGACCGCCTGTTCGACAATTCGCTGGATGCACTCGCCGAATTTCAGGCGCAGGAGGATGCGTGGCTGTCCGAGTTGAACTCCATTGCTTCGCCCAAAGACATCGGCAGCCGCGACTGGGTAACTTACGGCATTATTCATGAATCGCTTGAAAGCTCCATCGCCATGCGGATTTGTCGTGACGAACTGTGGCAAGCAAGCGGCGCCACGGCCTGGCACCGAGGCCTTCCGTTCTTATTTGATATTCAGCCTGTCGACACACCAGAGCTGCAGCGACAAACTCTCGACCGGCTGGGCGAAGTCGATAGATACATCGACACCGAAATCGCCAATCTGCGACTCGGTCTGGAAACGGGGTACAGCGCACCAGAGGTCACAGTCGAAGTCGTACCGGAACAGATTCGAGCGCTGATTTCAGACGAGAGTATTTTCCTGAGCCCGGCCAGCCGTGCTGACAACGAGGAATTTTCTGCCAAGGTGCGGGCCGTCTACGAGGCTGAGATCGTACCGGCGATTAACCGTTTCGCGGACTTCATTGAAGATGTCTATCTCGATCAGGCGCGCAAGGAGATCGCGCTTAGTGCCAATCAGGACGGCGCAGACTGCTACCCGGCACGCGTTCGCTCTTTCGTCACTATGCAACCGCCTGCCGAAGAAATCCACGCACTCGGACTCGAGCAGATCGCCGGCATTCGTGGCGAAATGCGTGTCACGATCGACGAACACTTTGGCGGGGGCTCAATCGGGGAATTCCTGCGCCAGGTTAACAACGAGCCCGAATTTACGTTCGAGTCAGAAGATGCTGTTGTGCAGTTCAATGTTGATGCTCTCGATGCTGCCAAGGAGGCGATGGGCCACGTGTTCGGCCGCCTGCCCAAGGCCGACGTCCTGGTGAAACCCTATCCGGCGTTCGCTGAGAGTGGATCTGGCGAGTATCACTCCTCCTCTGAAGATGGCACGCGCCCGGGCATCTTCTATATCGCTGTTACTGACCCGCTACATCGTTCCCGGTCAACACAAAAGTCGACCCTGTATCATGAGACCTACCCCGGACATCACCACCAGGGCGCTATCGCTCTGGAACTCGGTGACAGAGTGCATCCAATTGCCCGGTATTTCTGGAACTCAGGTTTTGGCGAGGGTTGGGCGCTGTATGCGGAACGACTCGCCGACGAGCTTGGTCTTTACAGCGACCCGATTGACCATATCGGGCTGTACTCCGACCAGGGTGCGCGTGCCGCGAGGCTTGTGATCGACACCGGCTTGCATACGAAAGGCTGGTCGCGCCAGCAGGCAGTCGACTACATGATGAATAACACGTCCTGGACCGCGGTCGATATCCAGAACGAAATCGACCGTTATATCTCCTGGCCAGGCCAAGCCACCGCCTACATGCTCGGTATGCTCGAAATTCGTCGTCTGCGCACGCTGGCCGAGCAAGAACTCGGTGATCAGTTCGACTTAAGTGCATTTCACGACCGGGTGGTCGGCTATGGCGGTATTACCTTGCCAATGCTGCACGTGTCGATTCTGGCTTGGATCGAGGAGCAGAAGGATGGTGCCGGATAGGTGACTCGAACACCTGACCCCATCATTACGAAAGCGACGCTTAGAGAAAGAATCAGTTGTTGCGCATCAGAACGACTTTTGCCGTCAGTCGGAGAGCGACAAGTTACGCGGCGACGTTACTTCGCTATGTGATTTCGCGACTCGTGGCTGCCGTTGTTTTCTCCTCACACAACTCCGTAAAACGCGAATCCGGGTACTTGGAAATGATGTCAGCAAGGGTCTGCATTTCAACGTGCTTGTCGTAGAGTTGGGGCTCTGGTCTTCGCAAATGATGCTGCCTGAAATGCCAAAACGACGTGGCTACTGCGGCATATACTGCAAAGGTCTTCAATGTTTCTGTTTCGATTGACTGAAGAGTTATCTTTTTCTGATAACCTCGTATAAACCGTCCCGCTTTTTCGAAAGAGATACCTTTACGATCTCGACATGCACCGACGATCACCATTCCAAGATCGAAGTTGCGGTAGTAGTGGCAAGCTTGTTCGAAATCAATGATTGCCATGAGCTGATCACCTTGGACAACCATGTTATCCAAAAAGACGTCACCGTGAATCAATGCCATCGGTAGGTGCTGAGGGATGCGTTGTTGCAAATAACTACTCTTCTCCGATAACCAGTCGACATAAGCATGACCGAGATTGGAATTTATCACCTCGGGGAAATGGCTACGGCCGTAGGGAAACGATTGAGGTAGGTAAGAAGGCGCGGGCGTCTCATGCAACCGAGCAATTTCCTCGCTCAACTGAACGAGTAGGTTCCCAGTCAAGTCGGCCGCGTCGTCTCCGTCGATGTAACGTTTCAACATGACAGGTTTTTCATTGTGTAGAACCACAATGGGCTCTTTCGGTGGCACAACGACTTGCGATGTGCGAATACCTTGGTCGCTCAAATAGACCAGTAGGTTCGCAAGGTTAGTTACCTCCTTTAACGATAGTTGATCGAAAATCGTCAGAACGTACCTTCCCGAGCTCGTTTCAACGCAATAGCTGGTGTTCGCGTATCCGCCGTCCATGAAGGAGAAAGTCGTGATGTCACGAATCCCGAACCGACGAGCGAGACCTTCGACCGCATTCCGGTCCAGTCGAGCATAGAGCACCATCTTGATTCGTGCCTAATTGACCTTAACGATTGCAATCTTATCACTTGAATGGCAGCTCTCAGGTTAATACTGTTGAAAAACTATTTTTGATGCTTCGCGAGTTAGATTTTCGAAAATAAATGCGTATGAGAGTTGACTCAAATTCTTTTTCACGGATCTAGCTTCAAAGTAGCTCACTCTCATGCACGTTCGTTTTTCGAGCCAGGAGTTTTTCAACAGTATTAGGTTTGGAGGAGCCAGTCGTTCGTCATTCAAATCAACATCGTCACAGGCCGAGAATGGCCAAGAGCGGACGTTCGTATATTCTATTGTTCTTTCGCGATGCCGAGTCTGTAAGAATCGATGATGCCGATTAGCCAACATGCGCCCAAAACAATCACAGAAATATTCTGTATTAGACTATCCGCACCACTAGTGGAATTAGAAACCATTTCTGCAATAGCTCCTGTTTCAACGGGAATATCACCACTATTGATACGATCGACAATGGTCAGTGCCTGCTGAATTACTTCTATGACGATTACTGACGCCGCTATCAGCGCCAAAATCATCAGGACTGAACCGCGTAGATACTGTTTCAAGACCATGTGCCCGATGCCAGGAAAAATTAGGCCAGATAGCAGCGCAACCTTTGTCGATCTCGTCATTTGTACACTATAGGCCTATCAACGCTCGCCTGAATGTCTGCTTTCACCGAAAGCGGTCATTCAACCAGGCTGATTTTGAAGTTCGCGACCGGCTGCCAGTCGGCCACAAGCGGCCGTTCGTCAAACGTATTGAAGCAACAGCGAGCATTCAACGCTGCCGCATCTATCAGCACGAGTATGGCGAGGCGGCGAGTTGACTGCCCGGCCAACGAAAGAAGGGCAAGACCCACAGGTCCCACCCTTTCAGGCCTCAACTCCCAAGGAGCGTGAGGCTGGCCCGCAATGCAGTCATTGCGGGCCGAATCGCGTTAATTAAACCGCTACGATGTTCTCTGCCTGGGGCCCTTTTTCGCCCTGAGTAACAGTGAATTCGACTTTTTGGCCCTCAGCCAACGATTTGTGTCCTTCGCCTGTAATAGCGCTGAAATGGGCAAATACGTCGGGACCAGATTCTTGCTCGATAAAGCCAAAGCCTTTGGCATCATTAAACCATTTGACGGTTCCAGTAGTAGTAGACATATTCATAATCCTATTTATTCAAGAGTAATGGGAGCCTTCTTGTGAAGGCCATATCGCTGGAAGTGCTGCTATTACTTATGAAAAACAGGACGAGGTATTAAAGAAGGAACTTCGAAATGGTGTGCATAAATATCAGACGTACTTTCAACCTGTGCGGAGTATAGGCGGCTTGACCCCATAGTCAAAGCTCATTTCCCGCCAATGTATCGTTGACAAAAAGCCGAGTCACCGTACGGCAAACCTGCTTTCGTGTTGGACCCATTGCTTTGCGACTCTGACTTCTGTGCTGAGAACGACCGCTTTGGGTCGAAAAAAGCCAAGTAAATCCAGTCTAATGTTCTGTCTCGCCGGATAGAAGTAAGGTACGTTATAGCTGCTCATTCCGTTGGTCTCGCTTGCAGCGGACCACAAAACGGCTGCTGGACAGATAACCATTCAAACCACACAGTCTCAATACAGTTTGGCCGAGGAGATTGTCCACGCGGTCAGCCACGGCGTCGGCCTGATTCTGAGCATTGCCGGCCTTTCGTGGATGCTCAATATCTCGACGGACGCTTTCGATCCATGGCGGATCGTCGCCAGCAGTCTTTACGGAGCCAGTCTGATCTCCTTGTTCCTAACCTCGACCTTGTACCATGGCTTGCACGCCTCACCGCATAAACACCTGTTCAAGCTGCTCGATCACTGCGCGATCTATCTGCTGATTGCTGGCACGTCCACTCCTTTTCTGCTCGTTGCGATGCGCACCGACACCGCTTGGTGGCTGTTCGGGGCCATGTGGGCATTGGCGGCAGCCGGAATCCTGACCAAGCTCTGGCATGGGCATCGGTATCCCCGATTGTCGCTCGCCAGTTATCTCCTTATGGGCTGGCTCATTGTGATCGTGGCACCCCAAATGACGGATGCTATCGGTGCTAACGGCATGGCCTGGCTGGTCGCGGGCGGCCTCTGCTACTCAGTGGGCGCAGTCTTTTATGCGGCGAAGCGAATGTACTTCCATCACGTTATCTGGCACTTCTTCGTGCTCGCAGGAGGTGCCTGCCATTTCCTCGCTGTGGTCTGGTACGTGCTCCCCGTGCGTTAGGCTCTCCAGGTCAGCCGCGAGCCGCTGCTAGGTGGCGAATGTCTGCTTTCACCGAAAGCGGCCGTTCAAGCGCCTGGAAAATACAATATTCGACCGTCTGAAATCACCGCCAAAAGCGGACACTAGGGAGTTGGAGATGGGTGGTCCAAGCGGACCGCTCGTGAACCTTGCGACTCGAATCCCGTGGCAACACCATCCTCGAATTCAAAAGTGAGCAGTGAACCGGTTTCTGATCGAAAGAACACGCGGTCCGACTGTGGGTATAGCCAGGCCGTGTAGTCGAAATCTACGCCGGAGAATTTCAGTCGACTGCCATCCACCACAATATCGAAAACGCCAATATCCGCCAACTCATAGCGTCCGACAAGCTTCTGCAAATCCTCGGGGGGCATCTCGGCGATCTCCCTAACGACCGGGTCGATTCCCGGCAGCCCATACTCGTTTGCGATCGATAACAGTAGTTCACGAATTATCTTGCCGTTATCGGAGTTAACCATCACTGCCACTGCAAAGGGTTGGTTTTTCCACGCAAGCAGTTGAGCGCGGAAACCTTCATCGGCACCCCCGTGACCAAAGGTGTGGTCCTGAACTGAAGGACCCAGACCGTGCGTATCGCTCTCTGCGTCAAGCATCTCGTACACAGTTTCGTAGGAGAGAATTCCATCCTGGCCACTCTGCATAACTCTCTGAATCTCAATTCCGTACTGGATAAGCTCACTAGGCATCGTCCATAAGCCGGCTGCAGCCATCTCAGGATAAATTGGCCATTTTCCTTCGACCTCGTCTCCGTTCTCCCTATATCCGGTTGCAGCAATCCCATGCAGTTCAACCGGTAGGGGATTCTCATACGTGCTTCCAGGCATGCGCATTGGTTCGAGCACGTTTTCCTTCATGCTTTGAGCGAAATCAACATTCTCGGTATCCGCAATGGCCAGCTGCATAATTGTGTAGCCGCCCCCGGAATACTGCCAAGCCTGCCCAGGTTGTCTGAACACGCGAACAGGGTCGGTATTTCCCTTTCCATCAAGAACTTCAACAACGGTTGGGATCTCGTCTCCATTGTCGTAGCCCGGGAATCCCCATACGGTTAGGCCGGCCGTATGGTTGAGTATTCGCCGCAACGTAACTTTCTCTGTGGCAGTGAAATCATTGTCGGGCACTTGCCACGAAGTCAGATAGTCGTTCACGTTGTCGTCCAGATTGAAGACCTCGTCTTCAACGAGTTGTAGCGACCGAACAGCAGCCAAGGGCTTACTTATGGAGCCCGCAAGAAGATAGGAAGCCGTTGTCATGGGCTTGTTGTCGCTCACGTCTGCCATGCCGTACGCTCGTGCCCACTCAATCTCACCGTTGCTGGCAAAAGCTACGCTAAGCCCCGGAATGCCAAGTTCCGCAAGACGCTCATCAAGGTTGAAGTACTCTTTCGGCTTGCCCTTGATTTGCAGACTGGCAATTAGTCCATTCTCGATCTGGCTAATCCTTGATTCGAGTTCCGATTCAGCATCGGGCGCTTCGCCGGGAGCGCAAGAAACCAGCAGGAATAATACGACGAGAAGTGGCGATCGCAGCACTATGATATCTCCGTCCGGTCTTTCCTCTCTAAGTGGAGAAATTTTCGAGTGACTGCTTTGGGTCTATTCTGTTGAAAAACTATTTTTGATGCTTTGCGAGCTAGATTTCCGAAAATAAATGCGTATGAGAGTTAGCTCAAATTCTCTTATGGGGATCTAGCTTCAAAGTAGCTCACTCTCGTGCACGTTCGTTTCTTGAGCCAGGAGTTTTTCAACAGTATTGGGTGTAAAGCGGTCATTCAACTCGCTTGAATTTCGTAATCTCAATTATGCGCAAAGCGATCCAGTTTTGCCCGAAATTGGGGGCCGCCTAGAGAGTTCCGGACCGTGTTTGTTACAGTGCTTACAAATTGCCTACAAGGGGCACATTTGGCCTTGAAAAGTTAGAGATAACGTAGGTAAGTACTTGAAAAGAATGGTGCCGGATAGGTGACTCGAACACCTGACCCCATCATTACGAATGATGTGCTCTACCAACTGAGCTAATCCGGCAGCGGCGCGAAGTATAGCCGCAGCGCCTCGTCTGTAAAAGAGTTTAAAGCGTCTATTCAGCGCGATCGCGGACCTTGATCAGTACCTCGACGCTCTCGCGCTCGGTGCCGTCAGGAAGGTTGGGCAGGTCCTTGAAAAGAACCTGTTCGTCGGGAATATCTGAGAGATCACCTGAGTCCACGTTGTAGAAGTGATGATGCGGATGCGTTGTCGAGTCGTAGAACTTGCGAACCGGATCAACCATCACTTCCTTGACGAGGCCGCGCTCTGAGAAAAGGTTGAGTGTGTTGTACACGGTCGCCTTGGACACACCGCTGCGCGCAGCCTTCAGCTTGTCAATGATGTGCTCGGCTGAAAGGTGTTGCGGCCGCTCAAGGAGAATGATCGCGATCTCAATGCGCTGCGCCGTCGGCAAGATGCCGTATTTGTCAAAAAGAGACAGGAGGCCCGACCGGGTCATCTTCCCAAGCCCTCAAAAATCTTGATTCGCGGAGTATAGCCCACTTTCGCGGCGTGCTGAGCTGGAGAAACCGCCCTACTCTGACATCAGGACAAGGAGGTCCGAGATGAGCTATCGCAACCGTGCTTTTACGCTTTACGAGTTGCTCATGACCCTCGCGCTGATCGCGATAATTGTGGGCCTGGGGCTACCGTCATTCGCTGGCATCGCGGCCCGAAATCGACAACATGTGGAAATTAACGCGTTATTCCATGCCATCCATCTTGCCCGGAAGGAGTCGATCATGCGTCATCGCGTCGTTTCGATCTGCCCCAGTCTCGATGGGCTGAGCTGCGAGCCGGGCCGTGACTGGTCCACCGCCTGGCTCATGTTCGAAAATACAGACAAGGATCAGCCGCCACGCCGGGACCCCGGCGAGCCGCTCCTGCAGGCCCATATCGTCGGTGAGAACATCCAGATTATGGCCAATAGACGTGGATTCACGCTCAGAGCCACGCAGAAGCGCGCTACGAACGGCACATTTGTGGTCTGCGACACGGGCGAACGGGCCAGGCCGAGGGCGCTCGTCATCAGCTATACAGGCAGACCCCGTGTAGCGACCGAGACACCGCGCGGCGAACCGTACAGCTGTGCGGATTAGGTCAAATAGACAGGCTCGAAATCGACCGCTTATCGGCCTGATCCGGCCGTTTGTCGGCTGCTCGGGAACGCCTGAACCCGGCGCAGTATATTGCTTGCATGAAAAAACGAACCCAAACCGGCTTTACGCTTTACGAATTGCTGATAACGATGTTGATCGTCGGTGTTGTGCTGACGCTCGGCATACCGAATATGTCGGAATTCACGCGTAACAGCCGCGTCACGAGCACCGCCAATGATCTGCATGCCGCCTTCCACATGGCACGCAGCGAAGCGGCACGGGCAAAAACCAACGTGACCATATGTGCAAGCGCCAACCCAATGGCCGCCGGAGCAGACTGCGGTGGCACCTGGGACCAGGGATACATCATTTTTTTCGACATCAACGCTGACCAGTTGCGAAACGCTGTCGGCGAGACAGTTCTCCGGGCGGTGCCCGCAGCGGCCGAAGGCATCACGCTGGCAGTCGAAAACGATGCTACCTATTTCATGTACGCGTCCAGCGGGCTGGGTCGGCGCGATGTCGCCACTAATGTGCCCATCTCTCGAGTCATGATCTGCGACGATCGGGGCACTATCGAAACGTCGCAGGACTTCTCGGCGGCGCGGTTGTTTGTCTCGACTCCCCTCGGTCGCGCAACGGTCATTCGGGACCTGACGGCCGTCGACGCCGCGCTTCTGGCAATGGGCAAGAATTGCCCGTAATTGACTGGCTGCATATATAAGGAATGAACTGGATGTTGATTACCCATCAAATAAATGCACCGCGCCGGCAACGAGGCTTCTCGTTAGTTGAGGTGCTGATAGCACTCGTCATTATGTCGGTTGGCATGCTCGGTATTGCGGGCTTGTTCGTGCAGAGTATGCAGGCAGGTCGTACCGCGATGTTCCGCCATCATGCAGTAACGCTTGCCGGTGATGTCGCTGACCGAATTCGAGCTAACCCCACAGCAGGTGGCGCCTATGCCTTGGGTGGCGTTGACAGTGGCTGTGTAGCTCAGGGCGTTGACTGCAGCGCACCACAGATGGCGGCAAACGACATTTTCCTGTGGTCTCAACAAGCTGGCGACCAGTTACCGAACGGTCAGGTTCAGATCACATTTGATGGCGCCGTTACGCCGCCCAGCTACACGATTGAGGTCAGCTGGACCGAGCCCGGCGCAGACCTCGACTACACAATCGTCATTCCGGTACGGGGAATATGAGCATGCGTAAGAGAGCACCGAATAAGCAAACCGGTGTGACTATGGTCGAGCTCATGGTCGCATTAGCGATTGGCTCGTTCCTGATCATTGGTGCGGTACAGATCTACAATCAGAGCCGGCAGGCATTCGTCATCAACGAGTCGATTGCGCGCGTGCAGGAAACTGCGCAGTTCGCGATGGACACGCTTGAAGCCGATTTGCGTATGGCCAGCAACTGGGGCCGTACCAGCCGTCCGTTGGCTGTCGAGGGAAGTTCGATCGCGGGCACGCCCAATCCGCTGAATCTCCCTGCTCCTCCGGATTGTGGTGCGAACTGGGCGCTGGAACTCCTGATGACCGTCGACGGCGACAACAACAACTACACCTTGTTGTGTCCTGCCCAGGGTGGCGCTGGTGCGCAAGCAAACTCCGACGTTTTCACGGTTCGTCGAGCAACCGTATTGCCGGTCGCACCGCTGGACGGCCAAATGCAGATTCAGACGACGCGTATTCAGGGTCAGATGTTTGCCGACGGCCTCATCCCCGGCACGTTCAGCGCAGCGGACTCGACGACACACAATCTAATCATCAATACCTACTACGTCGCGGCAGACTCAGATCTGATACCCGGTACACCGGCCTTGCGGCGCAAGTCACTTGGCGTTGGCGTAGCCGGCCCCATCGTCATCGATGAGGAAGTCGCGCCAGGTGTCGAGAACCTGCAGATTCAGCTCGGCATTGACGTCAATGAGGACAATACGGTCGACCGCTATGTAAATCCCGGCGATCCGGTTTACGACCGCGATGCCGCCGGCTTTATTCCCGGCGCTCGCGTAATGACTGCTCGCATCTGGCTCGTTGTACGCGGCATTACAGCTGAGGTCGGAATTCAGGATGCGAGTGATTACGAACCCGGCGATGTCGACCTCGGTGTGCCGGCAGATAACTTTCGCCGCATGATGGTTTCGAAGACCATTCTTCTGCGTAACGCAAGAATTTGATTGTGAGAATGACATGAAAACGATACCCAATTTCAGCAGGCAACAAGGCGCGGCGCTCGTCGTTGGCCTGATCCTGTTGGTCGTTATTACGATACTTGCCATCTCCGGCATGAACACGGCGACAACCGAGCTTGCGATGGCGCGCAATGACCAGAATTACGAGAACGCGTTTCAGGGAGCTGAAACAGGCCTTGAAGCCTTGTTGGCTCAGGGCACCTGGGATCCGGTAGCCGGCGCCACCGTCACACAGGTAATCAATGACCATGACTCGGTGACGGCAACACTCGTGTATGAAGATTGGAGCATCGTCCCCGACAAGGCATTCAGCCTGGGGTCGGGGAGTGGCGTTGCTGCGCATCACTTCCTGGCGACGTCTGCCGCGGAATCGCGCAGAGAACCAGGGTCAACGACAGATCGCGACTCAACCGCCACGCATACACAGGCCTTCTATATTGTAGGTCCGGAACCACAGACACTTGGAAATTAAGGTTTGAGTGACGACCCAGGGAAAAGGTGAAACTCATGAAAATCAGGACACTTATTACGGTTACGCTGCTTTGCCTCGGCCTCACGGCTGCAGTGCAAGGCCAGGTTGTCTCGCAGGCCTACGAAGTCGCACTCAGCGATTTCCGGGCGCCGGCGACAGAGAATGGCGGCGTAACTTTTAAGGAATGCGCAGACTGCGACCGTAAAGTCGTGCGCGTCACATCGGGCACGCACTACAGCGTAAACGGCAAGACAGTTCGATTGCAGGATTTCAGAAAGGCTGTCTCGCAGGCAAATGATCGCGATGAAAAAACCGTGATCGTTCTGCACCATCTCGAATCGGACACGGTGGTTTCGATCGCCGTATCTATCTAATCGATTAACCGAAGATTGAGGCCAGGATCATGAAGATCTCAATACGCAAGACCACATGGATGAGTGTCAGTTTCGCGATCGCAATGCTGACCGGATTGCCGGCAATAGCAGACGATACCGAGCTGCTGTTGATGAATCCGGATCCTTCGCAGAACCCGAAACCGAACGTCATGTTCATTCTGGATACGTCAGGATCGATGACCACGACTCAAGATACAACGGAGCCGTACGACAACCTGCAGGAATATCCCGGTACCTGTGACGTCAACAATATTTATTGGACGGATGTCGACGTAACGCCAGTCTGCGATGGCAACAACACGGCGTATGTCGACAAGGATTCGTTTCATTGCGATTTTTCTGCAAATCAGATTGCAGGAATCGGCAGCTTTTCCAATACGATGGTTCAGTACCGGTCGGATGCAGGCGGTTCCAGTAGGTGGACCACACTGGAACATGGAAACAGTTCGGACGACGTCGAATGCCACGCCGATTCAGGGCTGCATGGCGACGGGACAGCCAACTTTGTCTATGCTGCCGCAGGTTCCGGCATGAGTTACCCGTGGACAGATGACCCGACGAATGAAGTATCCTGGGGCAGCTCAGGACGAAACATCAGTTACACGTTCTATGATGGAAATTACCTGAACTGGAAAACCACGCCGGCGACGGTCACGCTGTCGCGCTCCGACATCATGAAGGCCGTGACGAAGAAGGTCCTGAGTTCGGTCAACAACCTCAACGTCGGGCTGATGCGTTTCAATGACAATGCCGGTGGCCCGGTCATCCTGGGAATGACTGACCTCGACGTGAATCGAGCATCGGTAATCAGTGCCATCGACGGCCTGCCCGCGGACGGGCGCACGCCGCTATCCGAGACGCTGTACGAGAATGCTCTGTACTGGCGCGGCATGCCAGCCTATTACGGCGAGTTAATTAATGAAACACCAACGGCGCTCAATGCACTGGCATCAACTGCCCCCGAAGTTTACCTGCAACCAGACTGGGACGTCTGCGCCAAGAACTACAACGTTCTGCTAACTGATGGCGAACCGGTTGACGACGACGAAACACCGAGCCTCGTTGGCAACCTGCCGACTTTCCCGGCCGCATGTGACGGCGACGGCACCATGGGCTACTGCCTCGACGACATCGCCGAGTATTTATCACAGGTGGATATCGATTCGACGTCGGATACGGATCCGGATCAATTCGTGACCACCCATACGATTGGTTTCACAATTGACCTGCCGATCCTTAGTGAAACAGCCACCAATTCGGGTGGGCAGTACTTCCTGGCCGACGACGTTGAGTCATTGACCAGGACTCTGTTGTCCATTATTGCCAACATTAACGATCGTACCTTGTCGTTCTCGGCTCCTGCCGTATCGGTGAACACGTTCAACCGTACACAGAACCTCAATGACCTCTACATAACAACATTTGGCGCAAAGGCTAAAGCTCACTGGCCAGGTAACCTGAAGAAATATCGCATTAGCGACAGGAATATTGTTGACGTCAATGGCGATAGTGCCGTAGATCCGGCAACCGGCTTCTTCCTCGACACAGCAAGGAGCTATTGGACCACCGGCGGCGCGGACGGTAATGACGTTCGGCTAGGTGGTGCCGCACAGCAACTGCCGACTCCGTTGATTCGTAATTTGTATACAAACAACAGTAGCGGTGACCTGACAGCTGCAGCGAATTCTGTCACACCGTCGAATGCGGCTTCATTCACAGCCGCCGATTTCGGTCTGTCGGGTGCTGCGGGCGAACCGACAATGGACGAACTCATGCGTTGGGCGCGCGGTGAAGACCTGCTCGACGAGGACAACAATACCGCAACGACAGTGCGCAAGGTGATGGGCGACCCACTGCACTCGCAGCCAGCAGCCATTGTCTATGGCGGAACCGAGGCGAGCCCCGACGTTGTCGTCTTTACGGCGACCAATGACGGTTACTTGCATGCTTTCGCAGGCGACTCGGGCGCCGAACTCTGGTCGTTTATTCCGAAGGAGCTGCTATCCAACCTGACGCGCCTGTACTTCGACCCGGGTTCAAAATACAAACAGTACGGGATCGACGGCAACGTCGTGCCGGTCGTCAAGGACGTCGACGGAGACGGGATCGTTGAATCAGCTGATGGCGATTTTGTTCGCCTGGTCTTCGGCATGCGTCGCGGCGGCAACTCTTTCTACGCACTGGACGTTACGGACAAGAATTCGCCGAGTCTTATGTGGCAGCTTAACCAGGCCGAGTTCGGTGAGAGTTGGTCGACGCCGGTTGTCGCGCGCGTGGACATCGCTTCTGTAAGTCAAAATGCCGACATGGCAGTTGTTGTCCTTGGTGGCGGCTACGACACTGTGCACGACACGAGCGCGCATCCGGCCACCGCTGATGGCGCCGGGAGTGGTGTTTATATGTTCGACCTGGAAACGGGTGCAGAGCTGTGGCGTGCCGGCCTTGATTCAAGTGCCGACCTGCAACTTTCTACGGCGGGTCGCGAGATGGACCGCGCCATGCCGAACCAGGTTCGTGTAATCGACCTGAGCGGCGACGGACTGGCGGACCGCATGTACGCGACGGATCTCGGTGGCCAGGTGTGGCGATTCGACATATTTAACGGTCAGGATCCGTCAAACCTCGTAACTGGCGGTGTTATTGCACAACTCGGAGCCGAAGGACTCGGCACACCAACAGAAGCTGACACACGACGTTTTTACAATGCGCCGGACGTGTCGCTTGTGACCGACAATCACCAACAGCGTCGGTATATTTCGATCAGCATTGGCTCCGGTTATCGTGCACATCCTTTTGATCTGAGCGCGTCGGATCGCTTCTTCTCAGTCAGAGATGGCGATGTGTTTACGCAGTTGCCGCAAGCCGCGTACGACTCCTATTCAGTCGTGACGGATGCAGATCTGGTTGAGGTAAGTGGTCAAACACAGACGATAATCACATCAGCTGATAGCGGCTGGAAGTTCACACTGCCGCCTAACGAGAAAATTCTCGCAGACTCGCTTACGTTTGATGATCAAATCTTCTTCGTCGCGTTTACGCCGGACTCAGCTGCGGCAGCAACGTGCTCTGCAGGCCAGGGAACCAACTTCCTGTATCGCATGAGTGCGGTGAATGGTGATCCGATTGTGCCAAACATCGACACATTGAGTCCGCTGATTTCCGACGACGAGCGACGCTCGACACTGCAGCAGGGTGGTATCGCACCGTCTCCGACAATTCTGTTCCCGAGCCCGGACCCGAACTGCACCGGCGACGACTGCAGACAGCCGCCGTTGGGTTGTGTTGGTGTCGAATGTTTCAATCCAGGATTTGAGAATAACCCGGTGCGTACACTCTGGACTCAGGACGGAATCGAGTAATTTAACCCGATCGGAGACATGAAGATGAAGATCAGGACATATTTAGCTTTGATGGTATTGGGCTTCGGCCAGGCCGCGTTTGCAGACTTCGAGATTGTGACGCTGATCAGCGCGGTTGAATTGTCGCCGTCCAATATCATCATGCCTGCGTCAACGAACGGGATGATGACCTTCAAACCGTGCGCTGGCGAGTGCGATGAGGAATTCAAGCGGGCCCGCCTGACAGCGGAGACGGTTTTCTCCGTCGCAGGAAAGGCAGTGAAGTTTGAGGACTTCACGACGGAATTTGCAGTAGTAAAAAATATAAAGAGCAGCTACGCGTTGGTTAGCGTAGATACAAAAACAAGAACAGTTACGAGTATTGATATTGCGAGGTAGATAATCTGGTTGTGACTGATTGAGCGATAGGTCACGGAACGACTTATAAAGAGGTAAGGACACATGAACATGTGCCGTAAGCACTCCGCTTGGGCAATAGCGGGATTGCTGATCACACTTACAGCCGGTTCGCCAGTTTGGGCCGATGACGTCGAGTTATTGATATCGACGCCAGAGTCCAGTATTGCGGCGAAACCAAACATCCTGTTTATCATCGACTCGTCGGGCAGTATGACGACGGTCGAGAGGAGCCAGGAACCCTTCGACAGCTCGGAGACCTATTCGGGTCCTTGTAACTCGAGCATGTATTATTGGACGACCAACTCGACGATCCCGAATTGCGGCAGTCGTTACCGATTCTACAAATCCATGTTCTACTGCGCACAAGGCGTCGTTCAGGCGGCCGCCGCCGGCGCATACACCGATACGATGGCGATGTATCGGCGGACCTGGAGAGGTGGATGGAAATGGCAGCAACTGGGCAATCGAAACACAAACAGTCCTGTAGAATGCCGCGCTGACTCCGGTGTACACGGTGCCAACTCGGACCCAACCGACGAACCCTACGCACGATCAGGCAGCAACAGTAGCCAGTACACCAATAACGAAAACCGTGAGGTTTCCTGGGGCGACAGCCCAACTCAGCAAATCGTCACGGTCTACGACAGCAACTTTCTTAACTGGTATCACAACCCACCAGGCTCAAGCATGCGCCGCACGGACATCGTTAAGTCTGTAACGAAAAATGTCCTGGGCTCGATTCGTGATGTCAACGTCGGCTTTATGCGCTTTCACTACAGCGAAGGCGGTCCAGTCATTCACGGTCTTAAGGACCTGGACGACAATAGGGACGAAGCCAACGACGTTGTTGACAGTATTCCAGCCAGTGGCTGGACGCCACTGTCCGAGACGATGTACGAAGCGGCACGTTACTGGAATGGTCTGTCCGCAGTCTACGGTGGCACTACCTATACCGATCCGGATGCGTTGATCTCCAGCAACCCAATGGTCTACAAGCAGCCGGCAGAATATGCCTGCTCGAAAAACTTCGTTGTGCTATTGACCGACGGCGAACCAACCCAGGACAGAGGCGCATACTCCAGGACCGGCGGCCTGCCTGATTATTCCAGCGTAATGAACCGCAGTGGCTGCAATGGCGGCGACACGGATGGTGCATGCCTCGATGATATTTCGGAGTATCTCTCCAAAGTTGATATCAATCGGGATGTACCCGGCCAGCAATCGGTAACAACCTATACGATCGGCTTCACCGTTGATTTGCCGATTCTCAAAGCAACAGCCGAGCTGTCCGGCGGCGAGTATTACCTCGCGTCGGACGTGAAGTCGTTGACGGCTGCATTAACCGATATCGTGACGGATATTTTTGATCGTGACATATCTTTCACGGCGCCTTCGGTCGCAGTGAATGCGTTCAACAGGACGCAGAATCTGAACGACCTGTACGTTTCCGTATTCCGAGCCGCAGACGAAGTTCACTGGCCGGGCAACATGAAGAAATATACGCTCAAGGAAGGTGAGATTCGGGACAAGTATGATCGCGATGCAGTAGATCCAAATACGGGCTACTTTGCTGATGATGCGACGAACTTCTGGTCCGAAGACTCCAGGCCTGATGGCGCTGATGTCACGACCGGTGGTGTTGCAAATATTCTTCCCAACCCGGAAACCCGCAATGTTTACACCAATAATGGTGCTGCTGCCTTGACGGCACAGGACAACGCTGTATCAAGAGCCAATGCGGGCGCATTCAGCCTGGAAGACTTTGGCATGTCAGGCGCTGAAGGCGAGCCCTCTATCGATGACCTGATCGACTGGGCGCGAGGCGTCGACGTCAAGGACGAAGATAACAACCAGGACACGACAGTTCGTTACGCGATGGGCGACACACTGCACTCACAGCCCGCTGCTGTCGTCTACGGCGACCTCGCTGGAACGTACAAGACGCTATTGTTCAGCGCAACCAACGATGGTTATCTGCACGCGGTTGATGCGGCATCTGGCGAGGAAGAATGGGCATTCATTCCGCACGATCTGCTCTCCAACCTCACAGATCTCTACTTCAACGAAAATGTCGACTACAAGAACTATGGTTTGGATGGCGACATCGTGCCCGTTATCGCTGACCTGAACAGTGACGGAGTCATTGAGGCAGGCACGGACTTTGTCTACATCGTTTTTGGCATGCGTCGTGGTGGCGACAAGTATTACATGCTTGACGTGACTAACCCTGACCAGCCGGCCGTCAAATGGATCAGGACGTTCCCAGAGTCCGGGCAGAGCTGGTCAGCTCCAGTTGTCGCGAAAGTCGAAATCAACAGCGCGGATGTGAGCAGCGCGCAAGACGCAGTACTTGTCCTCGGTGCTGGCTATGACACATCACATGATTCCCCGGGACACCCAGCCGAACCGGACGCTGAAGGCGCTGGAATCTTCATGCTCGACCTCGAAACCGGAGAGCAGGTGTGGCGTGCAGGTCGGGACAGCTACGCTGACCTCTCACTGGATTCGATGACACGCTCAATTCCAAGCCGAATTCGAGTCATTGATTTCAGCGGTGACGGCTTTGCTGATCGCATGTACGCCGCCGATCTGGGTGGACAGATCTGGCGTTTCGATATTGACAATGGCAAGACGCCGAGCCAGCTCGTCGCCGGCGGCGTCATCGCTCAATTGGGTGCCGAAGGTCTCGATTCCCCTGGGGCAGCGGATACACGGCGATTCTATACGGCGCCGGATGTCGCGATGTTTACCGACAAGCGCCTCAATCGCCGCTACCTGTCGATCAGCATCGGCAGTGGCTACCGGGCGCATCCTCTCGACAACAGCGCTTCGGATCGCTTTTACTCATTGCGCGACGCCAATGTATTTAATCCGTTGACACAGGCTCAATACAACGCCTACCCGATCACCAAAGACTCGGACCTCATCGAGGTGTCGGGGCAGTACGATACGGTGATTCCTTCGGATGGTCGTGGATGGAAGATGTCGTTGCCATCATCTCAAAAAGTCCTCTCGGACTCGCGTACGTTTAACGACTCCATCTATTTCCTCACGTTGGAACCAGAAGTCAATTCTTCGGATCCCTGCCAGGCAGGCCTCACGACGAATCGCCTGTATCGCATGAACGTTAGCAATGGCGATCCTGTCTGGAGTCCGGAATCTCCCGCACCCGGCAGCAGCGATGGCGGCGGCATTGGCGGTAGTGGCAGCAGTCCGGAGGAGATTGATGCGGCTCGGGTTACAGAGCTCGAACAAAGCGGAATCGCGCCTGTACCAATATTTCTGTTTCCGAATCACTGGGACAGGGACTGCGTCGGGGCGGAGTGCAAGACAAGACCAGTCGCTTGTATTGGTGTGGAGTGCTTTGATCCGGACTTTTCGAACAATCCGGTCCGGACACTGTGGACCCAGGATGGTATAGAGTAATCGGAATACTATAGGACAGAATTATGCAAATGCGTAAATACATGCGGGGCGTTACGCTTCTCGAGCTGATGATCGTAGTTGTGATTATCGGCATCCTGACGGCAATCGCGTATCCCAACTATCGCGATTTCGCCGCCCGGGCGAAGCGTAACGAGGCGAAGGCTATGCTGCTGGAGATCGGTCAGAATCAGGAGCGCTTTTACCTGCAGAACAGTCGCTACGGAACCCTGGTCGAATTGGGATACGCGAGTCCTTTAAATTCAGATACGGGCTCCTATCAAGTGGTGATAAACAACCCGACCGCGAGCAACTTCAATGCCGTCGCCACATTCCTGCTCGGCGGCAATGAAGCGACCAAGTGCCTGACTTTTGGCATCGATGGACGCGGCAGCAAGATCTCAGCCCCGCTTGGTGACTGCTGGACCAGATCCCGATAACGAAATAGAACTGTGGGTGCGACGAGTCGCGAGCGGGGCTAGAGCCCCTCCTACAGTTCTTTTTTCCCGCTCAGGAACAGGGCATCGATAATTAACAATGCCGCGCCGACGGTGATTGCAGCGTCGGCGACGTTGAATGAGGGGAACGCCCAGCTACCGAACCACACCTGAATGAAGTCGGTGACGTAACCCAGCCTCGCGCGATCGATCAGATTGCCAATCGCACCGCCCAATATGAGCGACAGCCCGGCCATCAATACGAGCGGGCCCTCAGTTCGAATTCTCCATAGCCAGACGGCGATCACGGCACCTACGCCGGTAGCCAGAACAACGAAAAACCAACGCTGCCATCCTGACGCGCCGGCCAGAAAGCTGAATGCGGCACCGGTATTCTGTTGATGTGTCAGATTGATGAACGCATTGATCGGCACCTTTCCATAGAGCTGCACCCATTCCACAATCGCCCATTTGGTTGCCTGATCTGCGGCAACAACAAGCAGTGCCACGCTCATCCAGGTGATGAATCGGCGCGTTCCAGTGTCCGGTGTCTCAGTCACTTCTTGTCCTTTCAGGCAGCGTTGGCAGCGAGAGCTGATTTCGCATTGTCTGCATCACGGTGCATCTGCGCAACAAGTTCTTCGACCTGGTCATATTTCTCTTCACTACGCAGTCGCGCAATGAAGTCGACATGTATGTACTCGCCGTAGATGTCTTCGTCGAAATCGAACAGGTGAACCTCAAGTATTGGCTTGTCGCCACCGAACGTGGGTCGCGTGCCGACACTCGCCACGGCGTCCCGGGGGCCGCCCGCCAAACCCCGAACGCGAACTGCAAAAATTCCCATGACCGCACTTTGCCGCCGTCGCAGATCAACATTAGCCGTTGGAAACCCGAGTGTTCTGCCCACCTTGTCGCCCATAACGATCTTGCCGGACATGCGATAGGGACGGCCCAGCAATGCTGTTGCTCGCTGCAATTCACCGTCCCAGAGCGATTCGCGAATCTCGGTGCTGCTGACGCGTATACCGTCCACTTCGATACTCGGCACCTGTTCGACCTCGTAGCCTAATGCCCGACTTGCCCGTTGCAGATGCTCCAGCATGCCCTCGCGTTTCCGCGCAAAGCGAAAATCATCGCCAACGACAAGATGCCGTGCGCACAGTCCGTGGATCAGGATGCGACGAATGAATGCCGTGGCGGAAATGTCGCGCATCTGCGCATCGAAGCGCGGGCAGAAAAACATGTCTATGCCGTGCGCTGCAAGCGCATCGAACTTCTCGCGAAAACGCATCAACCGGGCCGGTGGACTTACGGCAGCGAAGAACTCCTTCGGCGTCGGCTCAAAACTCATGACAATCGACGGCAAGCCGAGTTCGTCTGATGCCGCCCTGACCCGACCGAGCAATTGCTCATGCCCGCGGTGCAATCCGTCGTAAGCACCAATTGTCACGACACCGCCGTCCTGCAGGCTGCTGAACGGCATGTCATCAATATGTCGTATCAGCCGCATGCTAGTGTGGCTTGATGCCGAGTTTTGACGGGCGCAGGCCGAGCGCGAGCAGGACAACAAAATAGGCGCCAGCACCGGCCAGAATACTGATCGCAAGCCACGTAGCCCGATCGAGAATTCCGACATCGAGCCACCACGTCAACGGCCGGTCAAGCCACGCGATCACGGCCCACATCGCCGCATTTGCTGTGGCGACCTGCAGCAATAAGGCCAACCAGCCGGCAGAATGTCGTAACACCGCATCCCGAACCAGTCCGCGGTACAGCAACAAGGCATTGAGCAATGCAGCGACTGAAATCGCGAGTGCCAGACCGGCGTGTGTGCCCGCGTAGCCGATCGATGTCAGGTACCAGGCGAGTGAAACGCTTAGCACGAAGTTAACGGCAAGCGCGATCAGCCCAATGCGCACCGGTGTCTTCGTATCCTCACGTGCGAAATATGCCGGTGCCAGGATCTTTACGTAGGAAAATCCGATCAGCCCGACCGCAAATGCCTGCAACGCCAACGCGGTCATGCGCACATCGTCTTCTGAAAACACGCCCCCATAAAAGATAGTCGCAACCAGCGGTTCAGCCAGAACGATCAGGCCGATTGCGGCCGGCACAGCAATCAACAGCACGAGTTTCATCGACCAATCCAGTGTCGCGGAGAACTCTTCGTACAATCCGTTGGCATGCTGGCGAGACAGGTATGGCAACGTTACCGTCGCCAACGCGATGCCGAACAGGCCGAGCGGAAATTCCATTAACCGGTCGGAGTAATACAGCAGGCTGATCTTGCCGACACCGAGCATCGACGCAATGATGCCGCCAATCAGCACATTCACCTGTGCGACTGACGACCCAAAAATGGCCGGCAACATCAATCGTCCGGCCCGGCGCACACCCTCATGGTGAATTGCCCATTTGGGTCGGGGCAATGCGCGTATCTTGAGCAAGAACGGTACTTGGAACAGCAACTGCAGCAAGCCGGCCACAAATACTGCATAGGCGAGCGCCATACCCGGCTCCTGCAGCAACGGCGCCAGCCAGATAGCGCCGGCGATCAACACAATGTTCAGAATCACTGGTGTAAAGGCAGGCACAGCAAAACGGCCGTAGGTATTGAGAATTCCACCCGCGAATGCCGTCAATGAGACAAAGAACAGGTACGGAAACGTGAACCGCAACATCAGCGTGGCGAGCTCAAATCGGCCATCAGCACCGACAAATCCGGGCGCAACCACCGCAACGAGCAAAGGCGCCGCGATCACCCCGGCCAGCGTAACCAGGAACAGAATGATCCCAAACGTGCCGGCCACGGCATCGACGAATTCCCTCGCATCCTCATGGCTGTGCTTCTCCCGGTAGCGGGCCATGACAGGCACAAATCCCTGTGAGAAGGCGCCCTCCGCGAAAAAACGCCGCAGCATATTCGGGATGCGATTGGCGACCAGGAAGGCGTCCATGACCAGCGAGGCGCCGAAAAACCGGGCGAAAACGACGTCCCTGACGAGGCCGAGAATGCGTGACAGGAACGTCATCGAGCTGACGACCGAGGTCAACAGCATCAGCTTGAATCCAGTGACTTTTTTGCTCGTCATACGGGCACCGAGTGTAGCCCAAAAGGCGGCCTGCATGGGGGGTGTGAATTTCATTGACAACCGGGGGCCGGGCACGAATAATACGCGGCTCTTTGAGAGCAGGACACGGTAACAACCAGTGGCAAACATCAAATCAGCCAGGAAGCGCGCCCGCCAGGCGGAGAAGACCCGCAAGGCCAACATGGGTATGCGCACTCTGATGCGTACCAAGATCAAGACTGTCGTCAAGGCTTGTGATGCCGGCGATAAGGACGCTGCCGTGGCAGCCTATAAGGACGCCGTACCGGTGATCGATAGCATGATCAACAAGGGCATCGTCAACAAGAACAAGGCTGCTCGTCACAAGAGCAGACTGAACAAGCGCGTAAAGGCACTAAGTGTCTGAGCGCTCTCCGCTAGGCATCCTGTAACTCTTCCCCGATCGTCTCAAGGCCACGCATCACGGCCTGCCCAAGTGCCTCGGTACCCTCGCCGGTGGCAGCACTGACCTCGAAAATCGGACCTTTCCATCCCAGATCAGTAATCAGCTTTTCACGGGCTGCTTCGAGGTCTTCTGAGTTCAGCAGATCGATCTTGTTGATGACGAGCCAACGAGGTTTGTCGGCCAGATCGTCTGAGAAGTTGCTGAGTTCATTCGCGATCGCTTTAACAACTGTCGCCGGATCTGAGTCATCGATCGGCGCTATATCGACGAGGTGCAACAGTAGTCCGGTTCTTTGCAAGTGTCGTAGGAATTGAAATCCAAGGCCGGCGCCGTCTGAAGCACCTTCTATAAGGCCAGGAATGTCGGCCATGACAAAACTCTGCAACCGGCCAACACGAACCACACCGAGGTTTGGGTGCAAGGTTGTAAATGGGTAATCGGCGATACGCGGCTTGGCCTGCGACATTGCAGTGATCAGTGTCGACTTGCCTGCATTTGGCATGCCGAGCAGACCAACGTCGGCCAGCACCTTGAGTTCGAGGCTCAGGTGGCGACCTTCGCCTTGTGTTCCATTGGTTGTTTTTCTCGGCGCCCGATTCACGCTGCTCTTGAAACGCGCGTTGCCGAGCCCGCCGCGACCACTCTCAGCGACCATCTGCCGCTGACCAGGCTCGGTGAGATCCGAGATCAATTCACCGGTGTCAACGTCGTGTACAACAGTGCCACACGGAATCATCACGTTGAGATCGGCGCCCGAACGACCGGTCTTGTTGCGGCCAGCACCACCCTGCCCGGTCTCGGCACGAAATTGTCGGGCAACGCGAAAATCGGCAAGTGTGTTCATCGACGGCTCGGCGACCAGATAGACGCTGCCACCGTGACCGCCATCGCCGCCATCGGGGCCACCCCGTTCGACGTATTTTTCACGCCGAAAGCTCAAGCAACCGTGACCACCGTTGCCCGCCTGTACCCGGATTGTGGCTTCGTCGACAAATTTCATGATGGGATTCTAGCTGTAAATACGAAAAACCCCGCAATAGCGGGGTTCTTGTAGGAGCGCCCCGTGGGCGCGATCGCGGCCGCTCTGCCAGGACCTCCACACCAGCCAATTGGCGCCAGGTGCTAGTAGCACGGGCCGCTCCTACGTGGTTGAGACGATACTCACAAACTGACGATTCTTCGGCCCTTTCCTCTCGAACTTAACATGACCATCTTTCTTCGCGAACAAAGTGTGATCGCGACCGATGCCGACGTTGACTCCGGGGTGGAAGCGCGTACCGCGCTGGCGGACGAGGATGTTGCCCGCCAGTACTTCCTGGCCGCCATACATCTTGACGCCTAGTCGTTTGGATTCTGAATCGCGACCGTTCTTACTGCTGCCGCCTGCTTTCTTATGTGCCATTGATCTGTACCTTCGTCAAATTCTCAACTACTTCTTGGCCGCCGTCTTTTTCGCTTTCTTTTTCGAGGCCGTTTTCTTTATGGCCGCTTTCTTTGCTGCAGGTTTCTTCGCCGCCACTTTCTTTGCTGCCTTCTTCTTGGCTGGCTTCTTCGCAGCCACTTTGTGAGCGGCCGGCTTCGCCGCCGCTTTCTTTGGCGCAACCGCTTTTTCGGCAGGTTTCTCCGCGGCTTCTTTGTGAGCGGCCGGCTTCGCCGCCGCTTTGTGAGCGGCCGGCTTCGCCGCCGCTTTCTTAGGCGTGGCCGCCTTCGCTGCGCTACCTATGCCCGTAATTTCCACTTCCGTGAAAAACTGACGGTGCGAACCCTGGCGAAGATAATTCTTCCGGCGCTTGAATTTTACGACTGTAACCTTGCGACTCTTGCCCTGGCGAACGACCTTGCCACTGACCGTGCTGCCGGACAGCGTCGGGCTGCCGACTTTGATATCGCTGCCCTCGCCGACCAGGAGAACCTCGTCAAATTTGACCGTGGAACCCTCGTCGCCCTCGATCTTTTCGAGGCGCAAGACATCACCTTTTGCCGCGCGGTATTGTTTGCCGCCGCTGCGAAAAACCGCATACATCGTATTTTGCTCCGTGCCGCGAGTCGCGTATGTCACGCAACTCACTGAGAATTAAGTAATTTTTGTGGTCGCCGAATTGCTGCACAAGCGCAGGTCTGGCTGCTACCACAACGGAGCGGGAATTCTATAGATTCCCCTGCTCCGGGTCAACGTTCTATCGCCTCAGATTTAGCCCGGAATTCAAGGGCTTGCGTTTGCGCGATTCATACCACATACGTGCCGTCGCGGTCGCCAATACCGGGCAATTCAGGCATCATTCGATTTCTCATGCAAGCGGTAGAAAAAACCACGGCTTCCCTGACTTTCGACGGCGTCGTCACACTTGCCCGTGACGATATGTCGGCTGTTGATCGTCTGATCTCGACAAGCCTCGAAAGCGATGTCGCGCTTGTATCGCAGGTATCGCAATACATCGTAGCGAGTGGCGGCAAACGGTTGCGACCGCTGCTTGTGTTGCTGGCGGCGCGCGCCCTTGGCTACGACGGCGAACAGCACGTACGCTCGGCTGCAATCATCGAGTTCATTCACACGGCGACGCTCTTACATGACGACGTTGTCGATGGCTCGGCGAGGCGCCGCGGCAAAGACACGGCCAACACCGTGTTCGGCAATCAGGCCAGTGTGCTTGTCGGCGACTTTTTGTATTCGCGCGCATTTCAGATGATGGTCGATATCGACAGCATGCGTGTCATGCAAATACTCGCCGACGCGACCAACACGATCGCTGCCGGTGAGGTCATGCAACTGATGGCTGTTCATGACCCGGATACAACAGAAGAAGCCTACCGGCAGGTCATCTACCGAAAGACTGCTCGGCTCTTTGAAGCCGGCGCTCAGATCGCTGCAGTATTAGCCGGGCGGGACCCCGGTGACGAGTCTGCCATGATCACCTATGGACAGAATCTCGGTACGGCTTTTCAACTTATCGACGACGCACTGGACTTCAAAGCATCAGCTGATGAATTGGGCAAGAATCTCGGCGATGACCTTGCCGAAGGCAAAGCAACGCTGCCGCTGATCTATGCGATGCAGAAGGGCTCGACCGACGATAGAGAGTTGATTCGAAACGCAATTCTCGAGGGCGGTCTCGACCGGCTCGAGAAAATCACAGCAATTATCGAATCGACCGGTGCCCTCCAGTACACGGCGGCGCGCGCTCAGGAGGCCGCCGATACAGCAATAACCGCGTTGTCTGATATTCCCGACTCCGTCTACAAACAGGCGTTGGTTGCCATCGCCGACTTTTCTGTGCAACGACGATCCTGACGACTAAACCGACACTGCTTTTTGTCTGCGTTGTACTCATACTCGCCTGGAGTGTCGGCAACACCACTACGCCGGTTGCCTGTAACGCAGATTCTGGCAACAGTCCCCCATTTCCATTTGATGTCGGCGACGGCAATGACTACGGCGCTCGTAGACTCGAGCTGACGGTTCCTGAACAGTGTCTGTGCGATGGATCGGACTGCACGCCCTGCCCCATCGTGATCGGTTATCACGGTTTCGGCCAGACCGGTTCAGGGCGAGACAGCTGGAAATCGCGTCTCGAACCAAAGGGCGCCGCGGCAGGATTCATCAGCCTGTACCCGACCGGTGACGATTCGACACCAACGTCGTACTTCGGTGGCTATTCGCCGAACTGGGCGGTACCGTCCTGCATGGACCCGGACGACGGCTGTTTAAAGGAAGACGGGCTCGCCTGCGACTGGTGTGGCGACCTCAATGAAGACGATGAAGTGTCTTTGCAGCGAGAAATCGATTTCACGCTCGCGATCATCAAGTGGACGATGCAGAACCACTGCGTGAACCCGGAGCAGATATTCGCGACCGGCTTTTCCAACGGTGCGCTATGGGTGCATACGCTCGCCCGACATCCTCGGACTTCAGGCGTATTCAAGGCCTTGGTGCCGGTTGACGGCATCGATCAGGCCGGCATAGACGATCGCCTGAGGTGGGTTGCCGCACCGAGGGCAGGCGATTCGCCGTGGATACTGCATGTCAACGAGGTGTTTGACCGCTTCGAACCGTATGACGGCATGGACTACACCAATATGCCTGATGTCGAGGGCAACCCTGGCTGGATTTATCCGTCCGTCATGCAAGTATTCGCCGAATACGCTACCGAAAATGAGGGATATGCAGCGTGTGGGTTTGAGGCGAACGACACCGGTGACCGGCACGGAGAATTGCAGGTTGGTGGCGTCGTACCAGCGGGATATCGAAAGCTCGACGGCCTGAACTCTCTCGAGGGCGAAGACCAGCAGCGTTTTCATTGCTTTACGAAGGACGCACCTGACGCTCGCTGTGACAAATTGGCGATCTGTCTGTGGGACGGCGGCGGACCCGGAGATGATTTGCTGGATCCGCATGGCCGGGCGGGACGTGAGTGGAGCGGCGGAACCGATCCCGGCACACAAGGGACGGAGCCGATGGACATCATGTGGCGCTTCATGCAGCGCTCGGTCGGCGTTCCCTACTAGCATGCGCCGGACTTGCCCAGCCACGCCGCAACGCGTATAACGACGCCTTCGTCGGGGTGTAGCTCAGCCTGGTAGAGCACTGCCTTCGGGAGGCAGGGGCCGGAAGTTCGAATCTTCTCACCCCGACCAGGTTTTATCCTGAAATATCAGGTACTTAATAACCCCACCAAATCTTGTCAGGGTTACCAAAAGAGTACCTGCCACAATTCTGCCACACTCGTTTCTGACGTGAGGCAGGTACGATGGCATCATTTAGGAAGCGTGATTCGGGCCAATGGCAGGCCCAAGTCCGGAAAAAGGGCTACCCCACACAAACCAAGTCATTCAGTTCCAAGGCGGCGGCCACCCAATGGGTGCGATCCATTGAGTACGAAATGGATCAGGGCCTTTTCGTTTCACGAAATGAGGCGGAGAGGACCACCGTCGGAGAATTACTTAATCGATATCTGAGAGAGTACACACCTCGCAAGAAAGGTGCGGGCCCGGAGGCGTGCCGAATTCGAGCCCTACTCCGCCATCCCCTCGCGGATCGCTTCATTGGCTCAGTACGTGGTGTGGACATGGCACGCTATCGTGACGAGCGCCTACAGAAAGTTACGGCAGGTTCAGTCAGGCGTGAACTGACGATTTTGTCTCACTTATTTGAGGTTTCTCGCAAGGAATGGGGAATATTTGTCCACAATCCGGTTCGAGACATTACTCTTCCCCCAAATAGTCGAGCTCGCGACCGTCGACTACAGGACACAGAAGACGCGTCCGACACCGAGGAATCGAGGCTGTTTGCAGCCTGCCGCCGTTGCCGCAATCCCTACCTACTGCCAATAGTCCAATTTGCACTGGAAACAGCTATGCGACAGAGCGAAATCGTCCGTCTGCGCTGGCAGCATGTGAACTTAAAACGCCGAACGGCATTCCTGCCCGACACAAAAAATGGCGAATCAAGAACTGTGCCGTTGTCCAGTGTCGCAGTGGATGTAATGAAGGCCCTTCCACGCAGCATAAACGGCGAAGTATTTCCTGGCGTCACGACGGAATCGATCAAGAAAGCATTCATTCGTGCTGTCCGCCATGCCGGAATCGAGGATCTTCACTTCCACGATTTGCGCCACGAGGCGACTACTCGATTGTTCGAACAGGGTCTCACCATTTTGGAGGTATCAAGCATCACCGGGCACAAGGATTTGCAGATGCTCCGCCGGTATACGCATCTGAGAGCGGAGGATTTGGCAAAGAAGTTGATGTGACGTGCAACTTCTGTGCACTCCCACTGCCATCAGCGCTACAGACACTACTAGCGATAATCTTGCTTGCTGATGATTGTTTCAATTAGATATCCGGCATGCCTAACTCTGTAACAGTTTCTGGCAAGCAGCTGGCCAAAAATGAGTTCGAGCGGGCTTTCGATGCTGCTCGCCGATACGCCCGACAAAGTCGAGCCAGGAGCACTTGGCTAGCCTATCGCAGCGATTGGCAGCAGTTCGAGTCTTGGTGTGGGCCCGTTGGACTCGCGGCATTGCCCGCCGAACCCGAGACGGTAGCCATGTTTGTGGCCAGTCAAGCGACTAGCCGACTGAGTCCATCCACGCTGACGCGACGCCTGGCGGCCATTCGCCTGGTGCATCTTGGGGCCGGCCATCCGTCGCCGCACAATACCATTCAGGTTACCGAGGTCATGCGCGGAATCCGCCGAGATTGGGGCAAGCCGCCAGACCGCAAAGCGCCGGCCATTGGCGAAGAAATCAAGAAAATGGCGGATGCCGTCGAACGGCAAACCAACAAAGGGCTGCGTGACCGTGCCCTCCTCCTCTTCGGCTTCGCCGGCGCCTTTCGGCGCTCCGAACTCGTTACGCTTAATGCCTGGAACCTCGAGGAGCGAGAGGAAGGCGTCAAAGTTACAATCGAGAAATCGAAAACCGATCAGGAGGCACAGGGCCAAGTGATCGCCATTGTGCGGCAGCCCGACTCGCCTTACTGTCCAGTACAAGCCCTACAGGACTGGCTGACAAAACGCGGAGATCAAGAACGGCGCCCTTTTCCGCCGGATGTACCGTGGCGATAAGGTGGGCACTTCACACCTATCGCCTCAGAGTGTAGCCATGATCATCAAGGACTACGCCCACAGGGTGGGATTGGATTCAACGCAATATTCGGGGCACAGTCTTCGACGAGGTTTCCTAACAAGCGCAGCACGGAATCACGCCAACATATTCAAAATGGCCGATCAGTCGCGTCAAAAGTCGCTGGACGTATTGCGGCAGTATGTCCAAGAAGAAGAAATGTTTGAAGACAACGCCGGAGACGGGTTGTTGTGATGTAGACAAGACTTTGGGCGCTGCGAATCGTCAGCGCTTCGCCATCTATTTGGCGCCGTGAACACCACCTATCCCCAACTATTACATAAAAGTTGGGCAACCTACGAAAAGCGACTTGGCCAAACATAGGGTCTTGACGAATCGGTATCAGTTCGTCGCCCTCGGTCGCGGTTGCACTGAGAACCGACTAGCCTGTCGTGATGCCAGCGTTGCGTCCGCTACCTCAAAACCGTGTCTGCATAGTAATTCAAATTCTGTGGGATCAAGACGTCGAAGACTTGTTGGAAATGCTGCCGCAGAAGAAACTTGGGGTTCGGCTAAGTAGTCACCGGGTGGTACCGCCCGATTCGCCGCGGCGAAAATGTACTCGGTGGTGTTACCTATTCGCAAGTACACGCCGGCATCGGGCGATTGCGAGAACTCAGCGATCAACGATCGCGCTCTAAGACCTCGTATCTGATCAGTCGCAACGTTTACCAGACGCAGCGGCCGGTGAACCGGATTGAGTGACCGTTTGATCGTCTTCGGGTCGAACGCCAACGGCGCAGACGCGTCGCTCACAATAAGAAAATCGAAACCTTCCCGGAATCCTCCATTCGGTTTATACAGTGCCTCAACTCCTAGGTTGTCGTAGACACCGCCATCCCATAATTCGTAACGTTTGGCCGCGGTTTGAACGGGCTTTATCTTTCCGTCGACATACCGATGCCAATCGAATTCATCCGAATGCAGGACCAAGGGCCCGATCAGTCCTGGTACTGCCGCCGACGCAGCAATCGCGTCGGCCAGCGGAAGATCCGGATTTAGAACGTAGTGGGTCTTATAGTCGCCCATCCGTGAATAACAAAACCGCCAATTCTTCCCCGTTTCAAAACAGGTCGCATTTATAAACCAATGAGGGTGATCCGGTAACTGGTTAAGCGAACCCTTCATCCCCCATTGTGACTTCAACTGGCCCGCCAAAATATGGGCTCGACCTCGTATCAATCGCCATGGAAATATTAACGAGCGCCAGGCGTACGATGACTGGATGGTGGAACTCGTCAGCCGGCTTTCGATGCGCGGCAAAATGGAATTCAGATAGACGTCACTGGTGGGCCATACGAGGCCATTCTCACTAAATACAAGCCCTGTAACCAGACTTCCACCAGAAACGGTGGAAATAAATGTTGTCTTCTCCAGTAGCCCATCTACTGCCAGGCGTTGAAACACACCGCAATGAAAGACAGCTGCACGGATCCCACCGCCAGATAACGCCAGCGCTATCCGCACGTTCTATCTACATGCATTGTGTAGCAGGCTACAGTTCCCGCGTCACCAACAATCATCATTACACCCGGTTGACCGTCCAATTGAAGTTCATCCGCGATAGTTGCCAGTAGCACCTCGTCGTGTGGGCTCATTTTCACATCTGCACCTTCCGGATGTGAATGCCACTCACCAATGTACCCAACTTGGCCGCCAGTGCGATCTGATATCGACTTCATGCGTTCATCGAGACCGGTATAACCGCGAACAAAGGCTGTCCGGTGTTCAACGCTGTCTGGCGGCGCTGGTAGGACATCTACGACGTAAACACACCGATGCGTCACGTCGAGGTAGCCCACAATCACACCGCCGGTCTCTGTTGGCAACCGTTGTGTACGCAATACTGACGCCCTTTCGATTACACCTGTGTCTACCACGAACGTCCACTCTTCAGACTCAAGGCGTAAAACAGGATGATTCGGCAATTCGATACGTCGAATACTCCCGTCGCTGGCGTGCTGCCATATTGCCGCCATTGCATGTGCGTCAACAGACCGCAATTGCGTGGCGAGCAGACCGCTAAACAACGCGACATTGTCTTGACCAATTCGAGCCGTCACATCTCGACATCCGGCGCTGTACCGAACGTGGTCAGCACGCTTAATGTGGTCTGATAAGCGATCATCACTAAGAACAGCACCATAATATTGAGCTTCTAGACAATCCAGGCTGACAGATCGTGCATCGTCCTCAATAAGAAAAACTGCATCGCAGCCTTTCGGGTTAAGAAACATCGACGCGCGGCGACTATCACAATCGACATCACACGCGAGAAACCGAGAAACCGCGATTGACGTTGAGATGTCCAGTATCAGATCTGCGTCGACGAGCGCGTTCATCACGTCACTGTCGGACGCCGCCGAAAGCACGTCCTCAGCAAAGACTTGCTCGAGCGCATTGTATGGTGTCTCAAGATCGCTCATATGTTTAAGCGCCAGAGCCTTGGCGAAACCAACAGCATGTTCACCAAGACGATGTCGCACGATGTTGTGGGGCAAGACGGTATCCTTGTCGATCAATGCCCAGCGGCCCCAACCCATACGCGATAGATGATTATGTAATTGCGCGCCAAGGGCGCCGCCGCCAACCAAAAAGATCTTTAGATCCTCAGCGTCACTATCTATGCCACTCAATTGCTTTGCGGCATCCCGATCAATCGACTGTACGGGACGGAAAACCTCGACTAGCAACGCTTGCATCAGCGCATCGTCGTATTGTGGTATCACTAAGGGTACGATGCTGTTCCCTGATTTCGCGGCATCGTATCGCCCAGTCGCGATCGCGACATCCTTAATGGGCAACATTCCAAATGCCCAATACTCAAAAGTATCGATTGGCCCCGCCTCGACACGAAGTCGCGGCAATTTCACCAAGATGATAAGCCCATCCTCGGCGCCAGGAGGTTGCGTGCTGTCATAAATTCCCTTCAACTGCTCGACAAGTATTGAAAGTAAGTCAATGTCGGCACGCTGAAGTAGCCGAATGAGACTAAACGCATTAGTCGGACACTCGTGCATGGCGCCCTGAATTGTAGGTTTGCCCACCGCTGTTACACAAAATAGCCGGCGATCGGGGGGCGGCCCAGCTTTGTCGTCTAGCTCAAGTAACTTTAGTGTATACGGTGCGTTCGTACCCTCAACGATCGCATTGGCTACGTACACCGTTTGCTGCCGTTCCTCGTCAAATAAGTTGTTAGGAAACACCACTACGTTGGTACCGCCCAACAGAAACGGTTCCAAAGGTTGATCTTCGCCATGCAATTCGCCGACAGCAGTCATCGCCAACCAGCGAGCGATATCACCCAGAAATCCTGCTCCAGTCCACTTTAGTCGCACTTCCGACCATGGCGCTTCGTAGATACACAGGTCTTTCGGCTCGCCGGAAGCGGTACGATTGAGATGTGGAACGTGTGGGAAATCGTCTCGGAGTGCAACGACTGAAGGGTACTTGTCGTCAGATCGCTCGAAAGTGAGGATCAAGGTCTCGTTGGCTCGAATGTCGTAGACAGTGTCTTGAGGTACTTCTACGTCAAACGCAATAACTAACAGTTCATAATGCTTTTCCGCAGTAGTTACGCGCCGAACATCGACGAGTGCTGCGTGTGGATACCAACTCAATGCAGCTGCCACCTCCCGCGCTCGATCCAGACCCAGCGAACTCGGATCGATTGGATCGCCCGGTACGGGAAAGTAAGCCACTACTATCCAGCTCGTGGTGGCCGACTGCCGGTAACGGCAGCAACACCGATGGCACCGAGTTTTTTGAGCTTCGCACCGCGTGAGCCGATTTCGATTTCGAGCACCTTGGGCTTGGCAATACTTGGGTGTTCCATCGTGGCAATGAACTTGTGGCCAGCATTGTCTCTAATTGCCTTGCGATACGTCTCCGCTGCTTGCTTGTGCGGAGGGTCATCGGTGTCTTCGTTCGGAATTGGATTGCTGGACGAGACCGAAATGCCGCCCATCTGGCATTGATCGACCAACCACTTGACGTTCGGTACGGGTTCGGTACGAGTACTGCCCTTTTCTGGACCCAATGCCAAATAGCTGCAATGGTGCGGCACATTGTACAAATCCCACGCTAAGCGTTCATCACGCCCATGAGCGAGCGTGATATCGACTATCTCTTCGAGAATCTCCCATGACGAGTCGCCTACCATTAGAAATCGAGTTGACCGGCCCGCTACGTCAAATGTCGCATGAAAAATTAGAGCGCTCTCGTTCCGCAAGATCGTGCCGCCATCCGCGTGCTTCGCAAACGGTGAGTGGACGAATAATTCAAGGCCGTCTTGCTGGATAGTAAAACCGGGCACAATTTGACCAGCGTCCGAAATCAGATGGCGACGACTATCAAGCGTCAGTCCCTCTGACTCGAGCCAATCTTTCAATTTGTCAGGTTTTGAAAATACGCGAATTCCTACGCCCTGTTTGAGCCGATATCGTGCCTCGCTCCGCCATACGGCCGCCTCGCCCGTTAGTCCACTCTCAAGAATTGCCGCTGCCGGCACCCACAACTCACTGATATGCGTTCGATCATCGTCCTGGTACTTATTCGCGTGCTGGAGGTAAAAGAAATCTGTGCTTTTCGCGATGTGATCATCATCTAAATGAGTTAGCCCAACCACGTCAAAATTATTGCGACCCGCTGCGGCCAACTCATTGGTGAGCGTGGACTTCAGGTCAATTCGTGCGTCATTGTCGTCCTCGGCATTTTGACGGTGGCAGTAGTCAAACAATAGACGCTTTTTGTTGGCCAGAACTATTTGGCTGCAGTCGCCATTGCCGACCGGATAAAACTTTACAACGTGCATGGACATTATCATTCCTCTTCATATACGCCCCATGCGTACAAAAGACTGTTCGGTCTTCCGTCCCGCACGGGTCAAGCGGCAAGCGTTGCATTTGGCCGAAGACGGTCAACGCTCTGGTAGAACAACTGCAAGCTCACCCAACGGAGATTTGCCGGCTCTGGTGAAATCATGGCCAGCTTGACTAGAGATTCTACATGCGTATAGTAACTATGTCAATATAGTTATTATTCGGTTTTTTTATGAGTAAAAACAAAGGAGTACTGGATTCCAGTTCACTGAGCGGTTTACGCTGGAGTGTCGGACGGCGGCTCTGTTTCATTGACTTTCGTCTGCAGTGGTATGGAAAAATCAACCGTTCTGACTTGGTTGATGAATTTCAAATTTCAATTCCCCAGGCTTCGAATGATCTGAAGAGATACCGGGAGGCCGCGCCGAGAAACCTACGCTACAACAAAAGCGAGAAGTGCTATTACGCGTCCAACAAGTTCGAACCCCGTTTCGGGACTGACTCGTCGGAAAGCTACCTCAGCCAACTGTTGTCTGTATCGATGGGGATGCGAAAGTTGGAAGACAGCTTCCTCGCATGGCGCCCTCCCCACGATTCTGTACAAATACCGGATAGAAAAATTTCTACACGAGTGCTAAAAGCGTTGCTTGGTTCCATTCACGGCCAGATGGCGATGCGGTGTCGCTACCAATCTATGGGACGCCCAGACCCATCGGAGCGGGTAATTAGTCCTGTCGCTCTAGCATCAAATGGACTCAGATGGCACGTTCGTGCTTATTGTCATGAGCACGAAGAATTTCGGGATTTCGTCTGTTCACGAATTGTAAATGCAGATATTGCCGGACCGTCGAAAATCAATCCACTTGACGACGAAGCGTGGTACACATTCGTAAATGTCCGAATCGGCCCCGATCCTAGGCTTTCACCGAGCCAACGTCATGCGATTGAGTTCGATTACGAAATGGAGCAAGGTGAAAGGCAATACTCCATTCGCGCCGCGCTACTTTTCTATTTCTTAAAGAGTCTCGGGCTGGAAGAGCGACCAGCAGACTACCCGGCGAAATGGCAGCAAATCATCCTTCTTAATCGTGAAGAACTTATCGAGGACTTAGGGGCGTCTGCCCTACCCTGAGAGGATTTATGTATTGACAACTCAAATCCGAATATTTGACGTTGATCACGGTAGTTGCGCTGCAGTTGTAACACCAAATGGGCAACTCATTCTGCTCGACTGTGGTCACAACAGCACTCGTGACTGGCGACCTTCGTCTTGGCTGGTTTCTCAACGGTTGCGTCCGGAACTCCTAATCGTGAGTAACTTGGATGAGGATCATGTCAGCGATCTTCCAAACATAGACCGACTGTGCGTACCGAATAGGTTTTACACAAACTCAACAATTTCTCCAGATTATGTGGTCTACAAGAAAAATGAAGGTGGTGGGCTTGGACCTGGAATCACGCAGGCAGTCGCTTACATGCGTCGCTTCACTGCGCTCAGTGCTCCAATTGACTATGGTTTGGAAATTCGGACGTTTGAACATCGGCAAGGTCTATTCGACGATTTTAACAATTTGAGTGTAGTTACATTCCTTTTTTACGCTGGGCAGGGGATCATATTTCCAGGAGATATTGAACAACGAGCGTGGCACGTTTTTTTGGCTGATCAGGAATTTCGACGTTGCCTTGCGCGGACAAACTTGTTCGTAGCTTCGCACCATGGCAGGGAAAACGGCCTAGAACCAACAGTCTTTGATTATTGTCATCCGGAGTTAATTCTTATTTCCGACAAATCTATTCGACACCAGACGCAACTAACGACGGCACGGTACGGCGCATATGCAGGAGGCGTGATGTTTGGCCGGACTAGGCGCGATGTGCTAACGACACGGAATGATGGAACGATCTCGATTACGATCCAGCCAAATGGGCAAGGCCAAGTGAATACGAGCGGTTGATTTATAGTTGCCAGAACGCAAGTGTCACAGCCCTTTACCCAACTTATGACGATTAGTTGGCTCCCAAGTTCTGCGGAATAGTTGGGCATGTCAGAACCGTCTCTTTACTAGCGATAAGGGCAGTTACACCCGCTAAATGTGTGCCGTCAGCGCCTATGGGACAGATATAGCTCTGGTTTAAGGGAGTGTTTTTGTTCATTTTAACCTGAGGAGTTGAGATGAATCAGAAACCAAGAGGACGAACATCGTCGTCCGAACAAATCATTCGTGACATCAAGCGCAAGACGCGTAAGCAATACAGTGCGGAGGAGAAGATCCGCATTGTGCTGGATGGATTGCGAGGCGAAGACAGCATTGCCGAGCTGTGCCGACGGGAAGGCATTGCGCAGAGCCTGTATTACAAATGGTCCAAGGACTTTATGGAGGCGGGCAAGAAGCGCCTGGCCGGAGACATTGTCCGGCAGGCCAACACGGGCGAAGTCACTGACCTGAGGCGTGAAGCCCGAGATCTCAAAGAGGTAGTTGCCGAACAAACCCTGGAGCTGCGCTTGCTCAAAAAAAGCATGCTCGGGGATGGGGAGGATCTCGCATGAGATATCCGGCTTCTGAGAAGCTCGAGATCATCCGGTTGGTGGAGCGATCGCACCGTCCGGCCAAGCAAACGCTGGATATGCTCGGCATTGCTCGCACCACGTTCTATCGCTGGTACGCGCATTATCGTCTTGACGGAGAAGCAGCACTGCAGGACAAAGCGCCACTGCCAGTACGTATCTGGAACCGTATCCCCGATACGGTGCGGAGCCAATTGATCACACTGGCCCTGGACAGACCGGAACTGAGTCCACGCGAACTGGCAGTAACGTTCACGGATACCGAAGGCTATTTTGTCTCGGAGAGCTCGGTATACCGACTTCTCAAAGCCCATGATCTGATCACCAGCCCGGCCTTCATTGTCATGAAGGCCGCTAGCGAGTTCCAAGACAAGACCACGGCCATCAATCAGATGTGGCAGACCGACTTCACGTACTTGAAGATCATCGGTTGGGGCTGGATGTATCTGTCCACCATTCTGGATGACTTCTCCCGCTACGTCATTGCCTGGAAGCTGTGTACCGGCATGACAAGCCGCGATGTCACCGAGACCCTGGAGCTTGCTCTTCAGGCATCGGGTTGTGACCAGGCCGATGTCACCCACAAGCCACGCTTGCTCTCTGACAATGGATCGAGCTACATCTCAAACGAGCTCGCCGACTGGATCACTGGCAACGAGATGAGTCACGTTCGCGGCGCTCCGTATCATCCACAAACGCAAGGCAAGATCGAGCGCTGGCATCAGACATTGAAGAACCGGATATTGTTGGAGAACTACTTTCTCCCCGGTGATCTTGAAAAGCAGATCGAGGCGTTCGTCGATCACTACAACCACCAGCGATACCATGAGAGCTTGAAAAACCTGACGCCAGCCGATGTTTACTTCGGACGCGGGCAATCAATACTGGCGAAACGAGAAAAGATCAAGAAAAGGACCATCGTGAAACGTCGTTTGCACTATCAACGATTCGCCGCGTAATATGAAAATGGTGAACAGAACTCTCCTTTAGCTAAACGCTAAGTCTGTTCCATTTGCTTGAAGACGGACAGTCGTCCCACATGTTCTTGTCTCCTAATGGTCGTCAGCTTTAAGTACCTCTTCGCTTGGATTAAGGCTAGTGAAAACCCCCGCTGCGATAATAGCGGCGGCGACACCCGTTAAGATGCCCAAAGTTCTTCCGCCCGAGAAACCTATAATCAGACCGGCGAGCCCTGCTGCTGGAAAAGCGAACAGAGCAGCACGGGTCTTTGCCTTGCGTACCGCTACGCAACCTCGACACTTACAGCTACGCGCATACTCATGCGGATCCATTCCCTTATCCGTTACTGTGATGAACATGATCATGTCTCCTTTACGCTGCCCTACCTTGTTAGGGTGCGCCCCGGCTTACGGCGTGTAAAGTGCGGTTTATACGGGAGGAAATTCGTATGGGAATGGAACTGCAACTGACGCTCTTGGGGTTAATCGTGGGCTTGAGTGGCCTCTTTGTAATGGTCCTTCTAAGTATCAAGTCCAACGTCGCGCTCAAGAAGGAAACCGCCCATCTGACGTTTCAGTTGGAGCTAATTCTCAAAGCCATGCAAAACGAAGGGTTAGCTGACCTGAACTTCGATAAAGACGGACACGTGAAGGGGCTGAACGTAACGATTCAGGCGAAGACCGCTATCTTGCGATTATTGGGCCACCCTCCCATAGTAGTTCTGTCGGATGCTGGCGGCGCCGAAGAAGAGTAGCGTTGCAAGCAAAACAGGCCAATTATAGGGCTAAACGCCACAAAGACGCTGTGTGAGAACGTGTGAGACGCAATAAAAAAGGGCACCCCTACGATTTTGCTTCACTCTTCGGGTTCGCAATGACGTATTAATGGGGATATCCTCAGAACTAACGGGACCCATATCCGTCAAATAAGTAAATGGCTCGACTGCGTGGCATAACAGCTTTCCTGCTGACGACTCTGCTCGTCGCCGGGCAGGTAGGTGCCACATTGCACGCCTTCGAGCACGATGCCGGTGCGCCGGCGGGCAAGGTCTGCTCGACCTGTGTTACTGGCGCCCAGCTCGGCGCTGCCTCTGTTGACAACCCCGTCGTTGAGAACCTCGAGCCGCCTTCTGCCTCACACGGCAACGTCGCCGTTCCGTCTTTTGAGTCGAGACGCGTCTTTGTTGCTCGTCAGCGAGGCCCTCCCGCACCACTCTGATTCATCGAAGCTGTTCGCCACCAAGCCGCCTGACATCGCGCCCGGTGGTGCGTTCCGACACATGAGTGGTGATTCAAATGAGAGTATCGAATGCAGCACTGTCGCTGTTGTTAATTAGCCTTCCTGCCATGGCCGCCAATGCGCAGGACCTCAGCGGCGAAGTCGCCGAATTGCGGCAACTTGTCGCTGAGATGCGGGAAGATTACGAGAGCCGAATCTCGAATCTCGAAGAGCGGCTCACACAGACCGAAAGGCTCGCGAGTGGCGCCCGCCGCAATGCCGAGGTAGCGATCGAGGCCGCGGAGCAGACCGCAATCGATTTGTCGGCCGGGTCTTCGGCGCCGAACGCTTTCAATCCGGCACTTGGGGCCGTGCTCACTGGCCATTACGAAAATACCGATACCGGTAGTTCCGGGTTCGCTCTCGGCGAGGCCGAGATCAACCTCAAGGCCAGCGTCGACGCACGCTTTTTCGCCAATCTCACCGTCGGAATGCATGAGGACAACGGTGAAACCGAGGTTGGTATCGAGGAGGCCTGGCTACAGACCACCGGCCTGCCGGCAGGCTGGTCGCTCACCGGCGGCCGCTTCTTCTCGGCGGCCGGTTACCTGAACAGCTTTCATCTTCATTCCGATGACTTCGTGGACCGGCCACTGCCCTACCAGGAGTTCCTTGGAGGGCGCTACAGCGTCGACGGCTTGCAGGCGCGTTGGGTCGCGCCGACATCCCTGCTCTTCGAACTCGGCACCGAACTCAACTGGGGCGGCGCATTTCCGGCCACCTCGAACGGCGAGTCCTCGCCCGGCGCATGGACGCTGTTCGCCAAATTGGGCGGTGACGTCGGCAACAGCAACAGCTGGCAGCTAGGCGTCTCGCACATCGCTGCTGATGCGATCGAGCGGAGTACCGCGCACGGACACGGGCACGCGCATGAGGGTGAAGCTGCGGCCGAAACGTTCACCGGCGACAGCGAACTGACCGTTGTCGACTTCGTCTGGAAATGGGCGCCAATGGGTAACTTGAATGTGCGCAACTTCAAGATACAGGGCGAGTATTTTCGAAGCAGCGATGATGGCTTGTTCGACGGCAGCGACTATGACGGCGACCGGGATGGCTGGTACTTGCAGGGCGCGTGGCAGTTCGCGCCGCTGTGGCGTGTCGGCATGCG
>Ga0255052_10000168_pt1 | contig 49413 bp, 40 predicted proteins | sample JV7_2_21_MG_FD_188632 | JGI IMG/M metagenome (GOLD analysis project Ga0255052, IMG submission 188632) | Seawater microbial communities from Jervis Inlet, British Columbia, Canada - JV7_2_21 | ecosystem: Environmental > Aquatic > Marine > Inlet | place: Canada: British Columbia | collected...
CGCCGCGGTCAGCGTCGTCTTACCATGGTCTACGTGGCCAATCGTGCCTACGTTTACGTGTGGCTTTGTTCTTACAAATTTCTCTTTAGACATTAGCTTGCCTTTTTCATCACTGTGTCAGCCACGCTCTGTGGCACTTCTGAATATTTTTCGAACTCCATTGAATACACTGCCCGGCCCTGGCTCATCGAGCGCAGGTCCGTTGCATAACCAAACATCTCAGCCAGCGGAACCTCGGCCCGGATCACCTTGCCCGATGGCGAGTCATCCATGCCTTGCGGCAGGCCGCGACGGCGATTGAGGTCGCCCATCACATCACCCATGTAGTCCTCGGGCGTTACCACTTCAACCTTCATGATCGGCTCGAGCAGCACCGGGTGCGCCTTCTTCGCGCCATCCCTGAAACCCATGCTGCCGGCGATCTTGAATGCAATCTCACTCGAATCCACATCGTGGTAGGAACCGTCGTACAGCGTTACTTTGCAGTCTACAACCGGGAACCCGGCAACGACGCCATTTTCCATCTGCTCCCGTACGCCCTTATCGACAGCACCGATATACTCCTTGGGCACGACACCGCCAACAATAGCGTTCTCAAATTCATAGCCTTCACCATGCGGCTGCGGCTCGATGCGCAGGAAGACATGGCCATACTGACCGCGGCCACCTGTCTGGCGGATGAATTTGCTTTCCTGCTCGATCGTCTTGCGAATCGTCTCGCGATAGGCCACTTGTGGCCTACCGACATTGGCAACGACTTTGAACTCTCGCTTCATGCGATCGACGATGATGTCGAGATGCAACTCGCCCATACCCGAGATTATCGTCTGCCCCGATTCTTCATCGGTGTGCACGCGAAAAGACGGATCTTCCTTCGCCAGCTTTTGCAGCGCTATGCCCATCTTCTCCTGGTCCGGCTTGGTTCTTGGTTCAACCGCCACCGAAATTACCGGCTCCGGAAACTCCATACGCTCGAGCGTAATCGGCTGCTTGATGTCGCACAGCGTGTCGCCAGTCATTACGTCCTTGAGCCCCACTGCCGCCGCAATATCGCCTGCATGGACTTCTTTGATCTCTTTGCGGTCGTTCGAATGCATCTGCAGGATGCGTCCGATCCTTTCTTTGCGACTCTTGACCGGGTTCAGAATAGTATCGCCCGAGTTCAGCACGCCTGAATAGACACGGAAGAACGTCAGGTTACCGACGAACGGATCCGTTGCAATTTTGAACGCCAGTGCCGCAAACGGCTCCTCGTCATCTGCATGACGCTCGCCTTCCGAGTCGTCATCATTGATGCCCTTGATTGCAGGTACATCGACCGGCGACGGCATGAATTCAATAACCGCATCGAGCATCGCCTGCACGCCCTTGTTCTTGAATGCCGAGCCACACATCGCCACTACAATGTCACCCGATAAAGTGCGTGTGCGCAGGCCGGAACGAATCTCGTCTTCATCGAGCGCGCCGGTTTCGACAAACTTGTCGAGCAGATTCTCGTTCGCGTCAGCAGCGGCTTCAATCATCTTCCCGCGCCATTCCTCAGCCTCGGCACGTAACTCATCGGGAATATCCTTCGCCTCATAGGTCGTGCCCATGTTGCTCTCATCCCAGTAGATCGCCCGCATTCCAATCAGGTCGATGACTCCGACGAATTTCTCCTCGGCACCGATCGGCAGTTGCACGGGTACCGGGTTTGCGCCGAGACGTTCGCGAACCTGGTCAACCACACGGAGGAAATCTGCGCCCGCACGGTCCATCTTGTTGACGAAAATCATGCGCGGCACGCCATACTTGTTGCCCTGGCGCCAGACCGTTTCGGTCTGCGGCTCCACACCACCAACCGAACACAGCACAGTAATCGCGCCGTCAAGCACGCGCAGGCTACGCTCAACTTCAATCGTGAAATCAACGTGTCCCGGCGTATCGATGATATTTACGCGATGCTCGTCGTACTGCTGGTCCATACCGCTCCAGAAGCACGTTGTCGCAGCAGATGTAATTGTGATGCCGCGTTCCTGTTCCTGTTCCATCCAATCCATGACAGCCGCACCGTCATGGACCTCACCTATCTTGTGTGAGACACCGGTATAGAACAGGACACGCTCCGTCGTCGTTGTTTTACCCGCATCAATATGGGCCATGATGCCAATATTGCGGTAACGCTCGATAGGGGTTGTGCGGGCCACGACAAGATCCTGGTTTTCCTTGGCAGTAGTACTGCCAACTACCAGCGGTAATGGGAGAAGGCCTTGTTGGCCTCTGCCATGCGGTGCGTGTCTTCTTTCTTCTTGACTGCCGTGCCACGATTTTCGGCGGCATCGAGCAACTCATGGGCAAGGCGATGTGCCATCGACTTTTCGCCGCGCTTGCGTGCAGCGTCAATGACCCAGCGCATGGCCAGCGTCTGGCGGCGTACCGGACGAACTTCGACCGGAACCTGGTAGGTCGCACCACCGACGCGACGAGACTTCACTTCGACCACGGGCTTGACGTTTTCGAGCGCGGTCTCGAGCAGCTCGAGTGCCTTGTCGTCTGCATGCGTTTCTTTCTCGGAAATACGGTCGAGTGCGCCATAGATGATGCGTTCGGCGACAGACTTCTTACCGTCATTCATGATCATGTTCATGAATTTGGCGAGCAGTTCACTGCCGTACTTCGGGTCGGGCAGAATCGTACGTTTCGGGGCCTGTGATCTTCTGGACATTAGTTCTCTTCTATTCTGAATTAGGACTTCGGACGCTTGGTTCCGTACTTGGAGCGACCCTGCCTGCGATCGGAAACGCCTGCACAATCGAGAGTGCCGCGCACTGTGTGGTAACGAACACCCGGCAGGTCTTTCACACGACCGCCGCGAATCAGCACAACCGAGTGTTCTTGCAAATTGTGACCTTCACCGCCGATGTACGACGTGACTTCAAAACCGTTCGTCAGTCGCACACGCGCAACCTTGCGCATGGCCGAGTTCGGCTTTTTGGGTGTCGTCGTGTAGACGCGAGTGCAAACACCACGCTTCTGCGGGCTGGCTTCCAGCGCCGGCACTGTGCTCTTGGCACGCTTCGTCGCGCGTGGCTTACGAACTAGCTGATTCACTGTGGCCATGGGGCCCTCTTTTTCTCGTTAATCCAATACGTATTGCGCTAAAAAACGCGCGCACCCGACCGCTGAACCTCCTATGGCTCAGACATCGGGTATTTGAGTAGCAGCCTAAATAACTGAATTATCTAAGCTTTCTGAAGTCGCGGCTTATGCCGCTCCTACAGCTACCCCCTGAAAAATCAGGGCCCGTTTAAGGCGGGCCCTGGGGTTAAGGCCGGGCATTGTAGTGACGCCTGCCGCAAGCTGTCAAGCAACGCAGCGAGCATCACACATGCCCTTGATTCTTAAGCTTCCGTCGTCGCTTCCTCACTACCCTCGGCCGCTACTTCCACAGCTTCTGGAACCTCGGCTTCCAGGGCCTCGCCTTCCAGGGCCTCGGCTTCAGGTGTCGCCTCAGCGTCCTCGACCGCCGCCGCCTGGGTGGCCAGATCGAGTTCCTTGAGCTGCTCCGCCAGATCCTGCTCGCGCGTCCGCCGGCGCTCGGCGTGATGCGCGAAACCGGTTCCGGCCGGAATCAGGCGACCGACGATAACGTTCTCCTTGAGGCCGCGAAGGTCGTCGCGTAAACCGCGAACCGCCGCCTCGGTCAGCACACGCGTCGTCTCCTGGAACGATGCCGCTGAGATGAACGACTCGGTCGCCAACGATGCCTTCGTAATACCCAGCAGTACAGGATCGATCGTCAGCGCTTCTTTGCCCTGAATCTCAAGCTGTTCGGCTTCCTCGAAGAAGCGAGCCTTGTCGATCTGCTCACCGCGGAGATAGTTGCTCTCGCCCGGCGTGGCAACAATAACCTTGCGCAGCATCTGGCGAATGATCACCTCGATGTGCTTGTCATTGATCTTCACACCCTGCAGGCGGTAGACGTCCTGGATCTCACGAACGAGGTAATCGGCCAGGTTCTCCACACCCTGAAGACGCAGGATGTCATGCGGATTTGGCTCGCCATCGGCGATGACCTCACCCTTGACGACCTGCTCACCCTCGAACACGTTGAGGTGACGCCACTTCGGAATCAGCTCCTCATGACTCTCGCTCGATTCGTCTGTGATGACGAGACGGCGCTTACCCTTGGTCTCCTTGCCGAAGCTAACCGTACCTGTGTGCTCGGCCATGATCGCCGGGTCTTTCGGCTTCCTGGCTTCGAACAGGTCGGCAACACGTGGCAGACCACCCGTAATGTCGCGAGTCTTCGATGACTCCTGCGGGATGCGCGCGATAACGTCACCCACCGCCACCTTGGAGCCGTCGGACATCGAGATAATGGCACCTGCCGGCAATGCGTAGACTGCCGGAATCTCCGTGTTGGCGAAGCAGACGCCATTGCCCTTATCATCGACGAGGCGCGCGACCGGCCGCAGGTCCTTGCCTGTGCCGCCACGACTCTTCGGATCGAGGACGACGTTACTTGTCAGGCCCGTAAACTCATCGATCTGCTCGGTAACCGTCACACCATCGATAAAGTCCTCAAACTTGAGCATGCCGGCTACTTCAGTAACTACCGGGTGAGTGTGCGGATCCCAGTTTGCAACGACCTGGCCCTGTTTCACCTTATTGCCATTGGCAACCGTAATGGTCGCACCGTACGGTACCTTGTAGCGCTCACGCTCGCGGCCCTGCTCATTAATCACAGAAACTTCACCCGAACGCGATACTGCAACCAGGTAGCCCTTGTGGTGAGCAACAGTCTTGATGTTATTGAGCTTAACGACGCCGTTCGATTTGATTTCAATGTTGTTGACCGCGGCGGAACGAGACGCAGCACCACCGATATGGAAGGTACGCATCGTCAGCTGCGTGCCCGGCTCACCGATCGACTGTGCCGCGATGACGCCAACGGCCTCGCCGATATTGATACGATTACCACGCGCAAGGTCGCGCCCGTAACACTGTGAACACACGCCGTAGCGGACTTCACAGGTAATCGGCGAACGAACCAGAACATGGTCGATCGACAGTTCCTCGAGGCGAGCAACAGTCTGCTCGTCCAACATCGTGCCGGCATCGAAGGCTACCTTGTCGGTGCCCGGAATCAGTACGGCCTCGGCCAGTACGCGGCCCAGCACGCGCTCACGCAACGGCTCGACGATATCACCACCTTCAACCAGCGGCGCCATGGCGACACCATTCTTGGTTTCGCAATCGACTTCGGTAACCACGAGGTCCTGCGCGACGTCGACGAGGCGGCGAGTCAGGTAACCCGAGTTAGCCGTCTTCAACGCGGTATCGGCGAGACCCTTGCGAGCGCCATGAGTCGAGATGAAGTACTGTGCAACGTCAAGACCTTCACGGAAGTTCGCCGTGATCGGTGTCTCGATGATCGAGCCATCCGGCTTGGCCATGAGTCCACGCATGCCAGCGAGCTGCCTGATCTGCGCTGCAGAACCACGCGCGCCAGAATCCGCCATCATGTAAATGGAGTTGAAAGACTCCTGATCGACCGCCCTGCCTTTGGCATTCCTGACCGACTCGGTACCCAGCTTGTCCATCATGGCCTTGGCAATCTGGTCGTTCGTTCGAGACCAGATATCTACGACCTTGTTATAGCGTTCGCCGTCGGTCACAAGACCCGATGCATACTGGTCCTGGATTTCCTTCACCTCGGCTTCGGCGACTGACAGGATTTCCTGCTTGCTGTCCGGGACGACCATGTCATTAACGCCAATCGAAATACCAGCCATCGTCGCAAAACGGAAACCTGTGTACATCAACCGATCAGCAAAGACCACGGTCTTCTTCAGGCCAAGCCGGCGGTAGCACGCATTGATGACGTTTGAGATTGCTTTCTTCGACATTGCCCGGTTGACGAGCTCGAAGTCGAGCCCGGCAGGCAAAATCTCGGACAGCAGGGCGCGGCCAACAGTCGTTTCGACAAGCTTGTCGACTGCAGTTTTCTCCTCAGTCTCCTCGTCGACGTCAAACGTGGGTACGCGAATACGGACTTCGGCCTGCAGATCAGCAGCACCACTTTCGAATGCACGGCGGGCTTCATCGATGTTCGAGAACATCATGCCTTCACCGTTGGCGTTCACTCGCGTGCGCGTCATGTAGTAGAGACCGAGAACGACGTCCTGTGACGGCACGATGATCGGATCACCATTGGCCGGAGACAGGATATTGTTCGAGGACATCATCAGTGCGCGCGCTTCGAGCTGCGCTTCGATCGACAACGGCACGTGTACTGCCATCTGGTCACCGTCGAAGTCGGCGTTAAACGCAGTACAGACGAGCGGATGCAGCTGAATGGCCTTGCCTTCGATCAACACCGGCTCGAAAGCCTGGATGCCGAGACGATGCAGTGTTGGCGCACGATTCAGGAGAACCGGGTGCTCACGAATGACCTCTTCGAGAATATCCCAGACCTCAGCACCTTCACGCTCAACGAGACGCTTGGCTGCTTTGATCGTCGTCGCTTCGCCACGCAATTGCAGTTTCGAGAAGATGAACGGTTTGAAGAGCTCCAGAGCCATTTTCTTTGGCAGCCCGCACTGGTGCAGCTTTAGCGTCGGGCCAACGACAATCACGGATCGGCCCGAGTAATCGACACGCTTGCCTAAAAGATTTTGGCGGAAGCGGCCCTGCTTGCCCTTGATCATGTCGGCCAGGGACTTCAGTGGGCGCTTGTTGGTACCCGTAATCGCACGACCGCGACGACCGTTGTCGAGCAGTGCATCGACCGATTCCTGCAGCATGCGCTTCTCGTTACGGACAATAATATCGGGTGCGTTGAGCTCTAAAAGGCGGCGCAGGCGGTTGTTACGGTTGATGACGCGACGATAAAGGTCGTTGAGATCCGAGGTCGCGAAGCGGCCACCATCGAGCGGCACGAGCGGACGCAGGTCTGGCGGCAGCACCGGCAGCACCGTCAGAACCATCCACTCGGGCTTGTTGCCCGATTCGACAAATGACTCGACGAGCTTCAGTCGCTTCGACAGGCGCTTAATCTTCGTTTCGGAGCGCGTCGCATCCATGTCCTCGCGCACCTGCAAGATTTCGCGCTGCAGGTCGATGGTCATGAGCATCTCGCGAACTGCTTCGGCACCCATACGCGCGTCGAACTCGTCGCCGTACTGCTCCAGCGCATCGAGGTACATCTCGTCCGTAAGTAACTGGCCACGTTCAAGCTCGGTCATGCCAGGCTCGACGACGACAAACGCCTCGAAGTACAGCACCCGCTCGATCTCGCGCAGCGTCATGTCAAGCATCAGGCCGATACGAGAAGGCAGTGATTTGAGGAACCAGATGTGCGCAACCGGGCTCGCTAGTTCGATGTGCGCCATGCGCTCACGGCGAACCTTCGTCTGCGTAACCTCAACGCCGCACTTTTCGCAGACAACACCGCGATGCTTGAGGCGCTTGTACTTGCCACAAAGGCACTCGTAGTCCTTGACGGGCCCGAAGATCTTCGCGCAGAACAGGCCATCACGCTCAGGCTTGAACGTACGATAGTTAATCGTCTCCGGCTTCTTCACCTCACCGAAAGACCACGAGCGCACCATGTCAGGTGACGCCAGGCCAATGCGGATCGCTTCGAAGTCGTCTACCGGGTTCTGGTATTTAAAAAGCCTTAAGAGGTCTTTCATTAGTCTGTCTCCAGCTCAATGTTGATGCCCAGAGATCGAATCTCCTTCACAAGAACATTGAACGATTCCGGCATGCCGGCATCCATTTCATGTTCACCGTCGACGATGTTTTTGTACATCTTGGTTCGACCCTGCACGTCATCCGACTTGACCGTCAGCATTTCCTGCAGAGTGTACGCGGCGCCGTAGGCTTCGAGTGCCCAGACTTCCATCTCACCGAAGCGCTGGCCACCGAACTGCGCCTTACCACCCAGCGGCTGCTGCGTGACCAGGCTGTACGGTCCGGTTGAACGCGCATGCATCTTGTCATCCACAAGGTGATTGAGCTTGAGCATGTACATGTAGCCAACCGTAATATCGCGATGGAACTCTTCGCCGGTGCGGCCGTCGCTAAGTCGCGACTGACCGGTGTCGGCAAGATCGGCCAGCTGGAGCAAACCCTTGATCTCCTCTTCGGCGGCACCATCAAACACAGGCGTTGCCGTCGGCACACCATTGGTCAGGTTGCCGGCCAGCTCGATCACTTCCTCGTCGTTTAGTCCCTTGATGTCCTCAACACGACCACCGGTCTTGTTGTAGATCTGCTCGAGGAACTGCCGGATCTTGGTAATCGACTCCTGCGCCTTGAGCATGCCGTCGATCTTCTTGCCGAGACCTTTCGCGGCCCAGCCGAGGTGCGTCTCGAGCACCTGGCCGACGTTCATTCGTGACGGAACGCCCAGCGGGTTCAGGACGATATCGACCGGCGTGCCATCCGCGAGGTAGGGCATGTCTTCGACCGGAACGATCGTCGAGATGACACCCTTGTTACCGTGGCGGCCAGCCATTTTGTCGCCTGGTTGAATCCTGCGCTTTACAGCCAGGTACACCTTGACCATTTTCAGGACACCAGGGGCAAGATCATCGCCGGCTGTAATCTTCGCCTTCTTCACTTCGAAACGGCGATCAAACTCGTCACGCTGCGAATTCAGGCGCTCAAACGCCTTTTGCAGTTGCTCGTTCGCGTCATCGTTCTTTAGGCGAATCTCGAACCACTTTTCTCGCGGCACGTCATCAAGGTAAGCCTTCGTGATCTTCGAGCCCGATTTCAGCTTATTCGGACCTCCCTGGGCCATCTTGTTGGTGAGCATGCGCTCGACACGTTCGTAGATATCTTCTTCGAGAATGCGCAGCGTGTCGTCAAAGTCCTTGCGAACGCTTTCGAGTTCCGATTTCTCGATCGACAGCGCGCGCAGGTCCTTCTCGACGCCGTCGCGCGTGAACACGCGCACGTCGATAACCGTGCCGTCCATACCCGGCGGCACGCGCAGTGACGTGTCTTTGACGTCAGACGCTTTCTCACCAAAAATTGCTCTCAGGAGCTTCTCTTCGGGCGTCAGCTGTGTCTCGCCCTTCGGCGTCACCTTGCCGACGAGGATGTCTCCGGCATTAACTTCGGCACCAATAAACGCGATGCCTGATTCGTCGAGCTTGGCGAGGGCAGCGTCACCGACATTCGGGATATCCGAGGTGATGTCCTCGGGCCCCAATTTGGTGTCGCGAGCCACACACTGCAGCTCCTCGATATGAATCGTCGTGAATCGGTCTTCCTTAACAACACGCTCGGAGATCAGGATCGAATCCTCGAAGTTGTATCCGTTCCACGGCATGAACGCGACGAGCAGGTTCTGGCCAAGCGCGAGCTCGCCCATATCTGTCGACGGTCCATCCGCCAGCACATCGCCACCCGAGATTGAATCACCGGCTTTAACCAGCGGACGCTGATTGATGCACGTGTTCTGGTTCGAGCGCGTGTACTTGGTCAGATTGTAGATATCGACACCGGCCTCAACAGCGCTGGTCTCGTTATCATTGACGCGAACCACAATGCGCGACGCGTCGACGGAGTCAACCGCGCCGCCGCGTTTCGCCACCACTGTCACACCGGAATCAACAGCAACAGCACGCTCCATGCCCGTACCAACCAGTGGTGCTTCGGCGCGCAACGTCGGCACAGCCTGGCGTTGCATGTTGGATCCCATCAGTGCGCGATTAGCGTCATCGTGCTCCAAGAACGGAATTAATGAGGCAGCTACCGAGACGATTTGTCTCGGAGAGACGTCCATGAAGTCAACGTCGCCTGGCCCGGACAACGTGGACTCGTTTTTGTGTCGAACGGCAACCAGTTCCTCGAGGAATTTTCCGTTCTTATCGAGCTCTGAGTTCGCCTGAGCAATGACGTACTCGCTTTCCTCGATTGCAGACAGGTACTCAATGTCCGCCGTCGCCTTGCCATTTTTGACCTTGCGGTAAGGTGTCTCGAGGAAGCCGTACTCGTTTGTACGCGCATACACGGCGAGCGAGTTGATCAGGCCGATATTCGGACCCTCAGGCGTCTCAATCGGGCAGACACGACCATAATGTGTCGGGTGCACGTCGCGGACTTCGAAGCCGGCACGTTCACGCGTCAGGCCGCCAGGCCCAAGCGCCGATACGCGGCGCTTGTGCGTGACTTCTGACAGCGGATTATTCTGGTCCATAAATTGCGACAACTGGCTCGAACCGAAAAATTCTTTCACTGCGGCCGCCACCGGTTTCGCGTTGATCATCTCTTGTGGCATCAAGCCTTCAGTTTCAGCCTGCGTCAGGCGTTCCTTAACCGCACGCTCGACACGAACCAGGCCAACGCGGAAAGCGTTTTCAGCCATCTCACCGACACTTCGTACGCGGCGGTTACCAAGATGGTCAATATCATCAACGGTGCCGTAGCCATTACGAATGTCGATCAGCGTCTGCAGGACGGCGAGAATGTCGTCTTTGCCCAGGACGCCACTTCCTTCCGACGTGTCACGACCGACACGTCGGTTGAATTTCATGCGGCCTACGTCTGAAAGATCGTAGCGATCCGGATTAAAGAACAGATTCTGGAAAAGGTTCTCGGCCGCTTCCTTTGTTGGCGGCTCACCTGGACGCATCATGCGGTAGATCTCGACCAGCGCTTCGAGGCGCGTTGTCGACGGGTCGATTTTCAGCGTGTTCGAGATGAACGGGCCACGATCGAGGTCATTGACGTACAGCGTGTGAATGTTCTCGATGCCACCGGTAATGAGTGCTTCGATCAGTTCAGGCGTTAGCTCGGCATTTGCTGCTGCCAGCAGCTCACCGGTTTCTGTGTCAACAATATCGTGCGCGAGGATCTTGCCTTCAAGATACTCAACCGGCACGGCCAGCTTTTTGACAGTCGACTTGTTCATGTCGCGAACGTGTTTTGCCGTAATGCGGCGACCTTCTTCAACAATCAGCTTGCGACCAAGCTTGATGTCGAACGTCGCCGTATCGCCGCGCAGACGTTCCGGAACGAGCTGCATTTTGATCTCTTTCTCGGAGATATAGAACTCGTTGGTGTCGAAGAAGAGATCAAGCATCTCTTCGTTGGTCATCTCGAGGGCCCGCAGAATGATCGTCACCGGCAACTTGCGACGGCGATCGATGCGCGCGAATACCGAGTCCTTGGGGTCGAACTCAAAGTCGAGCCAGGAACCACGGTACGGAATAATTCTCGCTGAAAACAGCAACTTACCGGAGCTATGGGTTTTGCCCTTGTCGTGATCGAAGAACACGCCCGGCGAACGGTGCAACTGCGACACGATGACGCGCTCGGTACCGTTGATAACGAATGTCCCGTGATCGGTCATCAGCGGCATTTCGCCGAGATAAACTTCCTGTTCGCGAATATCTTTCACGGGCTTCGGATTGCCTGACGCTTCCTTGTCATAAATGACAAGGCGAACCTTGACGCGAATTGGTGCAGCGTAGGTCAGCCCGCGCATCTGGCATTCCTTTACATCGAAGACGGGCTCGCCGAGGCGATAGCTTACGTATTCGAGTGCTGCGTTGCCTGAATAGCTGACGATCGGAAACACAGACTGAAATGCAGCGTGCAGACCACGGTCGGCACGCCCTTCAATCGTCTTGTCCGTTTGCAGGAACTTCTTGTATGAGTCGACCTGAATCGACAGCAAGTACGGCACGTCCAGGATAGTCGGACGCTTGCCAAAGTTCTTGCGGATGCGCTTTTTCTCAGTGAATGAATAGGCCATTCGAGAGTACCTTCGTTAATTTCAGATGCGCGCAAGCAGCCAGCCGATACACGACTGGCTGCTTGCCCGACTTGTGACCCGTCGGGTCGTAAGCAGAGATTGCAGACACAGTTGAGCTGATTACTTCAGCTCAACGCTACCGCCAGCTTCTTCAAGCTGTTTCTTGACCTCTTCTGCTTCGTCTTTTGTAACGCCTTCCTTGATCGTTGACGGCGTGCCTTCGACTGCGTCTTTTGCTTCCTTGAGGCCAAGTCCGGTGAGCGTGCGTACAGCCTTGATCACACCAACTTTTGCCTGACCAAAACCGGTCAGAACCACATCGAACTCAGTCTTCTCGGCTTCGGCCTCACCAGCGTCACCACCGGCTGCAGGTCCTGCAGCGACAGCAACCGGCGCAGCGGCCGATACACCCCACTCGTCTTCAAGCATTTTGACGAGCTCAACAACTTCCATGATTGGCTTTGCGCTCAACTCTTTGAGCAGATCTTCGTTTGACAGTGCCATTTCGTTTTTCCTCTAAATAACGTTTCCTGAGTCAGGTAATACTTAATAATCCGTATCAGGCCGCTTCCTGTTCGCCACGTGCGCCCAGTGTGCGCGCGAGCATCGCAGAAGGTTCGGCCAATGTGCGTACCAGTTGAGACATCGGTGCCAACATGACGCCGAGCAACATTGCGCGAGCCTGATCGAGCGTCGGCAAATCCGCCAACTTCGCAAGATCAGTGCCCGGCATGAGTTGCCCACCGGCTGATAGCGAGACTGCCTGCAAAGCGTCATGCTTCTTGGCAAAGTCCTTGATAACCCTGGCAGCGGCACCTGGATCTTCTTTAGCGAACGCGAGCAGGATCGGTCCTTTGAGCGTTTCTTGCATGCACTCAAATTCTGTTCCTTCGACGGCGCGACGTGCCAACGTGTTTTTGACCACACGCATGTACACGCCAGCATCGCGCGCTTCTTTGCGCAATACCGTCATCTCTGCAACAGACAGACCTCTGTACTCGGCCGCAACAGCCGTCACAGAATCGCCCGCAACCGCGTTTACCTCTTTGACAAGTTGTTTCTTGTCTTCGAGTTTCAGTGCCATTTGTTTCTCCTGGCCTAACGGTTTAAACCACAGATGAACCTAGTCATCGTCACTCTGTAGAAACAACCCACATCATTCAGAGTGCCTAAATGTTCATCTACCCAATTCGGGAATATCCATTCCCTGTCGGATGGCAACCGTTGCCAGATTTTCTGACTCAGGTTTCACCATCTACACAGGCGGTTATTAAGACCGTAAATCAGCACGGTCGCCTGTGGTCTTCGACGATTGCCGCATCCTTGCGGCTATTCGCGATTGCCCTTCTTGGCGCAGTCACAAATTCGTTTGGGGTCAGAGCCCAAGGGCTCTGACCCCGATATTTCTATGCGTCTACAGAAGCTCGATCCACTGACACACCAGGTCCCATCGTGGACGAGACGGTCATCTTCTTAAAAAACGCACCCTTGGCCGATGCCGGCTTAGCCTTATTCAGGTCAGCGAGCAATGACTCAAGATTCTCTTTCAGCGCCGGCACTTCAAAGTCCGAACGCCCGATCGGGCAATGGATGATGCCTGCCTTGTCGGTGCGATAACGCACTTGTCCAGCCTTGGCGTTCTGAACCGCAGTTTCCACGTCCGCGGTGACTGTGCCGACCTTCGGGTTCGGCATCAGGCCGCGCGGTCCGAGAATCTGACCAAGCTGACCAACAACGCGCATGGCGTCCGGCGTCGCAATCGCAACGTCAAAATTCAGTTCACCATTCTTGACGGTCTCAGCGAGATCCTCAAATCCCACGATGTCCGCACCGGCGGCGGTTGCCTTGTCAGCATTCTCGCCCTGCGCGAACACGGCAACACGTACTGACTTGCCAGTGCCATTCGGCAGAACCGTCGAACCACGAACGACCTGGTCCGACTTACGCGGATCCACGCCCAGGTTGACTGCGATGTCGATACTTTCCGGGAACTTGGCCGTTGCCAGCTCTTTCACCAGGCCCAACGCCTCACTTACGTCGTAAGCCTTGCCGGCTTCCAGTTTCTCGCGGGCGGCCTTCTTACGTTTGCTATCGGCCATTACTTCACTCCCTCTGTCTCGATACCCATGCTGCGCGCTGTGCCCGCAACCGTGCGTACCGCAGCATCCATATCGGCCGCAGTCAGGTCGGGCATTTTTGTCGTCGCGATCTCTTCGAGCTGCGCACGATTTACCTTGCCGACTTTCTCTGTGTTCGGCGTGCCGGAACCTTTCGGGACACCGGCCGCCTTGCGAAGCAATACTGCCGCTGGCGGTGTCTTGGAGATGAAGGTGAAACTACGGTCGCTGTAGACCGTGATGATCACCGGAATCGGCAAACCCGCTTCAGTACCCTGAGTCTCTGCGTTAAATGCCTTGCAGAACTCCATGATATTGACGCCGTGCTGACCCAAAGCCGGGCCAACAGGCGGTGACGGATTAGCCTGGCCCGCAGGGACCTGTAGCTTGATATAGCTAGCTACCTTTTTAGCCATCGTATTGTCCTCTCGAGTTCCAACGCCGGGTTAGGGCTCCTCGATCAAGTTCTAGCTCTTCTCGACTTGTCCAAAGTCGAGCTCGACCGGCGTAGACCGGCCGAGGATTTGAACAGCCACTTGCAGTCGGCTCTTCTCGTAATTCACTGTTTCGACAACTCCGGAGAAGTCGTTGAATGGTCCGTCAATAACACGCACCACCTCGCCCGGCTCGAACAGTACCTTGGGCCGCGGCTTGTCGACGCCTTCCTTGACGCGTTGCAGAATCTGATCCGCTTCCTTGTCCGAAATCGGCGCCGGACGATCACTCGACCCACCGATAAATCCGAGCACCTTCGGCACTTCCTTCACGAGGTGCCAGGTCTCATCATCCATATCCATGTGTACGAGAACGTAGCCCGGGAAGAACTTGCGCTCACTGCGGCGCTTCTGCCCCTCCTTCATCTCGACCACTTCTTCGGTCGGGACCAGGATCTCGCCAAACTTGTCCTGCAGACCCATTCGCTCGATGCGCTCCTCAAGGGAGGCCTTCACCTTGTGCTCGAAATTCGAATAAGCGTGAACGATGTACCAGCGTAAGGACACTGACGTAACCTCTTGTGTTTGCACGGCGGTTTAGCCGACGAGCCTGCGGGTCAACCAAAGGAGACCCGAGTCCAACAGCCAGAAAAACACCATCATGACCAGCGTAAAGACAAACACAGCAATAGCCGTCTGCGTCGTTTCCTGCTTTGTCGGCCAGACGACCTTGCGAATTTCAACGCGAGACCCCTGGATGAAATGCCAAAGCCGCTGGCCCTGGGTGCTCATCATGCCTATCGCAATGCCAACGCCTGTGCCACCGAGAACGATCAGCACGCGAATCGGCAATGAAAGCTCGAATTCGTAGTAATAGTACGAATACAGGCCGCCCACGAGGACAGCTGCCGCAATCAACAATTTGACGATGTCCAGCGCACCGCTTTGACTAGTTTCTGTCTGTGTACTCATAAACCTATGTGGCAGGCCAGGAGGGAATCGAACCCCCAACCTGCGGTTTTGGAGACCGCCGCTCTGCCAATTGAGCTACTGGCCTGTCGTGTTACTCAATAACTTTCGCTACAACACCGGCGCCAACAGTTCTGCCACCCTCTCGGATAGCAAACCGCAGGCCGTCTTCCATCGCGATCGGTGCAATCAGGTCTACAACCATCTGCACGTTATCGCCCGGCATCACCATCTCGGTGCCCTCAGGCAGCTCAACCGCACCCGTTACGTCCGTCGTGCGGAAGTAAAACTGCGGACGATAGCCCTTGAAGAACGGCGTATGACGACCACCCTCGTCCTTGGTCAGAATGTATACCTCTGCCTCGAACTTGGTGTGTGGCGTGATCGAGCCGGGCTTGGCCAGTACCTGGCCGCGCTCAACCTCTTCACGCTTGGTACCGCGCAGCAATATGCCAACGTTATCGCCAGCCTCGCCGCGGTCCAGCAACTTCCTGAACATCTCAACGCCCGTACATACCGTCTTCTCGGTATCCTTGATACCGACAATCTCGATCTCGTCGCCTACATTAACGACACCACGTTCGATGCGCCCAGTCACTACAGTGCCTCGTCCAGATATCGAGAACACGTCCTCAACCGGCATCAGGTAATCACCGTCAATGGCGCGTTCCGGCATCGGAATGTAGCTGTCCATCTGGTCGATCAGCTTGTGAATCGACGGAATGCCAATGTCCGACTCATCGCCCTCGAAGGCCTTCAGGGCAGAACCCGTTATGATCGGTGTGTCATCACCCGGGAACTCGTACGTCGACAGCAGATCACGGACTTCCATCTCCACCAGCTCCAGAAGCTCTTCGTCGTCAACCTGGTCGGCCTTGTTCATGTACACCACGATGTACGGAACGCCTACCTGGCGCGCCAGCAGGATGTGCTCACGTGTCTGCGGCATCGGGCCATCGGCCGCCGATACCACCAGGATCGCACCGTCCATCTGCGCTGCACCCGTAATCATGTTCTTCACGTAGTCAGCATGGCCCGGGCAGTCAACGTGCGCGTAGTGACGGTTGTCACTCTCGTATTCCACGTGCGCCGTCGCAATCGTGATACCACGCTCGCGCTCTTCCGGAGCATTATCAATCTGGTCGTAACCTTTGACCTCACCACCGTGCTTCTCGGCCATGACCTTCGTCAGCGCCGCGGTCAGCGTCGTCTTACCATGGTCTACGTGGCCAATCGTGCCTACGTTTACGTGTGGCTTTGTTCTTACAAATTTCTCTTTAGACATTAGCTTTTCCTGCTTATCTAAGTTTTGGTTTTCTTCCTGCCACCGCAATCGCGGCTAAAGCCGCTCCTACGATGCCTTCTCTATCCTTTCAGCCAAGGCTGGAGCCCACACCGAGATTTGAACTCGGGACCTCTTCCTTACCAAGGAAGTGCTCTACCCCTGAGCTATGTGGGCCTCATTCCGGCAACCAACCTGCCTTCCTAATGGAGCGGGTGATGGGAATCGAACCCACATCATCAGCTTGGAAGGCTGAGGTTCTACCTTTGAACTACACCCGCCTCTCGTTCGTTCCGTGCACCTTTTTCCGGCGTGCAAAAATCCTGACAGTCTTTTTCAGTCAAACCGTCCGGATCTCATAAAACTCTCTATGTGTCTTCCCCGTGGTGGCGCTGACAATCCAGTCACACACCCAGTTCCGATTGTGTCTCGCGGCCTTTTCTTCTCGTACCCAATGAGCCGGAACAACGATTCAGCCAATGCTGCTATACTCGTTCTCGGCCTATCTCCGCCGAACTAAAAGTCTGGTGGAGGGGGTAGGATTCGAACCTACGTAGGCATAGCCAGCAGATTTACAGTCTGCCCTCGTTGACCGCTTGAGTACCCCTCCGCGGACACAAGCCGGCTATTGTCTAATCGTCCCAACCAACTGTCAATAACTTAGACACGGATTTTTGCGTCTTTTTTTGGTCTTTATCCGGCTGTGGGAGGGGCTTCAGCCCCGAATCGCGGCTAAAGCCGCTCCCACCCCTTATTTATTTGACCAATGCCACGGCTCGAACGCGATTCCCCAGGGATTTTCGCGCGCATAAGTCATCGAAAATCCGAACTCGATCGCCCTCGATTCGAGCCAGCGAAACGCATCAGTATCTTCGAATTCCTCGGTCAGAGGCCGTGAACCGGGGGTCGCGATATCAACGGCGCAGCCCGTATGGTGCTCGCTATGCCCGGGGGCCGTGTTCACCTTGAGAATTTCGTCTATGGATTGCCCTGCCTCGATTTTCTTGCGAATCAGCCCCGCCTGGTACTCGATGCCCCGAAATCCCGACACGATCAGCAGCTGAATCCCTACTTTGTCGGCCTCTGCCACCATGCGCTGCCATTGCTCTGCAGTCTCGGGCGTCAGGCGTTGCATGCGTCCTACCAGATTGGGCCCCACCTCGACGAGTTCCAGCGCTTCTTCGAATACCGGCGGCCCGTCGCCAGCGCCGTAATCGTCAGGGATACCGAGGTCTGCATGCAGTTCGCGTAACATAGGCTGAGAATTATGAACGAAGACAAACTCTATATCGACGAAAAGCTCCGCGATGAACCATTCCGCTTCGACGACTCGGTCGCGCAGGTCTTTCCCGATATGTTGCAGCGCTCGATTCCCGGATACGCGGCATCGATCGAGGCCATCGGCTCACTTGCGGCGCGCTACGTCACGACAGGGACGAACTGCTATGACCTTGGCTGTTCGCTTGGTGCCGCGACTCTCGCGATCCGGCAGGGCATCCGCGCACAGGACTGTCGAATCATCGCTGTGGATAACTCCGAGCCGATGATCGACCGCTGCCGGAAAATCGTCGGTGACGATGACATGATCGACCTCAGACTGGCGGACATCCGCGACGTCCCGATCGAAAATGCCTCCATGGTTGTCATGAACTACACACTACAGTTCCTCGACGTCGAAGCTCGCGACAAGCTGGTGAAGCGCATAGCTGACGGGTTGATAGATGGCGGGCTTTTCGTACTGTCCGAGAAGGTCGTCGACGAAAATCCTCATATGGACGAGCTGCTCGTCGAATTACATCAGGAGCATAAGCGCCGCAACGACTACAGCGAGCTCGAGATTAGCCGCAAACGCGCCGCGCTCGAGAATGTGCTGGTCCCGGAAAGTGTTGCCCGCCACCGGCAACGTCTCTCCGATGCCGGCTTTACACACAGTGCCGTGTGGCTGCGCTACTTCAACTTCGTCTCGATTGTCGCGATCAAATGACGTTGTTCGACTACCCGGCACTGTGGCGGTGCCTTGCTGAGCTCGGCCTTGACGAGTGGCCGACGACCCTCGAGCCGTTGATTCAAGGCCGACTGGCCGATGATGCGCACGGTGACTTCAGGCGTTGGCGAATCGCCCTCGAAGGACTTGCCGCCGAACCGGGAGATAAACTGACCAGGCGCGAACACTTACTCGCGCTATCACCTTGGAGGAAGGGCCCGTTCGAACTCGGCGGCGTCAGCATCGACAGTGAGTGGCGCAGCGATCTCAAATGGGATCGGCTGAAAGATGAGATAGAACCGCTCGACGGGCGTGCCGTGCTCGACGTCGGTTGCGGCAATGGTTATTACGCACTGCACATGCGGGGTGTGGGTGCGCGTACCGTTATCGGCATTGACCCGACGATTCTGTACGTCATGCAATTTCTCGCGGTCGAGCGCTTTCTGCAGCCGGACGACGTTCACGTCCTGCCGCTGCGCCTGGATGAACTGCCGCAGAACTCTCGTAAATTCGACACCGCGTTCTCCATGGGTGTCCTGTATCACCGGCGCTCACCGCTGGACCATCTGCAGCAGATGAAAGGAATGTTGCGGCAAGGCGGCCAACTGGTTCTCGAGACCCTTTACGTCCCGGGAGAGGAGTCCTATGCGTGCACGCCCGAGAATCGCTATGCGCGCATGCGTAATGTCTGGTTGTTGCCAACGATCGCTGAATTGACGACCTGGATGTCGCGCACCGGATTCATCAACATCGAGATAATTGACCAGTCACAGACGAGCAGCGACGAGCAGCGCAGTACCGAATGGATGCAGTTCGAATCGCTGCGTGAATCCCTGGATCCTGACAATCCGGACTTGACGGTCGAAGGCTGGCCGGCCCCGCGGCGTGTTATCGCAGTTGCGAAAGCACCGTAGTTTCCATAAATTCTGTTGTGACAGAAATAACGGAAATAGGAGCGGCTATGAAACTGTCCCCTGCGGTAGAAAAATATGTGCTCCATTGGGGCGAGATGGGCACGCGCTGGGGCACGAATCGCACAGTCGCGCAAATCCAGGCCCTGCTGTACCTGTCGCCCGAGCCGCTGCGTGCGGACCAGATCGTCGATGCGTTGTCCGTTGCGCGCTCCAACGTCAGCACGAGTATTCGCGAATTACAGAGTTACGGCATGGTGCGCATGACACACGTGCTTGGCGACCGTCGCGACTACTTCGAGTCTCTGCACGATGTCTGGGAGCTGTTCCGGGTCATTATTGATCAACGCAAGCAGCGTGAACTCAATCCGACCTTGTCAATGCTGCGCACGGCTGCCGAGGAAGTTGACGCCGAGACCGACACTCACAAGGTCACGAAAGAACGCATCCACAATATGCTGGATTTTGTCGAAACGACGAGCACCTGGTACGAGCAGATCCACGATATCCCGACGTCGACACTTCACAAGTTGATGAAACTGGGCAAGAAGATTACAAAGCTGGCGAAATAGACACGCAAGCCTCGGCGATTCGCTCAGCTCCGGCGCTGCGTTCGCGCAGCACCCAGACGGATTCGGTGATCGCCTTTGCTTGCGGGCCGCCGTTGACGGCATTTGCCGGCCGCAGGAAGTAACCACCTTGCGAGTAGGTCCATGTTCGGACCTCACCAACTACACACTCACTGTGCTGGTACTGCCCGCTCGCGAGATACCCTTCCCTGACCACCGACGAGGATTGCCATGGTATTGACGCACCCGGGCTGACTCGCAGCAACCACGTGCGTGCGCCGTTGCCCGGGTCGGAACGCAATTCCTTGATAGTCACGCCTTCGTGGTCGGTCGGCTTCCAGTCCACGAGGCGGGCGTCGAGAATGACCGGAGTCTGGATCATGGCGAGCGGATCCACGACGTCGCGGTAGTACAGGATTTGCGCACCGTTGCCGGTAGTAATGTTGTACGCGAACGTGCCGGGAGGAATATATGCGTAACCGCCTGGGCCCAGCTTGATGTCGCCTACCGAAACGTCGCCTTTGAGGACGACGATTTCGAGCAACATACCTGGAGCGCCGCCCGTTGTGCCCTCCCACCCTGCAGGCAATTCGATGCGGTTGGTCGTGCGCCGTGTCTGCGGGTCGCCAGAAAACTGCTTGGCCGTCGTACCGGGCACGCTGGCAAGGTAGGCGTTCTCTAGCTCGTCCGTCTGCAGGAATGCCGGATACGGCATCTTCGGCGGGCCGGCAGCGCAGCCGGCGATAATCAAGACGAAAAAAGCCGCCCAGAATCTGGGCGGCATAGCAAGCAGAAGATGTAGTCGGCCAGTTACGAAACGCATGAAAGTCGAAACCTCAATGTTGCGATGAAATTCAGCGTCATTCGTCAACGTGCGGACCAGTCGCTTCTCTGACAGCTGTGCCGGTTGCGCATTTTAATCCCCCTTGGGGGAGGCAACCCGCCACAAAGCCACGTGTTGAGAGGAAGCACGCGATGCCTGCCGTCGGATCATGCATCCGGCATGGCGTCCCGCCCGCACTGCCTTTTACATCCCATCTCCGTGCGTACCGAGTTGGTACGCACGGAATGCTACTACATCTTGTATAGGAGAGCCAGTTGTGCACAAGATGTAGACTCAAATCGGCAATCGGGAACAGGAATCGGTTTGGACGACGAGAAAAAGCTCCAGGCACGCTCGAAACACCAGGCAATCGGTCTCATCGTCGGACCTGCGCTTGCGGCATTAATGCTTATCAGTGATCCGCCAACCGGCCTGTCCGAACAAGGTTGGGCAACGGCCGCGATCGCGCTCTGGATGGCAACCTGGTGGGCGACCGAAGCGGTACCCATTGCAGTAACCGCGCTACTTCCCCTCGCCTGTTTTCCGCTGCTCGGCGTCGTCAATATGGTGGACACGGCGACGCCATATGCCAACAAGGTCATTTACCTTTTTCTCGGCGGATTCGTCGTCGCATTTGCGATGCAGCGCTGGAACCTGCATCGACGCATTGCCCTAAACGTGCTGCAGCATGCGGGCGGAAGCGGCCGGCTGCTCGTAGGCGGTTTCCTTTTCTCGAGTGCCCTGATCAGCATGTGGGTAATGAATACATCGACGACGATGATGCTGACGCCCGTCGCAATCTCGGTCATTGCTGTCGTTCATACGTCAATCGGCGAACTCGACGAACGCGGCCGGGAAGACTTCCAGTGCGCTTTGCTACTGGCCGTCGCCTACGGCGCAACGATCGGTGGACTGACGACCCTCGTCGGTACGTTGCCGACGGCGATGCTCGCCGCCTTCATGCTCGAAAGCTACGGCTCGACGATCCATTTCGCGAACTGGATGATGGTCGGTGTGCCGCTGGCAATCGTGATGCTGCCATTGTGCTGGTTTGTGCTGACACGATGGGTATTCGACGTCAGCTTCAAAACCTCGGGCGAAGGCCGCGCTGAACTGCGCAAGCTACGTGACGAACTTGGCGACATTCGAACACCCGAAATTCGCATATCGATCGTCGCTGCCATAATGATCGTTGCCTGGGTAGGGCGCCCGCTCTGGGTTCAGTTGCCCGGCCTGTCAGCACTCGACGATACCGGCATTGCGATCGCCGGCGCAATCGCCATGTTCGTGATTCCGAGCGGTGACAAGAAGGACCCGGTGCTGCTGCGTTGGGAATATGCGGAGCGGCTGCCGTGGGGCGTAATCTTGTTGTTCGGCGGCGGGCTTTCGCTTGCAAATGCGTTCATTATGACCGGCCTCGCCGAATGGATTGGTACGACGCTGCAGGTCATTGGCACGCTGCCGCTGCTGCTCGTCATCCTCGCCGTCTCAGCATTGATCATCTTCCTGACCGAACTAACAAGCAACACGGCAACCGTGGCGACATTCTTGCCTGTGGCAGGCGCCGTCGCTATCCAGTCCGGCTACGACCCGATCGTGTTGACGGTGCCGATCACCTTAGCCGCTAGCTGCGCATTCATGCTGCCGGTCGCAACACCGCCCAATGCGATTGTGTTCGGCTCGGGACTATTGACGATCCCGAAGATGATGCGCGCCGGGTTCGCCGTTAATATTGTCGGTATCTTGATTGTTACGCTCGTGGCAATGATTTTCGCGCCGCGATTCCTGAGCCAGGTGAACTTATGAACGACGAATACGCAGTCGATAAGAAGAACAAGGTCCGGCAACTGCGTGAATACGCCGTGTATGACAAGGACAAGGTCCACGGGATCCTGGACTCAGCGCTCGTCACAAGCGCTGGATTCGTACAGGATGGTCAGGCAGTTGTCGTGCCAATGATTTACGGCCGTGACGGCGAGACGATCTATCTGCACGGCGCTCGGAAGGCAAGGGTAATTCGGCTGCTGGAAGAAACTCAGCAGGTATGTCTGAACGTTACTCACGTTGACGGCATCGTATTTGCACGTTCGGCTTTCAACTCGTCGATGAACTATCGCTCGGCCACGATTTTCGGCAAGCCGAGGTTAATTCAGGATTACGACGAGAAGGTCGAGGGTATGCGCATCATCAGCGAGCACGTGATGCCCGGACGCTGGGACGAACTGCGTGAACCGCTCGAGAACGAAGTCAAAAAGACCGGCGTAATCGCTGTAGACATTGAATCTGCATCGGCCAAGGTCACGGCTGGCATGCCCGAAGATGAAGACGAGGACTATGAGATTCCGATTTGGGCCGGCGTGCTGCCGCTGGAGTCAGCGCTGACAGGCTTACTCGACGATGACCGACTGATCGATGGCGTTGAACCGTCAGCTATCGTGAGAGCGATGCAGGGCAAACTACTGTAGGAGCGAGTCGCTGTTCTCGGCCTCGAGCCTGAGCAAGGCTTCTTTTGTATCAAGCCCGCCGCCGAAACCCGTCAGGTCACCACTACTTCCGATTACCCGGTGGCAGGGAATCACGATTGGAATCGGGTTACGTCCGTTTGCTGCGCCGACGGCACGCGTCGCATTCGGACGGCCGATCCGTTTCGCAATATCGCCGTAGGACGTCGTCTCACCATAAGGAAGTTTCTGTAGTTCCTCGAGCACCTGGACCTGGAAGTCCGTGCCCGACAGGTGCAACGGAAGATCAAATTCCTTTCGCGTACCAGCGAAGTATTCCGTGAGCTGTTGGCGGGCCGCGGCAAGCCGCTTTTCGTTGAATATCCAGTCCGGCTCAGGGTCATGGCGCATTTTGCCCTTCGGAAAACCTATCAGGCTCAAGCCGTCATCATCACCGGCCAGCAGCAAGTCGCCAATTGGAGAATTCAGGTAACAGTAGTACATCGTTCAACCTCCGGAGCCCGGCAAGGAACTCCATAACAACAGTGCCGCGTACGAACGCCATGGTCGCCATGATTCCGCACGCTGCTTCAATTCTCTTGCGTTTTCGATCTCATCGCCCATCGCCTTGATGAGGCCGAGATCAGAAGCCGGAAATGCATCCGGGTACTTCAGGGCACGCATTGCCACATATTCCGCCGTCCACTCACCGATGCCACGAATCGTCTGCAGCCGGCCGCAAAATTCCCCGGGATCCTGCGCATTGTCAAAGTCAATTTCGCCCGCGGCCACCGAGCGCGCGACCCGGCGTATCGTGTCGGCCCGACTCGTGACGAGCCCCATGTCATTGAGTCGCGCCCGCGCGAGTTTTTCCGGGCGCGGGAACAACAGTCCCAGGTTCAGCTCATCCGCCTTCGCCGAAAGCGATGCAGGGAGGGGGACCTTTTCCCCATATCGTGCTGCAATTCGCCCGGCAAGTGTTGTTGCCGCCTTGACCGAGACCTGCTGGCCGAGAATCGCCCGAATCGTCAGTTCAAATCCGTCCCAGGCGCCGGGCACTCTCACTCCAGGGAACCGCCGGGCGATTTTGCTCGTGATGCTGTCCCGGCCCAGGAGCTCGATAATCTCGGCAACCGGCGCGTCAAGATCGAGCATCTCACGGGCACGTTGCACGACCTGGAACATCTGCGATGTGTCGATGCCGTGCAGTACCAAGGACACGTTGTCGCGTTTGCCATCGTGGCAGCACTCGATAACACCGGGCCGTCCATTTACCGTCACCGTTCGAAAATACGCATCGCCGACAGTTTGTTCGACGCCGGGCGTCGCGCGGCCGGCCAGAAAGCTGAGCATGTTCTGCCAGTCGAACGGCTTGCTGTAGGTCAGGCGCACTGCCAATGCCGTGTCGGCATCAAACACATCTTCGCTGCGGCGCCGCAACTCTCTTGGCGTGCGTCCATAGGTTTGGCGAAACGTGTCATTGAAACGACGCACACTGCCATACCCCGCCGCTGTCGCAACGTGCGTCATCGGCAGATTGGTCTGATCGATAAGTCGTTTTGCGAAATGCAGTCGCTGCGTATGAGCAACCGCAAGTGGCGAGGCGCCAAGGTGCTGCGTAAATAGCCTGCGCAGGTGCCGGCTCGTGACGCCAAGGCGATCCGCGAGTTGCTCAATGGATCCGTCGTCCAATGCACCGTTCGATATCAGTCGCAAGCCACGTTGCACTGTCGTCGACGTACCGTTCCAGGCCGGCGTCCCCGGAGCACACTCCGGCCGGCAGCGCAGACAGGGACGAAATCCAGCTTCGCCCGCGGCGGCGGCAGTCGGATAAAACGTGACATTCTCGGATTTGGGTGCGACAGCAGGACAGATTGGCCGACAGTAGATTCCCGTCGTCGTTACGCCAACGAAGAACTGGCCATCAAAGCGCGAATCGCGCGACAAGCGCGCCCGTTCAAATATGTCGTGTTGATGCATGTGGCCAGTATACGCCGCAGCGCGGCGCAAACTAGCCAGAATCGGACGTCAACTATTTATCGAGTCCACCGACACACATGTACTTGATCTCGAGGTAATCATCGAGACCGTACTTGGAGCCCTCGCGACCCTGGCCGGACTCTTTGACGCCACCGAAAGGCGCCATTTCGTTCGAAATAATACCTTCGTTGATACCCACGATGCCGTACTCGAGACCTTCGCCAACGCGCCAGATGCGGCCAATATCGCGAGAATAAAAGTAACAGGCCAGGCCGAATTCAGTGTCGTTGGCCATACTGATTGCTTCTTCCTCGGTCTTGAATTTGAACAGCGGCGCGATCGGTCCGAAGATTTCCTCACGAAAGACCTTCATGTCATCGCTTACGTCGGTGAGCACGGTTGGCTCAATGAAGCACTCACCAAGATCCGAGCGGTTACCGCCGGTTGCCACAACAGCGCCCTTGGCAACGGCATCCTCGACGAATGTCATAACGTCATTCGCAGCGCCCTGGTTGATCAGCGGACCGACCATCACGCCGTCATCTGCGCCATTACCCATCTTCAATGCGGACATCGCGACCATGAGCTTCTCGGCAAACTCGTCGTACACACCTTCCTGGACCAGGATGCGGTTCGCGCAGACGCAGGTTTGACCAGCATTGCGGAACTTGCAGATGATGGCACCCTTGACCGCTTCGTCGAGATCGGCATCGTCGAAAACGATGAACGGGGCGTTACCCCCGAGCTCCATCGATGTGCGCTTGACGGTGGCGGCACATTGCTCAATTAGCAATTTGCCGACCTGCGTCGACCCCGTGAATGTCAGCTTGCGGACGATCGGGTTACCGGTCATTTCGGCGCCAATCTCGCGGGTGACACCTCCCAGCACGTTGATCACACCGGCAGGCACTCCGGCACGCTCGGCCAGTTCGACAAACGCGAACGCGGACAACGGTGTCTCGTTTGCCGGTTTGCACACGACGGTACATCCCGCAGCGAGCGCCGGCGCGATCTTGCGCGTCAGCATCGCGTTCGGGAAATTCCAGGGTGTGATGCAGGCGACGACGCCAACAGGCTGCTTGATGACAACCACTCGTTTGTCATCCGACGGCCCCGGAATCGTGTCGCCGTAAATACGTTTCGCCTCTTCGGCAAACCACTCGATGTATGACGCGCCATAGGCAATCTCGCCGCGTGATTCCGCCAGCGGCTTGCCTTGTTCTGCCGTCAGGATCTGCGCGAGGTCTTCCTGCGCTTCCATCATCAGGTTAAACCATTTGCGGAGTATGGCGGCGCGTTCCTTTGCCGATTTCTTGCGCCAGGCAACCTGCGCCTTTTCCGCAGCCTCGATAGCGCGGCGAGTTTCTGCCGTGCCGCATTTCGCGATCTCGGCGATCGCCTCGCCCGTGGCCGGATTTAGAACCGGTAGCGTCTCGCCGCTGTCTGCGTCGATCCACTGCCCATCAACATAGGCCTGTGTCTTGAGAAGGCCCTGATCTGAAATCTGCATATATCCCTGAACTCCGCTTGGCATTTATCGGGGCCGGGTAGTATGAGTTCTGCGACCTGACGGTGCAATGGTTGCCGCCGAGGGACTGCAGTCAGTTTGTTTGCCTTAACCGGCGGGCAAACTCAATAGAGGTGCCGTGCCACCGCCACTCGGCGCAAGCAACTCGAAAAGCAGCTGGATCGTGCTGAATGTCCGCTTCGAGAGGTGGTCTGTGGCATCGATATAAAACCATTGATTTCGATATTGGATAGCCACGAACGGGTCCTCGGGCTGTTCCTCCTGCACGCGAATACGCATCGGTCCGCGCTTTTCGATCACCTTTAACAAGAAGTCTGGCGTCACAATCACGCGGTTGGCATTTACATCTGCTTCGGGCACTTCGACGCCAAGACTCAGAAAGCTCATTATCGCCAGCATCGAGCGCGTTTGAATGAGAATCTCATTGTCTGCCCTGCGGACAACACGATCGGTCACATAGAACTCGTTTCGATCGGGACGCAGGCCTAGCAAGGATTTGAGTTCGGTCGTCGCGTCCATCAGCTCCGGGCTCATTGATTCGGCAAATCTAACAGTCTGTCGCTCCTTACCGTCAATTTCGGTCAGGATGACCTCAATAGCACCTGCCCGCCCCAACTCCTTCATGATATTGACGACGCGATCGTAACGAGTGAGATTATTCACCTGCACGTCTGCATCGGCGACAACTGCGGCGGCCGAGAAGCTCATATTCTGGGTATCGCCGAAGCGCTCCACCGCAACTCTGAATAGTACATCCGACGGCCATCCGGCTTGCCCTAGTGCGAACAGCACTTCGATTGGAATGTTCCTCATCAGCCGTCGGGAAAAATCCTCTCCCTGCAGCGGGGTGTAGGTAATCGTCGGGCGTTCGATGTAACCCAGGTTGGCCGAACCGGAAACGAAGTTTTCGTTTAATTGACCGCCCCCGGCCTGTGCCGATACGCCGAGATTTCCCTGGTAGGTGTACCCCGCGATTACCGAGCTTACTGTCAGGAAGTTCGGCACCTGCGTGTACCGCGCTCGAACGATATTGAGCAACATTTGATTACTTCGCGACTCACTTATCGCCGCCGAGTAATTAAAAGCGTCCGCTGGAACGGTCTGTGGTCCGCGTGCAGCGCATCCCGGGAGCGTGGTCACAATGACCAACGCAGCAAGTTTCAGTTGTGACCGGTACCACATATCCAGCAGTGTAGTGCTTTCCGGATGTGAATTCAGTTGGCCCGGACATCATTCCTGAATCGGTAACCGGTGGTCGCAGTCCCAAACCCTCACGCGCCGGGAATGACCGCTTTCACCAAAAGCGGTCATTCAAACTCCGTCAGCTTCATAGATTTGACCGGCAGCTAACTACCAATTGCGGGCACATCAGTTTCACGCGATTGGTGCTCAGGGCGTGTACCAGATCGGTGAGGTGTAGGCGCGTTCCTGATGCATCATGGGAACCTCCTCGGGCATATCCACACCGTAAAACGCAGCGTCGTGAGCCTGCCATGTGGGCGTCGGGATCTCGACAACCCGGGCGTAGTACACGGCGCGCTGATTGGGATCAAAATCTGGGTCTTCCCATACCGCGCGGAGCTCCGCATCCCCAATCGAGTTCACGAAGCTCGCGTCTTCAAGGTTGACAGTATTGCCGACGGGCTCGGTCACGCGGCCATTCGGGCCAATGCTGCGACCATCCGAAACTGCGACGTCGTATATTCGCTCGTGACGTTCGCCTGTCTCATCTACCCAGCCCTTGATAATCTGGATACGATCCAGGTTGCCTGACCAGGCATCCTTCATCGCGCCCACCATAAAAACGGGTGCAGTGGCACCATCCGGACGGGCCGTTAAGTCGCCGCCCATCGGGACACCTTTGTCATAGCCGACCTCAACGGCATTGGACCGAAACACGTCATCAGGCGAGTAATCCCACCCGCCGAAAAAGCGCACCGTTATCCGCGTGCCCGTAGTCGCGTAGACCTCCTTCCGCTCCATCGCGTCAAACAGCGCTTCGCGAGTGTTCTCTTTGGCCCATACCCCTGCGAGCCCCGAGGCCAATTCCTCCCATGTGCGGACGGTGATGCCGATCTCTTTATTCTCCATAATTAAATGCGAGTAACGATCCGCCGAAGGCTCGCTGGCGGGGAACTTGCCGAAAAAGTTCTCCTCTCGTGTCGTGGCAAGCGATGTATGGGCATCCGTCCCTCCGATCATCCCGAATTTGAATGGATTGATGCCGATCTTTGCCTCTAGTTGCAAGCCAATCTGCAAGGCGGAGCGCGCGTACTCGGTGGCCAACATATCGTTCTGTTTGGGTTTGTTGAGCAGGATGTCGCCGAAGTCCCAGGTACCGTAATCGGCGAATTCATCATTTGGCGACAGGAATGGGTGGGCTTCACTGTCACCTTTTATTTGCGTGGCCTCGTAGAGCGGCTCCCATTCCGCTCGCGCCTCGGCATATGCTTTGTTAATGGGCCGGCCATTTAAACGCTCAACGGCAAACATCAGTCCGTTGCTAAGGTTGCCGTTATGCGGAATGGCCAGCACGTCACCGAGGGTTGAATCCTCATAGCTCTCCATGAACTTCCACAGATCCTCCGGATCAGGGGAGTCAAACACGCTGAAGGGGATGATCTGGCCCGCCTTGTCGGGGCCATCGCGGAATATGACAACCCTGTGAAGATTGCTTGGCGTCTCAAGGGTATTCATCGACGTCCACTCAAAGCCGATGAGGGCCGTGAATACGCCTGGATCGTTATAGACCTCCGCCGAGTCGAGTTGCCTTTCCCAGGTCCGGCTGATCATTTTGGGCTGGTTGATCGGATCGTCGGTGTAAACCGTGCGGGTCCATTCAAGGAATGCTTCGTAGTCCTTACCCTCACGCTTCATGTCATGCCAGCGTTTGCCGGTCTCAGTGTCGAGGACGATCGGATTGCCCTCCCCCAACATCGGTGCGAGGCCGAAGTTCTGGGCATGATCCGCAACCACAAGAAAGTCCAGCGGCCGGAGCAGCCTCGCCCGCTGCCCTGTCGAACTCGTGACGGTCTCCCCGCGTGCAAACCGGTAAGCCTCCTCCGGTCCGACGACGTTCCCGATCAACCCCGAGTCTGCCGACAACATCGAGTGCAGATGTGTATCGCCCCAATACAAGCCTTCAGATAACGAGCGATCTGTCGCCTTCCGATCGGCATACGGGGAATAACTGCTCCTCTCTTTGGGAAGGTTCTCGGGAGGAGGCGGGATCTCGCTCGCGAGAGTGGGCAGGACGAGCGATACGCCTACGAATGGCAATAGCAAACTGCGCAGAGTCTTTCTCATAGATTGGTCCGGCCCTTCATTGTTATTGTGTTTGTCGAGGATTTGGACGCAGTCTAACAAGGATCATTAGTCGAGAAAAGCAGCGCCACTGGCCGCTTTGGGTCATTAGCAGCCCTTTAAAATCCTATCAGGCCAACGACCGCTTTCGGGTACAAAGCGGTCATTCAAACGTCGCCTATATCAGTATCTTGACAGTCCGCTTTCGGCCACAAGCAGCCCTTCGATTGACAGATATTGCCTATTCATACAGCGGCTATATCAGTCGTTTAGGTCCTCTATTACAGCAGGCCTTATGACGTCCGGGGCTTTGGCCTCTGCGGCGGTCTGCATTGCCAACTTTTGGCAGACCAGGTCAAAGTTATTGGCGGCTACCAGTCGGATATTCGTCGTCTTTATATTGTTCAGGTAGGCTTCCACGTCGAGCGGACGAACGCGCTCAAAGTCTTCGCGAGCCCTGATTAAATCGCCTTCATATACACGAAATACACCTCGATTGTTTAGAGCGTGGTAGGTCGGGTCTATGTCAACGGCTTTGGTACAAGCATGTTCTGCTTTTTTCAGGGAGAGATTGGCGATGTATGCGGCACAAAGTGTCGACCAGATGTCGCCATTGTTTCCTTGCTCGACCTGGTTCAGCTGATCCTCAAGTATCTTAATTCCAGCCAGGATGTTACCGGCTTCGACTTCATCGGCGCCAGGCACATCCTCAAGCAGCACTCGATAGCGAGACTCGTCTGCAAAGCTCTGGTTACCGATCATTAAGGCCGCAGCGATTATCAGAGCCGATGTGATTAGGGTCGAGCTTCGATTCTTAACGCTCTTCTCGAGCACAGTGAAATTGGCGTTCTTCATTGTCAGACCCCCACAGGCCACTCCTATTGCGGCCCGGCGATCTTGGGGTCCTTCGTGGCGTAGCAGAATGCGTCGCGGAGGAAGCGAGGACCCGTGGCTTTGCGTCTCTGACTTTGGTCAGGTTTGCCTTTGTCGTTTGTAACTAGGCTTTATGCGCTGATCGGAAAATCGCGTCAATTCTGGGATGTACGTAAATTGGAGTCGGTTTAAGAGCAGATCAGTGAAATGTCTGCTTTGGGTCACTAGCGGCCTTTCAGAACAAGTCTAGCTGAATGTCTGCTCTCACCGAAAGCGGTCATTCAAGCGCCGCGAACCTCGGGAAGCTGACCGGCTGCTTTCGGCCAAGAGCGGCCATCCAAGTCACTTCTGCAAACTATGAACAGCAATTACAGGACGATTTCGTTCTGTTTCCACAGTCCCAGGAAGAGCGTGCTGGTGAAGCATTTCGAGCTGACGCGTACGGGCTGCGTGAGGATTCATAGACCATTCTCGACACATACAGCCTCGCCAATGCGATAGAATTTCCTATCCTTGACTGGAAATCGTATCGACGATTGGTGGATTCATCACATCCTTGCGGAGATGGCAAGGCGTCGGGGCGATTTGTCAGTGCGATATCAGAGTTGATGCGCTAAACGGCTGGATCTATATGGATTCGTTTTCACTATCCATTAACGGGGAGCAGCGAACGGTTAACGCCAGGCCGGACACGCCGCTGCTGTGGGTCCTGCGAGACACTCTGGGTCTTACCGGCACAAAATACGGATGCGGCAAAGGGCTTTGCGGATCTTGCACCGTTCACTTGGAAGGAGTGGCAGCGCGCTCCTGCATAACAGCCGTCGCTGAGGTTGGGCGGCGGACGATCACTACAATTGAGGGTCTCTCCCGATACTCTCCTCATCCTGTTCAAAAAGCCTGGATTGATTGTTCCGTTGCACAATGTGGCTACTGCCAGAGCGGGCAGATCATGGCGGCGGCGGCGTTTCTTGACTACAATCCGCAACCTACCGACGCTCAGATCATCGCCCACATGTCGGCTAACCTCTGCCGTTGCGGGACCTACAGCCGTATCGTCAAAGCCGTACGTCGCGCTGCAGAGTCCATGCGAGAGCGAGCTTGATGCCGAGGTTTGGCCGACGCCAGTTTCTCAAGGCAACAGCCGTCGTCGGCTCTGGCCTGGCAATCGGTATCGGGTTGTCTCGTTACGGCAGGCACCGTCCGACCGTTGTCCGTGCGGATCCGTTGGCTACGGCCGCGGTGCCGAAGGAAGATAACGCCTGGATCCGAATCGCGCCGGACAACATGATATCAATCGCAATTTCGCGCTCGGAGATGGGTCAGGGCGTGGAAACGGCTTTGGCAATGATTGTCGCCGAGGAGTTGGAGGCAGACTGGGCGCGTATCGAAACGCGTTGGGCGCCGTCCGATCCGATATTCGGGCGCCAGCATACGGCCGCCAGCAGCTCGATACGCGATTTGTGGCTGCCCTTGCGTGAGGTAGCAGCCTCTGCCCGAACGATGTTGATCGCTGCGGCTGCTAATCTTTGGCAAGTGCCCGCCGCCGAATGCCAGGCGCGGCAAAGTCGGATCTATCACCCGGACACGCGGAGGCAATTGTCGTACGGGGAAGTTGCCGACTTGGCTGCGACGCTCTCGATTCCGCAGCACGTAACGCTGAAGGATCCGAGCGAGTTCACGCTTATTGGTCGCCGAATACCCCGCCTGGATTCCCAAGCGAAGACCGACGGTAGTGCAGTGTTCGGCTGGGATGTCCAGGTCCCGGGTATGCTGATCGCCACTGTCAAGCGTTGCCCTGTGAAGGGTGGCCATGTTGCTGACTACGATTCGACAAATGCCGAGGCCGTTTCCGGCGTCCACGCGGTTGTGCCAATACGGGAGCCTTACGAGGCGCCCGGCAAGTTTCGGCCCGTCCCACCATATGGTCTGGCAGTCGTTGCAAATGATTATTGGTCCTCGCAGCTCGGACAAAATGGGCTTCAGGTGTCATGGGATCATGGGCCAAATGCGGCGTATGACAGCGCGGCGATTACGCGTATGTTGGCGAGCTGGGCGGCAGGCGATGACGCCATACCGATCGTTGACCGTGGAAATATTCGCGGAATCGTGGGCAAGGGATCCACGGAGGTCAGCGCCGTTTACCAGGTCCCATACCTCGCCCACGCGACCATGTCGCCGATGTGCTGTACCGCCGACGTGCGGGACGACGGCTGTGACGTATGGGCTCCCACGCAATCGCCCGAGCGAGCCGTCAGAATGGTCATGAGGCACACCGGGCTGCCGCGTGAGTCGATCAGGATTCACAAAACCTATCTGGGCGGCGGATTCGGCCGTCGTCAACGGCAGGACTACGTCGGGGAGGCGGTCCAGGTTTCCCGGAGCGTCGGCCGCCCGGTCAAAGTGCTTTGGTCCCGTGAAGAGGATTTTCAACACGACTACTTTCGCCCCATGTCTTACGACGTCCTCAACGCCTGGCTGGGCGATGATGGTTTCCCGATCGGCTGGCATCACCGAATTTCATCTACCGAAAACACTGTCCTGTCGAGCAAGGGTGCGGACGAGATTCCGTACCACATTCCGCATAAATTCGTGGACCTTGCGAGAAACCCGATTGAATATCCTATTCGTGTCAGCACGTGGCGCGGTGTTGCGCACTCCCAAAACGCGTTTGCGGTGGAGAGCTTTGTGGATGAGCTTGCCCACGCCGGCGGTCATGATCCATACGCCTTCCGACAGCGACTCTTACGGGATGCACCTCGACACCTTGCGGTGCTCGACCTGGCTGCATCCCGGGCAGGATGGGGAGAGACGCTTCGCGAAGGCGTGTATCGCGGCATCGCAATTCACGAAAACGCAGGCAGTATTGCGGCGGAAGTCGCCGAGCTTTCCGTGTCGGAGCGTTTTGAAGTCGAAGTACACAGGGTGACGTGCGCAATTGATTGTGGGCTGGTGATTAATCCCGATGGGGTTGAAGCGCAGGTCGAAGGAGCGATCATCGATGGGCTGGCAGCGGCGCTCGTCTCAGAAATAACAATTCGAAACGGTCGCGTGCAACAGAGTAACTTTCACGATTATCCTCTCCTTCGCATGAACCAGATACCTCAAATTGAGATCTATATCGTGCCTCACGAATCGCCAGAGCGAATCAGCGGTGCCGGTGAGGTCGGCCTACCCCCACTGGCTCCGGCGGTGGCGAATGCGGTCTTCGCTGCAACTGGCCAGCGAGTTCGGAAGCTGCCGATTCGTCTGAATGGCCATTGACGGGATCAGTCCGGCCCAACTATTCGCGCACGCTGCTTTGAACCGAGTCCAACGCTGTATGGGTTAGGCAGTAGCCCTCTGTACCCAGCGACGTGCACAAGACACTCTGCTCGAAAACTGACAAAAACGCATTCTCGTAGCCCTTTCTTCCACTATCGTCGCTGATATCTTGGTGAGCTGTGCCGCCTGGAAAATACGCTGCGATTACCGAAGTCGACAACAGCACTCCGAAGTGCGGCATTGAGTGGCTGACGCACGCTTTGCGTCGGCTTCTGCGGCTCAGAATTCTAAAGGTTGTATGTCCGCTTTTCCCTAAAGCGGTCATTCAGATTGGTGAAATAGGGCCGATTTGAACGGCTGCTTTCGGCCAATAGCGGTCGTCGTCGAACGCGAGGCTGGTCAGTCTGATTTGCGAATAATGTAGCGAATCAGCTATTCCTGATTTAGGAGTCGGCGTAGATTTTCGGCCTGATTGCGATACTTGGATAACCAGTATTGCATCGCGGTCGCATACACAATCTCGCTATTTATAGACGCTCGCGTGTCAGCATTCGCCTGCAAAAGCTTCAAACTTTGGCGAAACTCATCGGGTTTACTAATGCTGTTTGACAGCCTCCATTCTCGAGTAATAGCGGCCGGTACGGTCTCCGCCATAAGTCGACGGTAATTACCAAAAGACTCCGAAAGAATCGCAGATATGTGCTCAAACCCCGAGTAGTACTTTGACAAGGCATCACGTTGTGCTAAATCCTGAATTAGCGCTAGACGACCCGTACTCTGGAGTTCATCGAAGGTATTCGACACGCTATCTGGCAAAGCCCGGTACGACGAGTACTCTTTGGCCTCCATTAGGCCACGCGTATCGTCCACAAATTCAGAATCGATTGTGTCGTCGAGCAAACTTTGGAGGAAGCGAGCCTTGCCCTCAAGAATCCGTTCAAACCTATAAAAATTTTCGAGGTCGGCCTCAACGTCGATGCGAAGCCTAGTGATGTACTCGGCCTCGGTCTTTCGATCGTCGCGTTCGCTCCTCCACTGATCCACCGCCAATGCGGCGAGAACGCCGACGACAATGACCACAAACTCTGTTGCTGACTTCTGCCAGTTTATTCTGAATTTATTCATGCGGGGTTGCCAATGACCCTTACATTAACGTTAGTCGCAGTTGAGTGGAACAAGTGCCCGATGGCCGTTTTGGGTCATAAGCGGCCCTTCAAGACCAGTTTAGCTGAATGTCTGCTTTGGGGCGTATAGCGGACGCTCACTGGCCGAGCCTCGACCGCCTGCTATCGGCCAGGAGCGGCCGTTCAGATCAATGAAAAACAAGTGAAATGAAGGGCAGAAAACGGCCACAAGCAGACGCTTACGCATCGCCTTTCGGGCCTTCAAAGTACCAGCTGCTCCTCCGCCCCTTCACAGGTCTCCGGCATGGGTTGCCAGTCCTCAGGTACCGGATTATTGAAGCAAATCAATTGCAATACCTTGTCGTGTTCCGCGGCGAGTATTGCGTCCAACTCCTGTTGAAGCGCGACAAAACGTGGCTCGTCCCGCAAATATTCAAAGATAGCATCGTCAAAGAACTGCGGGTCTCTTAGTCCACGTTGCATGGCTGATTTCAATGCGGAGATCAGGCGGTCCGGATCATGCTCGAATGCAGCAAGCATGGCTTCTGTCCGCTGCCGCCACTGATCTTTTGCTCCGGCCGCGCGACCTGCAGCATGCTCCTGCCTGGCAATCTGTGCGGCCGCTTGCGCACCCTCCTCGTCGCCCGCTTGCCGGCGGGCCTGTGCCAGCCGCATCATCGTCTCGTTTGAGCTGCGATAAACGCCAAGTGAGCTGGGAATCGAGCGCCCTTCAGGCGCAAAATCACGCAAGCGCTCATAGAGTGGCAGCGCCTCATCAACGCGGCCTGCGGTGTACAGGAAATCGGCAGCCGCCCAGATATCATCGAAGTTTTCCGGATACCGTTGCAGCCGCTGCTGCGTCACCCGGATGCCTGCGTCGAAATGCCCTGCGGAGGCATCGATCCAGTGAGCCAGACTCTCGTTGGCGCGCCGTGCCTCATCGTATTCACCGACCAGGGCGAGTGCGAAAACCGCAGTAAAGCGACCGGGATGGGATCTCAGGGCCCAGGACAGGCCCTCGGCAATCTTGCCCTCGAATAGCAACGACAGCTCAGCATGCACGTAATACCCCATTCTTTCGCTTTGCGCGAGCAACTGATCGGCCAACTCGTGGGCCTCTTCGATCCGCCCCTGGCTGGCCAGCTCACTGGCATAGCCAGCACGACCGATAATGGACAACGGATCTGTCACCAGCATCTGCTCGAAAACTGCATCCGACTCCTCGCGGCGGCCGAGACGGCTAAGTGCGATGCCCAACCAGTTCATGGCATCGATGTAGCTCGGATTCGCTGCCAGTGCTTTTCGGGCATGCTCGATCACGGATTCCGGATCGTGAGCAGATAGTGCGAGTAATGCCCGGCCCGCATGTGCCTCGGCAAGGTCGGGTGCAAGCTCCTGGGCCCGGTCCAGGTGTCGAATGGCGGTTTGCCTTGCCTCATCCGGCGCGGCCGTACCATAAAGGTGCGTCATGGCAGTGGCAATAGCCAGTTGCGCATGGGCCGGCGCAAAATTGCCATCCAGTAGCAGGGAGCGTTCAAGGTGGCGAATTACCTCGTCCATGTTTTCCCGACCACGGTGACGGAACAACTCACGCCCTTGGAGATAGGCGTCATAAGCCTCGGCATTGGCGGCCTTCATAACGGCCGGCAGTACGCTCTCGCCCGAGGCCAGCACGAGCTTCATCTTGAGCGCGTCGCTGATCGCCGCAGCAATCTCGTCCTGCACAGCGAAGATATCGTCGAGTTCACGGTCATAGGACTCGGACCACAGGTGCGAGTCGGAGCGCGCCTCGATAAGCTGCGCCGTGATGCGTACCCGGTTGCCGGCTCTGCGCACCGATCCTTCCAGCACATGTGCGACGTTCAATTGCTCGGCCACCGTGGGGATAGCAATGTCCTTGCCCTTGAAGGAAAACGACGAGGAACGCGAGATCACCTTTAGCTCGGGGATCTGCGCCAGCAGGTTCAGCAGTTCCTCGGAAATGCCATCGGAGAAATATTCCTGATCTGGATCGCCACTCATGTTCTCGAACGCCAAGACCGCTATGGACTTCTCCGGTGGCGGGCCGATCCACCACTTGTCGTAAGCAAACAGAATGACGGCCGCACACAACAGTGAAATGACGATGAAGTCCATGCGCCGTCTTGTGACGTGCGTGATGGACTCGGCCGCCGCGACGTCCTTCTCTAGGTTAATGCCCTCCGGCGTCAGCTCATAGAACCAGGAGAAGATCAGGGCGATAGGAAAACCCACGGCGAGCAGCCCGAGAATGGTTGGCCCGATCCATTCCGGCAAGTTGGCGAGGCCGATGATGACCTCTGCCACCTGCATGATCAGCCAGGCAGCCACCGCATACAACACCGCCATTCGAAAGACATTGCGGCGCCTGAGTTCTGATACCAGCCCCATAAATAAAGCCTTACGCCTTTACTACTGCACTCACAATTCGTATCGACCGCAGAATTGGCAATGACCGCTTTGGGTCATAAGCAGTCGCTCACTACTTTATCACCTGGGTGGCTGCTTTCGGCCAAAAGCGGACGCTCAGGTTTCGTCGCCCGGGCGAATCTCAAGAACAAATGAATCATCTCCGAGTCGCTCAAAGTCGTTATCTGGGATAGCCCAATAGATTTCCAGATTCAGTGACTCACCCGGCCCGATCTCTACAACATCAACATCGATGGCGTGCGACGCCAAGCTGTCCGAAAAGGCGCGCTCCTCGATGACATCACCGCTCCGAAGCCACAACCACTGATTGCTGTAGTTTTGGGGTTCCGAGCTTGTGTTCGTTATCACCGCTGTCGCGGGAATTTTTGAGTATCCGTCTCGCCAATTGATCTCAAAATCGGTTGTTGTCACGTCTACTGACAGACTAGGTGACTTCGCTTCAAACTGGAACTTAGGCGACGGAGTACATGACGAAAAAAGGACGCCGAGCACGAATAAGGACAAGAATCGAATCATTAATCAGCTATTCCGCTTAGAATCGATGAGCGACTGCTTTGGGTCACAAGCGGCCCTTCAGAGCGATACTAGCCTAATGTCTGCTTCCAGGGGTAAAGCGGACGTTCTCCAGCCGATAGTTGGACGGTGATTCCAACTTGATCCCTGAACGTCTGCTTTGCTCAATAGCGGACGTTCAAGTAGCTAAATATCAGGCTAAACGAAGGGCTGCTAACGGCCAGAAGCGGCCTTTCACCAACCCAATTGACCAGAGCCGGTGCCGCTATTTGGCAAGCTCTTGTCTTAGCAGGCGAATCGTCGGTTCGATACTATCCGCCACATATCCGCTATAAGGATCATTTCCCAAGGCTATGACCAGAATGTCGTTCAGATTGCTTGCTCGTTCGATTAGCAAGTTCTGGAATTCCTGTCGTGACAACATCTCTCGATGTGATCGCTTCTTCTTCAGCTCGAATGTGTGACCCCAGTCGTATGAACTCTCTGGGTTACCTGGTGTACCGTCCGTGATCATCGCTAACTGCTGTAATGAGGCGTGTCTAGACAGGTATGGCATAAAACGATCGCGATAGAAGTCGTGTTCCCGACTAACCACGTCTCTTACGGAACTCAGTATCACCGGCCAACCGCCGATATCTCGACGTAAGTCCTCGTTCGATATTAAGGCGAGGCCACCGCTCGAAACTACGGACCTTAGTCCGGCACTGCTCCAGGTCTCGGGGAGCGACCACCACCAAAGATCTTCGAGCAATCTGTCGATTTCTTCATCCGAAGCGCTCTTGCCCACTCCCGTACCGATATCAACAAGTCTCAGGGCCGACGCTTTTATGGCGCCATAGTAATTCCGATCCCATTCCAGTTGGTCTTTCATCCACTCGAACTCGACCAAGAGAACTTCGAGTATTTTCCTTTCGCGCTGCCGATCCTGATACTCGTCCCACCACGCATCTATGGAGAACGCCAACAAGATACTGGTAACAATCGCAGCGGCCTCAACGGAAATGCGTTTCCAGGGAATTTCTTGTGTTTCTGTCATGCCAAGATCATGTGTCTGCAAATGTCCGCTTTGGGTCATAAGCGGCCCTTTTTCTCGATCTTACCCGAACGGCCGCTTCCGGGTGCAAAGCGGACGTTCCGACATTCGTCATATTGCGCGACTAAGCACAATTTAGGCCCGTATCGGCTCGAAACAGCCAAATAGTGTTTGGCGCATTTGGCCGACGGAAATTTGTCTACATATTGTCTACATACGAAAAAGCGCCTCACGATGGAGGCGCTAAGTCGTTGATTGTGTGGTGCCGGCACCACGATTCGAACGCGGGACCTACTGATTACAAATCAGTTGCTCTACCAACTGAGCTATGCCGGCTACTGGGATTGCGGACAGGTCGCCGCATCGCGCAAGAGTACCCTTTCCTCGCCGTATTTGTCGACGATCGCACCCGCACCTTTGCCGGGTGGCAATCCGATATCAACAAAGAAGACGGCGGCATCGCGCGTCATAGGCGACACGTCGACATCGAAGCCGATGGACTTCGCCTGCAACTCGACTTTCTCGGCGTTGGACTGGTTGCCGAAGATGCCCAGAGAAATCGAGTAGCCGTCTTCGTCATTGCCAACAATGAATGCATCACCCAGATCACCTTCGTGCAGACGGCCCAGCATCGTACGGCCTTCCTCACGCGTCGGAACATTCTGCACCGAGACGGAGTGGCCGATGAAGATCTGACCCTGCCCCGAGCGCAATGCGGTACGCATTCCCTCACCGGCATATTCCATCTTTGCCCGATCCGCGTCTTCGCTTGAGCGAAATGGCCCGAGCGTCACGCAGGAACGGCCAACGACCGCTGCGAGATCGGACGGTTCGCCAGATCCCAGTACTGCGCCAACGCTTGCGGCCGCACCGGCATCGCGATTCGCGGTTACCTCAAGCGGTGGGCCCAGATCAGACTCGTCGACGATTGCTACACCTGGTTCTGACCCGTCGCCGGAGAACATTCCCCACATGAAGTAGAGGATGTTTGCGAGCAACAGGACCAGCAGCAGGTTTCTCATCAACGACGTTCCAGTAATTGCGCGAGGCCTTCCAGGACGAGGTGCGGACGATGAATCGCCTCATCGTCAAGCGACTTAAGGATGCGGGACGCGTCACCACCGGTCAAGATGATCGTTGCATCGCCATAGTCGCGTCGCGCAGCCCTCGCCGCTCGCTCTACCGCACCGGTCACGGCATTCAATGCACCCTGGCCGACCGCCCCGGCTGTCGTGCTGGCGAACATGTGCGTGCCGCTGTGCTGGCCGGCCGCACGCCGTTGAATATTGGGGATGTCGCTGGTTCGTGCGGCAAGACTGCCGGCCATCAGGCTCACGCCCGGAATGATCTGCCCACCGAGATGCTCGCCATTGGTATCAAGCGCATCGATGGTTACAGCAGTGACTGCATCGACGACGAGGCACGCGCTCCCGACCTCCGCCCACGCGCCAATCATCGCGACCCATCGGTCAACGCCCAGGCGGCGTGGCTGACGGTAGCTGTTAGTCACGCCGCAGGCTTCTTTCTCGCTGCGAGCGAAACGTACATTCCCATGGCAATGCATTCCGATAACGCCGGACAAGCGCGTCGCGAAACTCGTGCCCGCGACGTTGCTCGCCAAAACGGTATCGACGCGGCGTGGTAGCTTTGACGTCAATGCGGCCAGGCCCTTATCCTGAATCCTGTCGTGCGCGATATGACCGGTGCGATGAATCGAGCCGTCGTCGAGCAAACCCCACTTGATACGCGAATTGCCAATATCCAGGAGTAGCGCCTTCAATTTGCTGCCTCCCCGGGACCGGCCATAACAATGGATCCGGACAAAACTCGTACCTGGCCACCTTTAGTCTCGACGAGCAGCGTACCGTCATCACCGATGCCTGCGGCAATTCCAGTGACCTGCTGGTCGGGCATGTCGACCGTAATCTCCCTGCCGTGTAACCAGTCATGCTCACGCCAGTCGTCCATGAATCCAGCCAGACCCGAGCCCTCGAAGCGTTTGAACGTAAGAAACAGATCGTCTACAAGCGTCCCTGCAATCAGCTCGCGATCCGGCAAGTCCGGTTTGATGCTCTTGAGATCTACGGCCCGCTGCGCCCACCCTGACTCGGTTCCGAAATCGAAATTTTGCTCGAAGTTCAGGTTCAGACCTACGCCCGTGACAACTGTTACATCCGCTGCCTTGCCCGATTGAATTTCGGTCAGGATGCCACCCAGTTTGCCATCGAGCGCCACGATATCATTGGGCCACTTCAAGGTTAGCCCGCCGATGTCGAGGCGCTGCAACGCAGCGATGACTCCGACTCCTATTGCCAGAGTCAGACCATCGAGTTGCTCTGCCAGGCTCCGGAACGTGTAAGCGATTGACAGGTACACACCTGAGCCGGGTGCCGAAATCCAGTGCCGGTTATGCCGTCCACGACCGGAAGTCTGGTGATCGGCGATTGCGACACGATAGCGGCCGGCCGACGGCGGCGGCTGCGTCATCAAGTAGGTGTTGGTTGAAGCGATACTCGAGAAGACTTCAAGTCTCTCCAGATTAGCCTTGGCGAGATCGGTCAGCGGCCGTTGCACGCCAGCGACATCAAGTTTGCTCATCGTCTCCGGATCGACGCTGGCGGTTAAACACCATTAACCGTGTATTTCGATGTTCTGTGCCTTCTCGCATGCGCTGAATATTGGAACGGTGCCAGCCAATGACGAACACAGCCATCACTGCCGTGTAAATGAACAGCGGTTGATCCTCGGGCAGACGCGTTATGCCTATCCAGAGTGGTACCGCGGTTGCAGCTGCCATTGTGGCGAGGCCGACATACCCCGACATAATGAGTACCCAGGCCCAGACGAGCGCGAGCGGCAAAATGAGTTCAGGACCCAGGACAATCAACGTTCCGACAATTGTCGCCGCTCCTTTGCCGCCGCGGAAGCGGTGATAAATCGGCCATACGTGGCCGAACACGGTCGCCGCCGCGCAACAGAGCGTCAGCCAGCGTCGCGATATCCCAGGGTCTGCGGGGATGAACGGAATGTCGAGCCCAGGCACGATGCCGGCGCCGACAAAACCCTTGCCGACGTCGATGAGGACGACGCCAAGTGCAAACGCAACGCCTTGCGTGCGCAGCGCATTGGTGCCGCCCGCATTGCCACTTCCCATTGTGCGAATATCGACGCCGCCGCGCAGCTTGCCGACAATCATTGCGCCCATCAATGAACCAATGAAGTAGCTGATCAGAAACTTGACGCCGAGTTCGAGCATTAACAGGTTTCACTTTGCGTGGACCGAAGGCGGCATTGTAGCATCGGCTAACCTGCATCCGTGGCGCGCTCATGGCATTAACTCCCGTACTGCTATTTATCAATCCGACGGCCGGTCGAGGCCGAACCGGACGCCGGATGGACCGCATCGGCGAGCTGTTCGACGACGCCGGCGTGATATACCAGCGGTACACAAGTTCCGCGGTGGGCGATCTCGAAGAGCAGGTACGTCAGCAAGTCGACCTCGGCGCCGAACGGGTCGTTGTGGCCGGCGGCGACGGCAGTATTCACGAGGCTGTAAACGGCATCATGCGCGCCGACAGTGCTGCCCGCCTGGGCGTCATTCCTACGGGAACCGGAAATGATTTCGCCAAAGCCTGCAATATCCCGCTCGACTGGGAGCAGGCAACGCAAGAACTCGCTGAGCGCATCTGCAGCAATACATACTGGCGCCGCATTGATATTGGCCGTATGAACGATCGCTTTTTCGCAAATGGCGCCGGCGTCGGATTCGATGCCAAGGTGACGAAGGTGGCACGATCCTACCGCTGGCCTAGCGGTGACTTCGTTTACCTGATTGCCATTCTGCGTTGCCTTATCGACGGCGTTGCAACACCTGACATGTCCATTTCGTCAGATGAGATTTCGACCAATGGCCCGGTGACACTTGCCAATGTCAGCAACGGGGCGTGGGTCGGCGGCATGTTTCATATCGCGCCAATGGCAGACAACACGGACGGTCGGCTCGAACTCGTCATCGCAGATCCGGTCTCGAGGATGCGAATTCTCTCCTTGTTACCCAAGCTCATCGCAGGAACACACATTGGTCAGTCTGAGGTCTCGCATACGAGTATCCGGCGACTGATGATCGAATGTGCGGAGCCCGTTGCATCGCATCTCGACGGTGAGGTCGGCGCACCCGCCAGCCACTTCGACATCGAAATACTGCCAGCTGCGCTGGACCTGCTTTGATTCTCTAGCCCGCTTCCAGCCAAGCCGCCTGCAAGCCCAGGGCAACGTCATCGGCGTCCTTATCAAGCCGCAGGTAACAGGTGCTCTCGGGCGCTTCCTCGAGTCGAACCGTGGTTGTAATCAATTCGTCACCCCGAAATACGACAAGCTCGAGTTTGTCCTTGTCGCGGTAGGTGCGCAGACGCCGATCGCAGTTCGATGCAGTAAGGGCGAGACCATCCAGCGCGACGGCGACGTCACCTGGCGCAACACCAGCGCGCTCCGCCGGGCTGCCATTGGCTACGATCGTAAAAACCGATCGACCGGACCTGTCTGCCAAAGTTGCGCCAAGCCATGGGCCCGGCTCTTTCTTCGAGGGCTTGCCGCCCTTGTCTTTGCGATTGCTCGCGCGGCGCAGCTCATAGTCCACCCCGAATCGCGCCAGCAGCCTGCGTAGCGGCAATTCGCCCGTACCGCGTACGGACGCGTCGAAGAAATCCGTAAAATCAAGTCCCGTCACTTCCTTGCACACTGATTCAAGGCCGCCTTCAGGCATTCCTGCACCCGACTGGCCCCAGCGTTGCCAGCATTCCTTCATGACATCATCGAGAGAGGCACTGTTGTTTTCTGATTCCAACCTGATCTTGAGATCGAGTGCGAGCGCTATCAGGCTTCCTTTCGCGTAATAACTGACAATGGCATTAGTCGCATTGGCGTCTTGTTTGTAGAACTTGGTCCAGGTGTCAAAACTGGATTCCTCGACACTTTGTTTCAGCCGCCCTGATCCACGAAGTACACGCGTGATGGTCTGGCCGACGAGTTCGAGATAGCCCTCGGCCGGGATCAGTCCACAGCGAGCCAACGCGAGATCGTCGTAGTAAGACGTGATGCCCTCGAAGACCCAAAGCAGGCCGGTATGGCTTTCCTTGCTCAGGTCATAGGGCGTGAATGCTTCGGGCTTCAAGCGCTTGACGTTCCAAAGGTGGAAGTACTCATGGCTTGCAAGGCCGAGGAACGTTCGGTAGCCGTCGCTGACTTCCTGGTCCTGGCGCAGCGGAAGATTGTCGCGCGCGCAGACAAGACTGGATGACCAACGATGCTCCAGGCCTCCGTAGCCGTTACCAGGCGCGTGCAGCAAGAAGAGATATCTGTCCAGTCCGTCGGGAACGCCGAGTAATTGCATATGCTGCGAGCAAACGCTCTGCAGATCATGACAGACACGGGCAATGTCGACGCGTGTCCGCCCGCGAATTGCGATGCCGTGCGGAATGCCATTGACTTCGAACTCACCGATTGTCAGTTGCGCTATCTCGACCGGGTGATCGATGAGTTCCGCGTAATCATCGGCCTCGTATAGTCCGTAGTCATAATGCTCCGCGTCTTTGCGGCACATCGACGTCGCAACGCGCCAGTCTTTACCCAAGGGTTCATCGGGCGCGACGATTTCAAGTTCGCACGGCAAATGTTCCTGCCCGTCCACGCTGAAGAACACGCACGGTCCGTTGAAGTAGGCGTGTGTCGTATCGAGATGCGCACCGCGGACGCTTGGATCGTACGCATAAATCTCGGCAACAATAGTCAACTCACGCTCGACGGGATCGGCTTGCCAACGGCTCTTGTCGAGCTTCCTGAGTCCGACCGCCAAACCATCGGATTCCGCACGGATGGCGACGACATTGCGGGCGTAGTCACGAATCATGTAGCTGCCCGGTATCCACGCCGGCATGGCGAATACCTGACCGCCTGGGTCCGGCGTGCTGACGGTGAGACTGACCTCGTATACGTGCGCCGCCGGATCTTTGGGCCAGATGCGATACTGCAGTGATGTAGGCATCAGCGCTTGACCTGTTCGTTGAGTTTCAGGCTCAGGCACTTCGCGGACCCACCGGCTTTCAAAAATTCCGTCAACTCAACTTCGTGGACCTTGAAGCCTGCCAGCATCAGGCGGGCTTTCAACGGCTCCGATGCGCTATGGAGAACAACGCGATCATCGATATTGATCGCGTTACACGCAAAATTGCCGGCGTCGAACGTATCGACAATGATGCGCTTGTGCGGCGGTATGCGGCTCTCGATTGCAATCCGCGAGTCGTAGTCGAAAGCCGGCGGGTGATACATCAGGAACCCGTCCGTTAATGGACAAAAACAGGTATCGATATGGTAGAAGCGTTCGTCCGTCAACCGGATCGAGATGACCTCGATGTCGAAGTACTGCTGGATGTCGGCATGCGCCTCGATCTCGGTGCGAAAACCATGGCCGGTCCACAACCACGTGCCACGGCGGTCCAGCAGGCAGTCTCCGGCGCCCTCGAAACCGACTTTGTCGTCGAGTTCGTGCAGGTCGAAGCCATTGTCGCGGAACCACTTTTTGAAAATCGGCTCTTCGGCACGGCGTTCCATCGGCATGAAATGACTGGCGATGGCCTTGTTGCCGTACACCACTCCGGCGTTAGCCGTAAAAACCATGTCTGGGAGATTCGGGTCTGGATCCAAAGTAACGACATCGGCGAACTGGCTGACTGTATCGCGCAGCGCCTGCCACTGCAGCTTTGCCCGGTCGAGACTCAGCGAATCTTCATTACCTGCCATCCAGGGGTTGATGACGTAGTCCACCGTGAAGAAATCCGGCGGGCACATCAGAATCTTGTCGTTCGATTTGCTCATTTGTTGTTCTTCTTTGTCTCTTGCCGTAATTCTACAAATAAAAAACGGGAGCCGGTCAACCCGGTTCCCGTTGGGTACTGAATGTCCAGTAGCGGCTAGTTCTGCTGCAGCGTGTCTCCCAGGTGCATCAGCGGCAACGGCATCGGACTGGATCCGTCCATGAAATACACCTTACTCGCCGGATCCTTGGAAATCGCCTTCAGGGCTTCGAGTGACTGTAGCTGAATATACGCCGGATTTCGGGATATCGCATTGTTGATCTGCGTGATCTCGTAGGCCTGCGCATCCGCGAGGATGCGCTTGCGTGCTGCCTCTTCTTCCGCAGCATCACGACCTGCCTTGGCGCGAGCTACGTGCTGTTGCAATTCGGTCCGCACACGTTCGAGCTCGGCACGCTCGCGTTCGACAGCCTGCTCGCGCTCTTTCTTTTGCTCAATGGCTTCAACAATAAACGGTGGCAGCGTGATATCACGTATCAGAACGGCCGTCACGATGATGCCTTTCGGTGCAAGGTAGTCTTTAAGGCCTTCGGTCAAGGCTCTCTGCAGTGTGTCCTGTGTCTCCTCGAGGAAGAAATCCTCGGCGCGCTTGATGCTCTTGCCCTGTTCCCTGAGCAGCGAACGCAGTTTCGGAATCAGATGGACACGCACGGCAGACTCGGCATCGCCGGTTTCCTCCAGTATGTGCGGCGACATTACGCCGTCGATGCGAAACTGCACGCTGACATCCAGGCGCGTCTGCAACTGATCCTGGCTCGGGACATTAGCTGTCTCAACATGCGTCTTCTCGCGTGCATCGAACATGGTCCACGAGTAGAACGGGTTGACAGGAACGTGGATTCCCTGGGTGTAGCCTTCCGCGACGACGTTACCAAATAGTGTGGCAACTCCGACTCGCCCGGGCGGCACTGTCTTCACAAAGAAAAACCAGGTAAGAGATGCAACTACGACGACCGCGACAATGGCAACCATGCCGCGCGGGGCTTCTGTTCTGGCCATGGGAGTTCTCCTTCGCTACTCGTTAACAACTGTGCATAGATATTGGGCGGAATTTGGCGATTTAAAGGTCCTGCGAACCGCTTGGCAGATGAACTTCAGCAAGCATGCAGCGCACACTGCCGCCTGCGGACGCCTCGATGGTGTCGATCGGCACGGCAAGTACCTCGCCATTGTCCTGCAATGCGGCAAGCTGATCTCTGCTCAGAGAATCGTAAGATTGCTGTGACATCGCTATAAGGCGGCCACCGTCTTCCTTGCGCAATTCGAGCATATTTCCCGCGAAGGCATCGAGCTGATCGTAGCTCAACGACACAATGTTGCGGCCAGATGCCCGCAAGCGCTGCAGGACGGCTTCCCGCTGGTCGTCACGCGGGATGGCCTCGTCGCAGATTACCGCCAGGGTTTCACCAATATTCATTAATACGTTGGTGTGATAGATCGGCACGCCACTGCGGTCGACGGCATCGAACGCAACGACCTCGTATTCCAGCCGTTGCGCAAAGTCACCAAGTGGATCGAGCTGCGTTCTGGACGAAAGACAGGCGTAAGCCACATGATTGATGCGATCGAGCACCATACTCCCGGTGCCCTCGAGAAAGTGCCCGTCCGCCTCGTGATGCGACAGATCAATGACCTCACTCACGACATACCCGAGATCTTCATCGAGACGCTCGATGATGTCTATGCGTCTTTCAATACGCCGGTTTTCCGCTTCCATCGGGTACAGCACAACGCGACCGTCACCATGAAAACTGACCCAATTATTGGGGAAGATCGAGTCGGGCGTGTGTGGCTCATGTGTGTCGTCTATAACGATCACGGCGATGTCGTGCTCCCGCAACGCGTTGACCAGTCCATCGAATTCGACAACTGCTGACGCGTGCTGCTCGTCGGCACTCGCTTCGGTGCGGCCCTGGAAACGGTTCGACTGGGCCGTCTCCGGATTGCTCTCGAATCGCGCCGGGCGAATCATCAGAACAGTAGATGCGAGTTGCGACTCCATAGCTGTGTGACTTCAGGTTAGGATGTGCCCGCCATGGTACATCACAGTCAACAAGTTCTCCGCGCTGCGGACGGCCACGAAATCCACCTGCAGGAGTGGCGGCCCGACGGGGGGTGTTCAGCCGTCATCCAAGTGTTGCACGGCCTTGGTGAGTACGCCGCCCGTTACGGGCGATTTGCGGAGTCCGCCGCGGCTCGCGGCTATGCGGTTTGTGCACACGACCAGCGCGGACATGGCCGTCATGCAGAGCAACCAGGCTACATTTCGGCAAAAAACGGCTGGCAGAAACTGATCGACGATGCTGAGTTGGTCAACCAGTTTATTCGTGGTGAATTCGAGTCAATGCCGATTGTGATGCTCGGCCACAGCATGGGGTCCTATGTAGCCCAGAATTTCGCGATGTATCACGGTCCGAGAATCAACGGCCTGGTCCTGAGTGCGTCCACCTGGCCTTCCCGGATACGCGTCCTCCTTGGCTTGCTGATCGCGCACATCGAGTCCTGGCGTCTTGGCCCGCACAAGACCAGCCGCCTGCTGCACTTCCTTGGGTTCAGCAGCTTCAACGGCCCATTCAAGCCGGCGCGAACGGAGTTGGACTGGCTATCCCGCGACGCAGCGGAAGTGGACAAGTACATTGCCGACCCACTATGTGGTGGGCCGTACTCCTGTGCCCTCTGGCTCGAGCTGGCCCGATGTCTGCTGAGAATCTCCTCCGACGATGAACTCCTGCGGATTTCTTCGGACCTGCCGATCCTGATCACTGGCGGCGCACGCGATCCGGTAGGTGGGGAGAAAGGAATGGACAAACTCGCACTGCACTATGCGCAGACAGGTCACCAACGGCTGAAGGTCAAAATCTACGACGATGGCCGGCACGAGATGCTTAATGACATCAACCGTGACGAGGTTACTGCCGACTGGCTCGACTGGATCGCGACTATCTCTCGTACCTAGCGCTCAGGTGTCACAAAAAAAGCCACACCCTTGCGGGTGTGGCTTCTTCGTCCAGAACCAGGTCAGGTTCTGAGAGCTTTTTACACTACTACCAGCTGTAGGAACCGCGCAGGTACCAGGAACCACCTTCGTAGTTAGCAACGGTACGACGCGGATACTGCAGACCAACACTCAGACGGTTCGCATTCGGCGGGCCAATTTCATCGATGAACTCATCGAATGCATTGACGCCACCCA
>Ga0255052_10000169_pt1 | contig 49396 bp, 43 predicted proteins | sample JV7_2_21_MG_FD_188632 | JGI IMG/M metagenome (GOLD analysis project Ga0255052, IMG submission 188632) | Seawater microbial communities from Jervis Inlet, British Columbia, Canada - JV7_2_21 | ecosystem: Environmental > Aquatic > Marine > Inlet | place: Canada: British Columbia | collected...
CGAATCTCACAAATTCCATACAGTCGTGTCTGGGCTACTTTACATGGGAGGGAGTAGACAGTTGAATGGTCGCAGCGTGACATCAATTCGACTGGAGCTACGGTTTGAACCCGCTGCCGATCTCAGGCAGGTCTTGGGTGTTAACTGATTGTTTTTGTTGATCGATCAGGATGCGTTCACGGCCAACATTGCAGTACTGTGCATAACAATGCAGGACTGACTCCCGCAAAAGTCCCGCAGCTAATAGCTGGGTCGATAGGGACGGAAAACGGCATACGATTATTGTCAACTGGCTGGCTCTTCCTAGGTGCGCGTAGGGTAGGGCAGAGTGGCGAACTGAAAATCCGCGTGTCGGCAGTTCATCCGAGGCGCAGCAAACTGGGTCGCCCAGTTTGGACGCCAAAGGCGCCCCATAGGGGTGACGAGCGAAGCGAGGAATCCACCGCCGACAGACGCACGAAGTGCGCACCCAGAGGGCATAAACCCGAAGGGTGAGCGCAGCGAATCCATTCACCCCCTGGCCACCATTCGACCTTAACCGTTCGTAACGCCAGCGAGCGGGGCTCCTGCCCGTGGCGGACTGAGAATTAATCGAGGGCGCCGCTATACCGATTTACTCCGGCGCCGAGTCTGACTACGGCCATAGCTCCGCAGGTTTTCGATTTGCATCCAGTGAATCGCCGGAAGCAGTCAGAAAATGGTATCTGGAACAGCTCGGAGACTGGTCTTTGCTGGACGACCTGGGTCTATGGATTTTGGGCCATGGGCCCGAAGGACTGTATTTCGGAGAAATCTTGTCGAGCAGTCAGGTCAACATCAGTAGGCATGGTGAGTTACCGAGTTGGTAGTCATTGGATAAGAGCATGACGACGGAAATCGTAATTCAGATTGCCAAGTGGTCTGTCGACATATCAGTCGACCGGACGCGGTCTCGAGGGCTGTGATGATGGTGTATCCGGTGGCGTGGTGGGCGGCCCGCTGTGACCGTAATTTTCCGGCGCTTTACAGTAATTCTGACAGTATTGTAGCAACGGATGATCGCTCCGAGCCTTGTGGCAACTTTCCCGCTTTTTTTTCAGGTACGGGATGTAATTTGCCGAACGTTGTAGCATTAAGTGTGGGCCTAGCACCGCCGGTATCGGGCGATAAGTGTGATAGATTACTCCGGCACAGGCCGAGTCAAAAGAGGCATTCCAACAAGTACGGTCGGGCGCGACATGGTCGCCGCTATCCATGCTCAATGGGGACCGCTGACCGGCTTCCCCCTGCGCCAGCGTACACAACCATGCTCCCTGTAAGGCTTCCTCGTACTTGAGTTGGTTGTCGACCCAACAGCACGGCGCGTCGGGTAATGGCGGGGGCGCTTTGTGTTCTGGTATCTCGCTCACGCCGTTCGCGTACGCGCACGCTGGCAATAATTGGCACCAAAGAGCCAGCCTTTTAAGAATTGCTCGCTCGCGGATCATCTCGACGCCTCGGGTCCGATACTCGTCGCTATGGCGACCAGCTCGGCATTTCGATTCTTGAATACAAGCATGTTGTCTTCGAATGCGACATCGCCATCAGTATAAACTTCGATCGGGTGACCCCACTTTGCTTGCCCAGATGCAGCATCAATGGCATAAAGCCACGGACTGGCCCACAAATAGATCGCACCATCACCGACCATTACTTTTGCATCGCGATAATCAGAGAGTTTATCGCCATCGAATCGCCAGAGACGTTGACCCGTATTGCGGTCGATAGCGTGTAGATATCCCTGGGTCCAGTAGTAGATGCTGTCATCAGATACTGCCGGTGGCTGTTTCCAAGGCTTGCCTTGGTAGTCTAATGCGAATTGCCACCGTTGCTCACCGGTCTGCGCGTCGAGGGCGGATAAGAAAATTTTAGGAGCGAATAATTGGGAATCGGGAATCGCCTCCTGGCCGGTTCGCATTGTGTATATATGTTCGCTCTCTATTGTTGCGTTGTGGACCCATTCAGTTCCAGCGACCTTGTTCTTGAGTCGGCCGACAAGCGCATCAAACAGGTACATTGCCTGGTCTCGACCGTTTCGTAGTTGCGCAGTCACAGCGACAGTTGGAACGTCGTCACTCCCGCTACTCAACATTACGTTACTGAACGCTTCGTCAAAATACTGAGTATCTTCCTCGTGAAACTGCCAGCGAATCTGGCCGCTTACGGCGTCGATCGCGGTGAGAACATTGTTCACGGTGATATAAACCAGGCCATGGCCCGCCTTGGGCGGACTGAGTAGTGTCGAGTCGGAACGTATAAAAGTGCGGGCAAGCTCCAGGCCGGTCTTTTTGTCCACTATCCAAACGTACACGCCCCGATCGGACACCTTATTGCCACCGAGGTACAGGCTTGCCGCATATACCGTGCCACCAACAGCCATCGGTGGCTTCCATACTTCGCCGCCAGTGTAGAACTTCCAGCGCAAATTTCCGCTCTGCGCATCCACTGCGTAAAAATGTGCGTCGTTCTGACCACCGGCGAAATACACGGTGTCGTCATTCAAACTTAAAGTATTGCTGGGGCTCCCATGAGAGCTGGTGAGGTCCAGTTCGAAACGCCAGAGTTCCGTGCCGTCTTTCAGCGACCGCGCGATGAACGCCTTATCTGCACTGGTGACAGCAATCCCTGCGCCAGTAACGACCGGACTATAGGTGTCGGACTGGTGCGGGACCCGCCACTTTGCCGGCCGTATTTCAACCGGCGTGCTCGACTCGCTTTCCATATCCGATTTTTCGTTGCCTGCGTCTTCGAGCAAAGTTACAAGTCGTGTCTTTCCAGACATTTTGGCCATGGACAAAGGTGTCTGTCCGGCAAAACCCGGCTGTGGCTGGTTGGGGTTGGCACCGAGCTCCAGCAGTAAGGCAATCGTATCGGCGCTACCAAAAGAGGCAGCAGCTCCCAGCGGCGAAATATTCATCGGTGGCGCTGTTTTGTTGACGTCAGCGCCGGCCTTGGCGAGCAATTTTATGACTTCGAGTTTCTCCTGGGAGACCGCGAGCATAAACGGCGTCCCCATACCGGCGATCGTCTCGTTGGGATCAAGACCCTGATCCAGTAGCTCTTGAACGGCATCCGGACCCTCATTGAGTGCTATCAGGAATTCTTGCGCTTCGACCGCATTGGCGGGGGACGTGGGAACTGCCAGGTAGAACAACAGTGCGATCAATAGTCTGATGAAGTCAAGCCTAGCGCAACGAAGCAAATAGCATACGGATGGACGGAACACTTTACGTCTTATCCGGAGTCGTGGGCGTACGGTCGATATCACTCGGTGAAGTCGTCGTCGGCGCAGGTGTTGATTCTGGCGTCAATAGCTGGCGCTCTTCCTCCTGGGCAGCTTTCTTGGCTTTATCTTCGAGGTCTTCGACTGTGGGGACGATCAAAAGGTCCGGCACGGTAACTTGTGCATGCTCGTCCGCGGCGAACACAGGCATCAGAAGAAGCATCAAGCCAATCCGCATTACAAAAACCTCCCAAATAAGTCTTCGGTCAATTACCAGTGCATCTGCATTTCGCTGTAGTCGACTGGTACCTCGAACAACTCGTCAGGCTGATCGCTGATATTCAGGGACGTTGCCTCCGTAAGGCCTTCTTCACTCTCGATGCGCAGTGGAAAAAACAGCTCAGAATCCAGCCACATGAAAGTTTCTGTCGGAACCCCATCCTCCACGTCTTTCACAAGATACTTATCAACCGAACGCCCCAGCACCGTATCCGAGCCGATTTTCTCGCAGGTCATGTCAGGTTCTGACTGACAAGGATGATCGGCATCTTCCGGCGCACCGAAAACGAGGCCCGCACCATCCTCCATGTAGTCGTCCATCGTGCCGACCGATTTCAGATACTGTTTCATTTGTGGTATCAGCGTGTACATGGTCGCCTGATCGCCCTCGAATACCGAGATGTTTCCGCCACCGCCTGACATGCCGCCCATATCCGTCTCAAGGCGGATTCGATCTTCGCCAATGGCAGTCGGCGTTAGCAATCTCCCCATTGTTGACCGCACCGTGACCAGTCCTGTGATCGGGCGGCACCTCGCTGCCACGCCCATCCTACGTCGTAGGCATTCATCTCGACATCGCGCACGCCGGGCGCAATGTGTAATGGGCGCCCAGAGCATGACCTCTTGTTTCCCTTATCGCAAAGACGGGTAGGGTTGAGTGCTTCCTCGATATGATCCGGTACCTGATCGAGGTCGGAGTCAATTCCGTGGAATTTCTTAAACAGATTGCCGAGCACGTCGTCGCAGTTTGGGGGGTTTAGCGTCACGAGACCATACTCGACCGGCCACCATGAGTGAAGCTCAATCCTGTGATGGTTCTCGTGGCGAACGAGTTCGGCATAGCAGTCGATGCCTTCCGACCCGTTCAGCTCGACGCCATTGCGCGGCACGCAGTATGCGCTCACGACTTTGTCGGACAGGTAAAGACGATCGTCATCGAAAACATAGCGAGCAGCTGGAATGCCGCCACCGCAGTCGGGCATGGATGACAGGTAATGAGCTTCCAGTCCGCCATTGGCTTGTGTCTGCTCCCAATAGTAAAACCAGTTCGGCGTTTCACCGGCGCGGTTACCGGGGTGATTCGCGGCACCTTCTTCGAAAAACGCCAGCACTTCCCGTGTTTCTCCGGCTCCCAGCACGCGAGCCGAGAAACGCACGGGACCGAAGTCGTCGTTGCTCTCGGGAAGCCCTTCATATCTGACAGAAACCTCGTTACCGGTTGGGGGCTTAATCGCAGCTTCGGTCTCGCCGATTGGATTGGCTGTCCAGACGATTTCATCGGCGCAATCCTCAGGTGTAACCATTGCCGCCGCCTCAAACTCCAGGACGCCTCTCGGAGAATCATCGTAAGAAACCTTGAACCGATCGTAAGGGCTCAGGATGTTGACCTGAGCATTGGCGCACTCACCGGGTTCTTCGACGATCTGAAACAAGATTTCATTGAAAATTTCCTTGCGCCCAAGCGGACGGGGCACATCTTTACGAACTACAAAGTCTTCCTCGTAGCCTCTGGTGATCATCTTGTATTGTCCGGGACCCCTCACGGGATCAGCCGGGTCACCGAGCCACAGATAGTCCTCATCAGCCGAGCACTCCTGGTAAATTCCGGGTATGTGCATCCTGGTCAATCCGCCCACCCCATTCCATCCGCCATCTTCGCGGCGGAAGAAATGCGTACGGATAGCAATGGTCGTCCACCGGTCGCCATTTGCGTAGGTCTCAGGACGCGCGTAATGCCTGCAAACCCCGGTGAAACGACCGGGTGGATACGCGCCGCCGGACGCGACCATGCGAATGGGCCCGTAATCAGGCGGCTCGCCCGATTCCAACTTTTCCACTTCATCTGCAAGTTCATTGAGGGCATCCCAGATGCTTTCCGCCTTGTCTGTTGAGTCGGGTTCCTGACCTGCGGCGGGAAGAACGAGCAGAACAACAATGCCGGCGATGCGCAGCATTAAGTTGACAGTTGAGCTAACCCTGGTCACGTCTGGTACGTCAGTTTAGGACAATGGCTACCATTGAGTTTGCATTTCGGTGTAACCGGTCGGTATCTCGAAAAGCGCATCCGGCTGAGTGCCGAATTCGAGCGAGGTTGCTTCCACGAGCCCTTCGTCGCTTTCGAATTTCAGTGGAAAGAGCAATTCGCGATCAATCCAAATTTCGGTTTCAGTCGGAACACCGTCTTCTACAGACTTCACGTAATACTTATCAGTCGAGCGGCCCATTACGGTGTCGGAACCGATTTTCTCGCACGTAGTATCGGGTTCGGTCTGACAGGGATGATCGGCGTCGTCCGGCGAGCCGAACATCATTCCAGGACCTTCATCCATATAGTCGTCGAAGGTGCCTACTTGTTTCGTGTACTGCTTCATCCCCGGCATAAGCGTGTAAATCGTTACCTCATCGCCATCGAAGACGGCAATATTGCTACCGGCATCTTCCATGCCTTGCAGAGTCGCTTGCATTCGGATGCGATCCTCGCCGACATAGTACTTTGCAACCATCGACTGGCTGCCGGCGGCGCCCATATCCGCGGTCATTGTCATTTCCACTGCGAACTGTTCAGTGTTGCCGAGCCCCGCCGCCAAAGCTGATGCTCCAACAAGCGCAATTAGCGCCATTGCAAGCGAAACAGATGTGGACCAAATTCGGGAGAGGTTGTTATTATTCATTGTTATCCCCTTAGGTTAGCTGCTGCAAAGCTCTCAGTCCTATTCGATTGGTAGAAACGCCGGGCAAAAAAAGCCATGCCATCACCAAAGTATAGGCTTCGTCAGGTGGATATCAATCCGACCCGTTTTTTCCTCTTCTCAATAAGATACTTAAGGTGCCCACTTTGGTGCCCAAACCAGGACTATTTACCGTCACCCAAGGTAACCTACGGTGTTCAGAATCTGCGGCTAAACGTCTGATTGGGTTACCTTAGGTTACGTAGGATCGTGAAAGCTGTTTACTGAAAATCCGCGTGTCGGCAGTTCGATTGATTCGCGCCTTCGGCGCTCACCCCCGGGCAGCTGCGCTGTCCTTATTCGCTTCGCGAATCGGTCTGCCCCGTGGATTCAGCTCTTAACTTTGGCGTCCAGGATGGCGCGAATTGTCCAAGCCAGTTCCCCAGAGGAATATGGCTTTGGCAATAATGGAATATCCTCCGGGCTCCCGGTATCAGCAACACTTGACGGCTCCATTCCGGTCGTGAGCAATACTCTTATGTCAGGCTGGGACCTTACGGCCACATGTGCAAGCTCTCGACCGTCGGTATCTCCGGGCATAACGATATCCGAAAAGAGGAGGTCTATATCCTCATGCTGATGCAGAAACGACAATGCCGCGGCAGCGTCTTTTGCTTCGTAAGTCTTATAGCCGAGACGAGTCAAAGTGCGACACGCGAAACGGCGTACGCTCTCTCTGTCTTCCACCACCAGGATCGTCTCCTCGCCGATTGGAAGATCATTTTCCGCCTCAATATCAATCTTGAAGTCTTCGGGTTCCCGGCTGGAGGGCAAGAACAACTTAATTGTAGTTCCCTCGTTCAGGGCGCTCTCGATCTTCAGCTCGCCACCACACTGTTGAACGAAGTCGTTAACCATGGTCAACCCTAGTCCGGTGCCAGTCTCTATGGGCTTTGTCGTGAAGAAGGGTTCAACGGCCTGCTGCCTGGTTTCCTCGTCCATGCCGGTGCCGTTGTCCGTAACTGTCATTACAACGTAACTGCCTAATCCCAAGTCGTCATCCCGCTCGGCAATTCCGACAATCTCTTCCGAAGTAGAGATTTTGATAGTTCCTCCCTCCGGCATCGCGTCGCGGGCATTGGTGACCATGTTGAGTACGGCACTTTCCAGGCGGTTTGCATCAACAAGTGCATTTGCAATGTTTTCATCCAGGTCCAATTCAATGTTTATTTCGGGAACGGATCTCTGTAGAAGTCTCTTCATCGCAACGAGACTGTCATTGATGCTCAGAGTTTGAACATCGATTTCCTGACGTCGGGAAAACGTAAGTAGACGTCTAATGAGATCGGCCCCATCCTGGGCAGCAGACAAGGCATCTTCGATCAACTCCTGGTGCTCTTCGTTGTCATCGTCCATGTCTTGCTCAAGGAACTTCAGATTTCCCTGAATAATAGTGAGAAGGTTATTAAAGTCATGGGAGATTCCGTCTGTCATACGACCGATTGCCTCGAGTTTCATGGCCTGGGCCAGCATGCTCTCCTTCTGTCGTGCTTCCGTAATGTCCTCGCTAATCGAGATGTAGTGCGTAACCTCTCTTGCCTGATCATGGACCGGACAGACCGTTGACGACAGCCAGAATGGGTCGCCGCTCTTCGTCCTGTTCTGGAATACACCGCGCCAGATTCCACCTTTCGAAATTGTCTCCCATAAACTTCTGTAGTCCTCTGCTGATGTTTGACCGGAATTGAGGAAGCGAGGATTTTCTCCGATTACCTCGTTCGCGCTATATCCGGTCATGTGGCAAAAGCGTGGGTTGACGTACTCAATATCTCCCGCAGTGTTCGTTATCATGATCGATACGGGGCTTTGTTCAACCGCGCGGGACAACTGTTGCAGTTCCGCGTCTTTTCTCTCTTCCCCCGACAGGTCATGCAGGATGCCGGTGAAGGAAGTATCCTGCTGCAGCTGCACTTTGCTGATGGTGAGATAGACGGGAATGATCTCGCCGTCTTTTCGCCGCGCCTGGAGTCGCCGGCCGACGCCAAGAAATTTCGAGACACCCGACGCCAGATGGTCTCTTATGTATTGGTCATGTGTTTTATCGTACGGCGGGGGCATCAGAATCGACACGTTCTGGCCGACGACCTCTTCTGCCTTATAGCCGAAAATCGTCTCCGCGGACAAATTGAAGCTCTGGATGATGCCGGAATCGTCGATCGTAATAATGCCCTCACCCGCGTGGTTCAAAATTGCTTCGAGGCGCAACTCGCGATCGAGAATTTCCTGCTGCTTGTTTACCAGGCTGCGATGCATAAGTTGCAGGTCTTCCGCCAGGCGTTTGAGTTCGAAAATACTGGTGTCGACCTGGAGTTCGACCGAGCGGTTTCCGGCAGCGATGCTCGTTGCAAAGCTTCTTAGCGATGAGACAGGTTTGAAAAGACGCCGGCCAAAGAAAATAGCCAGTAGCGTGCTGAAGACGATATAACCGCCCGCGATAAGGGAGGCAAAACGGTATGTGGCATCAATTTGCTCCTGCACAGACAGCTCATCGTAGCCCAGCCTCAGAAAACCCAGCGGTCTTCCGTCCAGGTTGCTGAATAGTTGCGCGGCAATGAAGTAGATCTGGTCGTCGTGTTGGTCAAACCCGAAGTCTTCCATAAAGACCGGGTTTTCATCGGTGCCAGATGGGTCGGCCTGGACCGCGCGGTTCTCCACATCGACGAATTCTGCAAAAACCACATCACCACTGATCTTTGTCTCGTAAAGAAACGCCGCCTGCCTTTGTAAATCCTGATCTTCAACGATGGGCTTGAGTAAATCGGAATACAATAACGTGTTATTACGCACTTGATCGACGAACTGCGATTCGAAACTTCGCTCGACGATCAGCAAGATGCCGTAAAACAACAACGGTGTAAGGGAAAGGTGAACGATGAATACACCAAGTATCAATCGGCCGGTAATGCTCGACCAGACTCGTTTTAGTTGTTCGAACTTTTCCATAGAATACCCAGCGACTTCAGCCCCGCATGACTCTCGAGTTGTTCCGACCACATAAATGACAGTGAACCCGGTGTATCGAGAAGATCCTCAACCAACGAATCGATCTCATCGTACTCGGGCGGGCGCGGGTCCCCGAGCCGAAACACACGCGACAGGAGCTGCCGTTCATATTCACGCCTGGACATGAAAACAACTTGTTGCAGGAATACGTCGGTGGCAAGCGGATCGGTTGAATTCAGCAGCGGCCTGAGTCGTACCTGACCTTTTGTTACTGGCACACCCAGAAATATCTTCCGGACCTCCGCATGAGAGAGCGACTCGAGATTTGCGTCGGCGCTGCAGACAAGCAGCAAGCTGCGTTGCGACGGCTGCGCGGCGATCCCAGTACAGATCAAACACAGACAACCTAACAGCGTTATAAGGCTCGCGTACTTCACTCGAATTAGAACATTGCATCCCATTGCATCATCAACTGGCGGAAATTATCCTGCTCGGACCGATTGTCTGAGATCTCCAGCTTAAAAGCGTGCCGGTCGAAAATATCCAGACGGACACCACCGAGAATCCTTTCCCTTGCGTAATCGGGAAATTGCACAAGATAGGCGTCATTTTCATCGCTGAACGTCCACTCAACCCGTGCAAAAACCTTCCACCGATCACTCCGCGTATTCTCGGCCTGAAAATAACCGCTTAAATAGTCGTCGACCTGCACCTCATTCGATTGATACAAGCGATTGCGGACATGGAATGTCGAGCCGATCAATCGCCAAGGTCCGGATTCCCAGTTTAAGTACACTCCGGCACTGACCTGACGAATTTCATCGAGTCCCCTGCTCGCCGCGGGAATTTCGGTGTAATTAATGTAGAGGCCATATCGGGTCGGACCGTAGACGACTGGCTCACGATAGACGTTTAACGCGAGCGCGCGATCCTGTGATCCTGATGTCGGGCTCAGTACGTCGAGCGGTTCCAACTCATCGGATAGCTCTGGTCCGATGGCCAATGCAACCGAATAGCCCAGCCCCCGACCGTCGTGTTCCCTGGTGCCTTCAACGAGCAAGCCCGTCAAGTGCATAGGCAAAGGCCCGTTGTCATCTTCGAACGCGACAATCGCAGGCCGGGTGATGCTGGTTTGCATATAACCACCATGATGAAACTGAGTATTCCAATACCCAACCGGGTTATGAAACCGTCCAAGCCAAACCTTATTGTCGCCTAGTCTCCAGCCGAACTGAAATCGCTCGATCTCCTGTTCTTCCTTGGAGAGCAGTGCCTCACCGAGAAACAGAAGATTCTGATATTCAACTGCCGCGAATAAATCCAGGCCATATGTATAATCGTCGCTATCCAAATGCGAGTCGTCAGCCAACCCGGAATGAAAACTCGCCCCTATATGCGGGAAAAAAAGGTACTCTGAATGAGTTTCGGCAAAGCTGGGCAACGCACAAACGGTCAATGCTATGACCATAGACAGGTACAGCGATCCGCCTCTACGATAACTATGGTTCACTTAGCCAGACTCCATTGCCATGCGGCATCGAAATTAATGACAGGCGACTGGTCTCGTTTGACGTGCAGGTCAAATAACACGCTCTTTGGAATACTATTACGATCATCAGATGATGCGGACGACGAAACCAAAGACACGGCGACGAAACCCATTATTGCGGGCGGGCGATCACAGTGCAATTGCACTATGTTAAACACGAAATCGTCCCGCAAGAACGCATAGTCATTTCCTCCAGCGCCGCTATTATCTTCAAGGTAGGTCTCGAGGACGTATAATGTCAACATGACTGAGGCCGCGAAAATTTTAATCGTCGATGATGATGTTCGAATATGTCGAACGCTGCGTTTATATCTCAAGCGTGAAGGCTATCATGTCAGTATCGCCTCCGATGGTGATGAAATGTGGCGGCTATTCGAAGATGACCTGCCTGATGTAATTCTCCTTGATGTCATACTGCCGGGCGACGACGGTATAATCCTGGCGCGCGAGCTCCGAAAAAAATCCGACGTGGGCATAATCATGTTGACGGGGAAAAATGACCCTGTCGATCAAATCATCGGCCTGGAAATGGGTGCTGATGATTATGTGACAAAGCCATTTGATGAGCGCCAGCTACTTGCGAGGATTCGGAGCCTGCTGCGCCGTCGATCGGCATCAAACTCAGCCACAAACGGTACGACCGAAGACGGTAGTCGAAAGGTTCTGTTTGATGGTTGGGAATTGGACTTGTTTCGTCACGAACTACTTTCATCTTCAGGCGACCGGCCGGTTTTGACCTCCCACGAATTTCGCCTGCTCGAAATTTTCGTACGACATCCGGGTGGTGTGTTGAGTCGAGATCAGATCATGCAGCATCTTTACGATCGCGACTGGTCTCAAAACGACAGAAGCGTCGATGTGCTGGTAGGTAAACTCCGGAAAAGGATCGAGGAGGATCCGTCCCAGCCGAAATTGATACTTACGATCCGGAATTTTGGCTACAAATTTGCTGCCCGAGTCACTAGGGCCTGATCGAACTGGTCTGCCGGCGCCCCCTTCGCCGATACGATCTGCTGGCAAGGAAAAAGGACCTCGCCTGCGCTCTCGGCACCTCTTTACAATTCTTTACACAAAAAAACGTGCCCTTACTTTCCCGGAGCCATGGAGTTACATTTATCCTCTAAGATTTCAGGCAGTGCCGGACGCCGGAATCGGGAAAGCTGGCCGGAAATCGTACGTAACAGTAAAGACCGAAGGAATCCAAGGGTTCGAAATGCTAACCTTTGCGAGAAGTGAGAAACGCTGATGATTAAGAAGCTCGTTGTGCTTGTAGTGTTGCTTGTGGTGTCAGCATCCACATCCTATTCCGAGTACGGAGACGTGGTATTGGACCGGTACAAAGACACTATGGCCGAAGTTGGATTGCCGCCTGTCGTGTTTCCTCACTGGACGCACCGCATACAATTCAAGTGCAAGGCCTGCCACGAAAGCATATTCCCCATGCAAAGAGGGGCCAGCGACATCACGATGTCAGCAATCATCGATGGGCAGTTCTGCGGCCAGTGTCACAATGGCAAGACCGCCTGGGATCCCCTGTATTGCGATCGGTGCCATTCGTTACCGGAATCAGATACCGGGCATTAACAGATGAACCACAGGGAAAATCTGAGTGGCGCCAGTACCTGGGCCAGGCATTGCGTTGCTGCGGCGCTCCTGGCGGCATGCGTCTGGGCGCTCGATCCACCGGTAATGGCGCAGGCGTCCGCGCAGGAAATGCCGGACGGGGAGGCTCCGCAGGGCGCCGCATCGGCTAAATCGCCGCAATCACCGGGTTCGGCTGCCAGTTCCGCGTCGGACAGTGTGGTTGACCCTGAATCGTCCACGGAATACGTCGGCGAGATGTATCAAATTGGTCTTGGCTGGCATCCAGAGGGCCTTGAAGGACTTCCCACCGACAAGTTTGGCCTCGTCGATTGGGTAGCCGCGCTGGAACAGGGACTGATCAGGCCAAGGGGGAGTATCCAGCCCAATGCTCCGGAAGGTGTGCCATTCGACATGAACATCGTCATGCCCTCGAAAACCGGGATGATTGCAGGCGCGTATTTCCCCCACAAGACACACACAACCTGGATGGGTTGCGATAGCTGCCACATTAAGATTTTCATGCCACTCGCCGGCTCTAACGACTTAACCATGTCGACGATCGCCCAGGGCCAGGCTTGCGGCGTTTGCCATGGCAAAGTGGCGTTCCCGCTCAATGATTGCACGCGTTGTCACGTTTCACACGCGGATACGGACAGCGACCGTGCTGCTAAACAATAGCCACGTAATATCCCTCATCGGGACCGAGTCATGCGAAAGTCAGTCACGTCAATCTGCATAGCGATCGCCACAATGATTTCGCTTTGTGCCGCGCTTGCAGATGACGACGTGAACTCGACGCAAGCAGAGACCGCCGAAGAAGAGACTCTGGAGGGCTACGATGCCGAGGCCGAGTTCCTGGAAGAACTTCACTATTCCCACGAAGACTTTACTCGCATTTACGATTCTCTGCCGCGGGATGAGGACAACAAGGTTGACTGGGAGCGTGCAGTCGAGGAGGGCCTCATCGAGCCGGCGGCCTCTGTCGATAAAAGCGACGTCGAGGAATTGATCATGGACCTTGGGGTTGTGATCAAGTTCGACGACATGCTGATCAAGGACGTCGTTTTCTCCCACGAGATCCATACCTATTGGCTCAATTGCGAGTCATGCCACCCGAAGGTGTTTAAACCTGAAATCGCATCGAATCATATGACCATGACGGAAATTCGCGAGGGCAAATACTGCGGTCTGTGCCACGGGATGGTCGCGTTTCCAACCAATGTGATTGATGCACCGAATTTCCGCGCAAATTGTCTGCGGTGCCACCGCGCCCAGAGAGGATAACCCGCAATGCGATACTACATACTACTCCTGTTGTTGACTGGTCTTATAGGCCTGTCTCCCGGTCCGACACTGCTTGCCCAGGACAGCCAGGCACCCGATACGCAGGCCGTCATCGAACGAGCTAATCACCTCAAGAATCTGCTGGACCGTCTGCTCACTCAGCCGAACCACAGCAGTATTCAAAAGGCCCTGAATGAGGGCGGCGAATCGAGCGACCCGTGTATTCAAGAGGCGCTGCGGCTGAAGTCGAGTGGCGAACAGTACCTCGCGGAGGAAGACTACCTGAAGGCCGCTATGACCCTGCAAGCCGCGCTGGACCAGGTTTTCCAGGCGATCCGATCGAAGGACGATGCCGGCGAGCACGGTCAAGATTCCAGCGCAAGCCTGACAGAGGCGATTGCCGCAAACGACACCTTTATCTCGGCTGCCACCCGCGTTGTGAACGGCGAGCCAAACGGGAAAGCCGTGGATTTGCTGGCGTTGGCCCAGGAAGCTCGGGCCAAGGCGGATGCCAGCGCCGCCAGTGGCGATAGCGAAGCGGCGTTACAGGAACTCGAGAATTCAACCCAGCTTGCCCAACGGGCCATCATGTCGGTTCGCAACGGCATGGTTATTGAGAGAGGACAGTAGCGAATTATGAAAATCAGCGGCAGTTACATATTGGTAGTCGGCGCAATTGCAGTAATCGGCGCGATGGGTGCGACAATAATGAGCTCGGTTGGCGTAGCGCAAAACGCACCGGTGCCGCCCCCGCAGAGTGCTACAGAGGGCCATATCGAAGGCGTTGTGTCGGAGATTGTTGACGTACCCGGTTACACCTACGCCGAGGTCGAGACTGCAGACGGCAAAGTCTGGGCTGCCGCTCCCAGTGTCTCAGTCCGGGTTGGCGATACTGTGTCATTTTCGGCAGGTTTGCCGATGGCCAACTTCTACAGCAAAGCCCTGCAGCGCGAGTTCGGCGTCTTGTATTTCGTGGATCAGTTTATTTCTGACGAGGGGATAACACCCATTGACAGGGAAGCGGCTGCCGCCCACGGCCAATTCGACCAGCAAGCGTCGGTGACGCCCGTGCAGGAGATCCGCAAGCCGGAAGGGGGCGTTGCGATTGCGGAAATCTATGCCCGCGGAGACGAATTGCGCGGACAAACGGTGCGCGTGCGTGGCCAGGTGATCAAATTCACGGCAGGCGTTATGAACACCAACTGGGTCCGGATCAGGGACGGTAGCGGTACAGACGACCTGGTCATCCCTACGGATGCCACGTTCGCGGTCAGCGACATCATTCTCGTTGAAGGAAGGCTCGTGCTAGACATGGACTTGGGGCAAGGGTACGTGATTCCTGCTGTCCTCGAGGATGCCGAAATCACAACCGAATGATGACTTGGATTGCTATTCGGCCGCGTGCTCGGCCTGCCATTGTGCCGCCAGCGCCTGCGCACTTTCGATTTGCGCTTCGTCCATTACCGTTTCGAGAATGGTCAAATACCGTTGCGCAGACGTGTCATTTCTCCGGGCCGCAATGCTGAACCACATGTGCGCCTGCACAACATCCTTGGCGACCCCCTCGCCCTGGAAATACATCGCGCCGAGTTGCTTCTGCGCGTCCAGTAGACCCTGGTCCGCTGCCTTGGTTATCAAGTCAAGTGCTTGTTCGAAATCCTGCTGCAGAACGACGCCGAAAAGATAGCGCTTGCCAATGGCATGCTGTGCCTCCGCCAGGCCCTGCTCGGCGGCTTTGACCTGCCACTCCACACCCCGGGTCTCGTCTTGCGCAACGCCCTTGCCGAGGACGTAAATCCTGCCCAGGTTGAATTGGGCCCAGGCGAATCCCTGCTCGGCAGCCCTGGAGTACCAGTCTACTGCCCGTCTCCGATCCCTATCCTTGTCAGACTTGCCCTCATAGTAAAGGCCCATCTCGAACTGCGCGGCCGAGTCACCGGATTCAGCCTGCGTCCTGATTTCTGAAATGTCCTCTGCCCTCGGAGCACTCCAGCAGAGAACGACAAGCATCGCTATGAGTACCAATAATCGCATGCGGCAAACCATGATTTAGTGACGACCGGACAATACTAGATCCTCGCGGATCAGGATGTCCAACTGCGGGTCAGGCGTCTTTACATTTCTTTACATTTCATTACGAAAAAACGTCGATCGAAGATACGGCGGATACATCGGCCCGATATCGTGACAATCAATGGAATAAGGACGAAAGCCCGGTTCCGACACGCAACCAACCAAGGAGTATCGTAATGAAGACCTTAATCTCAAGCCGGTGGAATCGGATTCTGGCGGTCCCGCTGTCAGTGTTGTTGCTGGGAGTGGGTCTACTGTTTTCGGCAGCCGCGTCAGCGCAGAGCACGACGATCGTCGGGTCTCCACACGATTTCAGCGCTATTGGCTGGTCGGGCGGTGAAATTTGCGTGGTATGTCATACGCCACATAATGCCTATACCGAAGCTGAGGCGAATGCAGGAGCAGGCGAAACCGGGCCACTTTGGAACAGAACTCTCACTGGGGTGACAAGTTACGCCTTGTACACATCTCTCACGCGTGTCGGTAGCGACATCGATGCGTTGGGTTTTGGGCAGCCCACCGGTGTGTCCAAACTGTGTCTGTCATGCCACGACGGGACCATCGCTATCGACTCTTTTGGCCGTAACCCTGATAATTCGCTGAATACAAGTGGAACCGTGTTCGTCGGCGCCCTCAACGCAAATGCGAATATTGGTGAAGGAAGCGGGACAACGGGTGACCTGAGTAACGATCACCCGGTTGCGTTCACATTCCCTACGCAGGTGTTGGATCCCGAGATAGCCGCATTTACACCCGGCGTTGTGAACGGTACGACTGACCCGCTGCCGCTCTTCGGCACCGGAGGAGACCAGATGGAGTGCGCGACTTGCCACGACGTTCATGCTACAGGCACGTTCGGCCCACTACTCCGGGTAGATAACGATGGCAGTGATCTCTGCCTGAATTGCCACCTCAAGTAAGGCGCAAAACGTTCAGGCTCTGCCGCCAGTCCCAATTTTGGCCGAGCCAGGTTGCAGCACCCCCATCTGGTTGGATGGGGGTGCATTTTTATGATGAACGCTTGATGGAAAACCGAGATAATGTCGCCCGATTTCGATGACGAGAAGGTGAGGATAACGACATGCAACAGATTGCAAACAGAAATTCGAGCCTGGCGTTCCATTTCGTTGTCTGCTTCTTCGTGGTTGTAGGGCATACGCCAGCAAGCGCCCAGGATTCGGAAACACTTTTTTACCCGCCCCTCCCGGATGCACCACGTATCCAGTACCTGACCAGTTTTTCAGTCGCGGCTGATGTCGAAGAGAAAGAGGAAAAAAAGGGCGGGTGGCTGAGTGACTTTGTCCTGGGAGAGGAAGATCCTGAGGACAACGAAGGTCCAAACAAGCCGTACGGCGTGTCCCTGGACAAGGGGAGAATCCACGTCGTTGATACTCGCGGAGCCGGCTACGCGATCTTCGACCTGGCCGAAAAGAATTACAGCTTCCGGGAGGGTTCGGGGCCCGCTTACATGCCGAAGCCGATCAACATCGAGATCGACGACGAGGGCACGAAGTATGTGGCCGACACGGGCAGAAACCAGGTTCTCGTATTTGACAGTAACGACGAACTCTTGAGGACCTTCGGCGAAAGAGGCCAGTTCCGGCCAACTGATATGCTCGTCGATGGTCAGAATCTGTATGTGGTCGATATCCAGGGGCACCGAATTGTCGTGCTCGACAAGAATTCCGGTGCGGAGCTGGACTCATTTGGTACGCCCGGTAGCGGCGACGAAAACCTGTTCCAGCCAACCAACATCGCCATGGGGCCCAACAAGCACCTATATGTCAGCGATACTGGCAATTTCCGCGTGCAGGAATTTACGCTGGGTGGCGAGTTCGTGAAAAGTTATGGAGCTGGCGTGGGGACCGCGCCCGGAAACTTCGCCCGCCCTAAGGGTGTTGCGGTTGACCGCATGGGTAGGGTCTATGTTGTCGATGCCGCCTATGAGAGGGTCCAGGTGTTCGACGATCAGGGCAAGTTGCTGATGTACTTTGGAGAGCCGGCTGCAACGCACTTGAGCGGCCTGGACTTGCCCACGGACATCGACATCGACTACGCCAGTGTCCCGTATTTCCAGCAGTACGCAAACCCCGAGTTCGAATTGGAATTCATTATTGCCGTTGCCAACCAGTTCGGTTACAGCAAGGTCAATGTATTCGGTTTTGGCAGACACAAATCGATGAGCTATGACGAGGAGTAGGGACAGCAGGATCAAGGGAAGTTCTGAATGCGACATGCCATTCTTATCTGCACGGCGCTGGTCCCGCTTATGCTGCCTGTTTGCGCAACGCGCGCGGACGAGGTCACTGCTTTTCGACTGACCGATTTCTGGGCTTACCTCGAACTGAAATACCGGAATGACCAGAACAACACCGAGTCGACCGGGGTCGCAACGGAGATTGACGATACCCTGCGGCAAATCGAACTCGGAGCATCCACCACCAGCTACATATTTCACCCCAAATTGCTGCGGATGCGAATAGCCGGCAGCCTGCTTTCCGACCGCCAGAATATAGACCGGGAGCAGATCTCGCTGCCGCCAATTAGCGCCGATCTGTCGCGCAGCCGCCGCGATGATCTGTTCCTGAACCTGGATGCGACTTTCCAGTTTCTAAAGGACAAGCCCTACCCGTCAACGATTTCTTATTTTCGAAACAACCCGATCGTAAATACAGGCATTGAAGGGAGTTTTAAGCAGGAGACTGAGCGGTTTGGTATCGATTTTCAGCTACGGGACATCTTGCCCTTCAACCTGTCGGTGAATGCGTTCCAGGACTCGTCTTTCGGCGAGTCGCTCGATCGCGTCGTCGACCATAGTTCCGAGAGGGTTTCCGTCAAGGCGAAGAAGTCGTATTCGCCTGGGAATCGACTGACGCTTGACTTTGAGACGTCAAACCAGGAATCTCGAAATGGCGATCCGAGAAGACCGATTCAGGAAACCATTCGACGCGCACAACGCGTAGCTTTCGTGTCGAGCTCGCGCCTCGGCAGTGAAGATCAGTTCCGCCTTGACCAGAGTGCCAGCTACAATCGTCGTGATGAACCGGACGTAACCGACATCACTTTTTCGCCCCGACTTCGCTGGATTCATGCTTCCACGTGGCAGTCGCGCTATCGATACAGCTTCAGTCAGTCCGAGAGACCGGAGTCTGATTTCAAGAACAGGGCGGAGGCGATGAGCGCTTCGATCCACTATTCCCCGTCACAATACTTCAACGGTTCTATTCGTTCCGATTTTGATCGATCAGACGAGGTCGATCGACTTTCGCAGAGTGCGCAGGGAGTGTCCGGACGAGCCAACATAAAGCGCGACATGGCCCTTGGCCAGCTAAACGTGACGATGGGGCTCGGTTACCGGCTCGACGATCGGGAGTCCGAGAGTCCGCGAGTCATCATCGAAGAGGAGCCGGTGACGTTCGTCGGTACCGCTCCGATTCCCCTGTCTCGGAATTTCGTGGTTACGGAAACGATCATCGTCCGAAATCTAACCGGTACGCAGACCTATATTGAAGGCGTGGACTACCTCCTGAGTGAACTCGGATCCGTAACCCGGATAGAAAGATTGCTAAGCGGTAGCATCCTCGATGGCGAAACGGTACTGATCGACTACGAGGCGGAGACCGGAGGCACTTTCGAGTACTCGCAGGTCGACCAGTCGTTGAGTGCCGATTTCAGGTTTGCCCGGTTCCACAGCATTTTCTTTCGCTATCTAAACACCCGGCAGAACCTGCAGTCTGGATTCTCAACATTGCCATTCAATTCCGTGGAAGCCATCGAGGTCGGCCTGCGCGAGCGGATACCGCTGCGCTGGGGAGGCGTTCAACTCTTTGGGGAGGCCAGGTATCTTCGCCAGGACGAAGATATTAATCCATTCAATCAGACCGGCCTGACGCTTTCAATACAGGCTCCCGTATCACAAAGGCTGAAACTCAATGCGTCGGTATCGCGAAATATCATCGAGAATCTTCTTTCAGATGAAGACTCGGATTTGACCGTCTTCAATGCCAACTTAACCTGGCAGGTCCGGAGAAATCTTACGATCCGGGCAGAAGGCAACTATGACGAGGATACGGGCGGCACCGTATTACGTAGTAATGCCCGGTGGAAATTGGGCGCCCAGTGGCGATATCGCAAGATCTCGCTGCGCCTGGATACCCGGTATGAGAAACAGCAACAGGGCGACCTCAATGGTGATCATTACGAGCTATGGTTACATATACGGCGAGAATTGTTTTGACTAGCAAGCACAAATGGTCGTCAGCTGGAGTGTGGGCAGCTATCTGCAGCCTCTCTCTGATCGTCAGCTGTGCTCCGGCTATACAGGGGCCGACGACCAGGGCAGAGACTGGGGAGTTAGTATGGCCGACCGCTCCATCCAAACAGCGACTGGCTTTCGTAATGTCATTTTCCGGAGCGGAAGACCTGGGCGTCAGGAAGCGGTTTCTGCAGCGGCTGCGAGTAATCGTCAGCGGCCGAAGACAGGAGCGTCTGGTCAGGCCCATGGCAGTTGTCGAGAGCACTGACAACAGGCTTTATGTTGCCGATCCCGGAGTGCGAGGCGTACACCTGTTTGATGTTGATAAAGGCAGGTACCGCCTGATTCAGGGAGAGAACGGTGAACCATTGCCATCGCCCGTCGGCCTTGCCGCCGGATTAGGTGGCGAGGTTTATGTTACCGATTCGCGCCTTGCCGCCTTGTACATTATCGAGCGCGGCGATACCGAGGCGACAAGAGTGCCCCTCGAGGCGCTCTTGTCCCAGCCCACTGGTGTGGCGCTGGACCGGCCCAGTGGACGGATATACCTGGTTGACACAGGCAGTCACGAAATCAAGATCTTCGCGCGCGATGGTGCATTGCTGAGGCGAATTGGTGGCCGCGGCACCGGTCCGGGACAGTTCAACTACCCGACAATGGTCTGGATGAGCGATGCAGGTGAACTGCTGGTTTCCGATTCTCTGAATTTCCGAACCCAGGTATTTGACACTGAGGGCAATTTCCTGCGCCAGTTCGGCACGGCTGGAGATCGGGCGGGCTACCAGCCACAGTCCAAGGGAATCGCGTCCGACAGTCACGGCCATGTGTACATCGTGGACTCGGTGCTGCACGCCGTACAGATTTTCGACCCGTCCGGTATGTTTCTTTACCGGCTGGGTCTTCAAGGAGAGGCCGCCGGAGAGTTCTGGCTGCCGTCAGGGATCTTCATCGATGAGCGTGACACGATATACGTCGCCGATTCCTACAACGGCCGGATTCAGGTTTTCAAGTACACCGGCGGCGACCCACGATGAAAAGATTCGGCTTGTCCGGCGTAATCCTTTTGGTGTTCCACCTGGCGCCGATGAATGTGCCGGCGCAGGAATATCCCAACCTGGAAGATACCCGGCATGATCTGGCGCTCTACCTGCGGCCGACGTTTCCTGAGCAGGGCGACGACACCCGGTGTGTTTTTTGTCATGCGCCGCGCAGCCATTCGCTGTCGCTGGGGTTGTGGAACGAGGACCAGCCGGATCATCTCCTGGTTTACCCGTATGACCGGCCGTCCGAAGATATGCCTGCCGGCAAACCCGACGGGTCGTCGCTGGTGTGCCTTGGCTGCCACGACGGCACGATAGCGCTCGGTGATGTAGTCAGCCGGACGCAATCGGCAGGGACTGCCAGGGGGGTTGCTCGAACAGACATTTCGGACGGGCACCCGGTGTCATTGCCCTATGATCCGGGCGAGATTAACGAAAGCATGAAACTCGAGAGCCGGGACAGGCTGCCGGAACAGGTCAGGCTCGATTCCGAGGGCAAGATCCAGTGCACGACCTGCCACGATCCGCATGACGATACCTATGGGAACTTCCTGGTGATGGCGGACAGCGCCAAAACACTTTGTGTTGCCTGCCACCAGAAGTCGAACTGGGATTCGTCCGCGCACAATTCCGCGTCAGCCACTTGGAACCATCGAGGACCTGACCCGTGGCCATTCACCAAGTCGAGGGGTACTGTCGCCGAACATGGATGCGCAAATTGCCACACGCCGCATACCGCCGGCGATGGGCGATATCTCCTCAACCTCATCAACGAGGAAGACAACTGCCTGTCATGTCACAATGGCAACGTGGCCAGAACAGACATCAGCTCAGAATTCAACAAGGTCTCGCATCATCCTGTTGAGCTGACGACCGGGGTTCACCAGGCGGATGAAGCGGTTTATCTCTCGCCATCCGATCGACATGTCGAGTGTGTTGATTGCCATGATCCTCATTCAGCGCGCAGGGCCGAAGACGACAAGGGTTTTGTTTTTACGACAGATATTCCCGGTATTGACGTAAACGGAGCGGCGAAGACTAACATTGCTGCGGAATTCGAGATGTGCTTCCGGTGTCATGGTGACGGGCCTGGGAGACGTGCAATGCCGACGCCACGCGTGCACGATCAGAGTAATGTGCGACTGCAGTTCGACAACGGTAATCCTTCATTTCATCCGGTCGTGGCCCCTGGCAATAATCCGGATGTTCCCTCGCTGATAGCACCTTACGCAGAAAACAGCATCATTGGCTGCAGCGATTGCCACTCCGGCGACGCGAGTTCGAAACTCGGCGGACAGGGGCCGGATGGCCCGCATGGGTCCATTTATGCATCACTTTTAATCCGCAATTACCAGAACCAGGCTCGGACGCCTGAAAGTCCCAGCGCGTATGCGTTGTGCTACTCGTGCCACGATCGCACCAGTATTCTTGCCGACGAAAGTTTTACCGAGCACAGGCTGCACATCAGTGAAAATGGCACTCCGTGCAGTGCCTGTCATGATCCGCACGGAATCAGTTTTACACAAGGCAGCTCGGATAATAATTCGCACTTGATTAATTTTGACACATCAATCGTCTTTCCAAATTCCAATAACGATTTTCGCTTTGAAGACCGCGGTAACCAGGCAGGAGCGTGTTTCCTGGCGTGCCACAACAGCAATCATGATGATTTGTCGTACCAGTGAGTGGAGTGTGATCAGGACGCTGTCAGTCGCGTCGTTCCTGCTTATTGCGGCATGTACGCCCGCGGCTGTGAAGAATTCGGAAATCGCCGACACGGCAAGCGAAATCGTCTGGCCAGGTCCGCCGCAACAAGCAAGGATCCGGTATCTCTATTCACTCAGAGAACCAAGCGATATCGGCATCAGACCGGGGCTGCTGAAACGGTTCGTACGGATATTTGCGGGGAAGGAAGGTCAGGGCATGCTGCGGCCTTATGCCGTTGTCGCCGATGACGAGATGATAGCTATTGTCGATCCCGGCCTCAGGCTCCTTCACCTGTACCTTCTGAAGGAGTCGAAATATGAAGTCATTCGTGATGCAGGGGGCGAAGACTTCGAGTCACCGGTTGGTGTCAGCCTGGGTGAAGATACGATTTATGTCGCCGATTCGGTTGCAGGGAAGGTCTTTGTTTTCGACCGGCAGGGCAAATACAGGAAGACGATAGAGGGCCTGATGCGTCCCACGGGGATTGCATTCCATACGGCAAGCCGGCGGCTTTATGTCACCGATACCGTGGAAAACAAGATCGTCGTATTTGACGATACCGGCACACGACTGAGCGAATTCGGATCGAGGGGGTTGGCGATCGGGGAATTTAACTTCCCAACGACCCTGGCACTTCATGGCGACACTCTCTTCGTGAACGACACATTGAATTACCGCGTTCAGGCATTCGCTCTGGACGGCTCGTCAGTATCTTCATTCGGAGAGATCGGGGATGGTTCGGGCCAGTTCGCTCTCTCGAAAGGGCTGGGTGCGGATATGCAAGGGCATGTCTATGTGGCAGATGCGTTGACGAACCATGTTCAGATATTTGATAAAGAAGGTCGTTTCCTATTGTCCTTTGGCGGCATGGGCGGGGGAGCCGGACAGTTCCGGTTGCCGGCTGGCGTTTATGTTTTCAATAACACGATATTTATTGCCGATTCCCAGAATAGTCGAGTACAGGTCTTCCAGTACCTCGGAGGAGGGGTGTGATTAAACGCTGCGCGATAGCAATCTTGCTTGCGTTGGGCCTGACTTTGGGTGCGTTGGCGTCGGATATTTCTAATACGAGGCATAATTTGTCGGTCTCTGGCACGGGTACCGTGACCAGCGGGACGGTCAACGAATTGTGCGTTTTTTGTCACACCCCTCATCATGCATCACCAAGCGCACCGCTGTGGAACAGGGAACTCCCTTCAGGCCAGGTTTACCAGCTGTATGGAAGCAGCACGCTGGATTCGTCGCCCGAGAACCCGCAGCTCAGGTCGGGCAATCATTCTCTGCTGTGCCTCTCTTGCCACGACGGCACCATCGCATTGGGAGATTTCGTCAATCCGGCCAGGGAAGACCCCAGTTTCGCATTCGGATTAAACGACAGGGGCCGGCTCGGTACTGATTTGAGCGACGATCACCCGGTTTCGCTGATATTCGACAACAGTCTGTCACTCAGTGATACGCGGCTGCACCCGCCGGGCATCAACGGCTCCAATATTTCACCGCTGCCGTTGCAGGACGGGCAATACCTCGAGTGCACAACCTGCCATGATGTGCACGACAACACATTGTCGCCATTTCTTAATGAGCAATCATTAAATGGTGACATCTGCCTGACCTGCCATGATCTGACAAGCTGGGACTTTGCCACGTCGTCCCATGCGACGCAGACCGGGAATCCCGCCGGCTCGCCGGGTCCCTGGGACGACAGGCGAGTGGAGTGGCGTGGCGCCAATGTTGCGGAGAACAGCTGCTTCAATTGTCATACTCCACACAGTGCGCCATCACCCAAGCGGATATTGAAGGATGTGGAGGAGGCGACCTGTCTGCAATGCCATGATGGCTCTGTGGCCAGCACCAACATTGCGGCGGAATTCAACAAGACGTCCAGACATCCGATTGCGTTGACTACCGACGTGCACGACCCCAGCCCGACTGTGGAATCTGCTGTGGTGCAGTCGAGGCATGTTGAATGCGTCGACTGCCACAACCCGCACGCCGTCAACTCAACGGGCAGCGGTAACCTGCCCGGACCGCTAAATGGCGTAAGGGGCGTCGACTCCCTCGGTCTCGGCGAGGTAAACCCGATAACTGAGGTTTACCAACTGTGTTTTCGTTGTCATGCGTACAGTCCGGGCAAGGCGGCGCCGCCGACAGCGCGTGTGCATGAACAAACCAACGTCGCCTTGGAATTCGATACCGGGAATCCATCATTCCATCCGGTGTTGGGGTCAAGCATTAATCCCAATGTGCCCAGTCTGCTTATTGCGCCAGGCAGTATCATTACGTGCATCGACTGCCATAACAGCAACTCGTCCAGTACGGGCGGCGGCAGTGGTCCCGATGGGCCGCATGGTTCCACGTTTCCCAACCTGCTGGCTCGTCGCTATGTGACAGCCGACAATACCCGGGAAAGTCCGGCCGTGTACGCCTTGTGCTTTGGCTGCCATGACTATGACAGCATCCTGAATGACGATAGCTTTGGCGAGCATTCCAGGCATCTGGAAAATGGCGATGTGCCGTGTAATGCATGCCATGATCCCCACGGGATCTCATCGACTCAGGCAACGTCGAGCAACGGTTTTCCTAATAACACGCATCTGATCAATTTCGATACGAACATCGTCTCGCCGACTTTGGGCAATTCCGTACCAATATTTGAGGACCGAGGTACATTCAGCGGCGGGTGTACGCTCAGCTGCCACGGGGAGCAACACTGTCCTGGCGATGCCTGCGATATCGATGCGCAATACTAGAATTGCAAGATCGGCTGCGCAGTGGGCGATCGACCAATAACTTATTGACTTATTGGTCGAGGTGAGAGGATGGAACGGCAGCTGCGCTGCCTCGCCGTTGGCGTCTGTCGGCGCTTTGCGCCTCGGGGTGATTTGGATCGCCTCTGGGCGATCCTCACCCTAAAGGGCGCCTTCGGCGTCCAAAACGCTCGCGCGTTTTGTGAACTTCCGGCCCCTGCCTCCCGAAGCAGCTATTGCCGCTCGCAGGCGAGAACACGATGCTGCAAGAGACGGTGCTGCGCCTGAAAGGAGTTGATGATCTCACTGACGACGTGCTCGTCATTTGCGATGAGACGCATCGCTGTCTCGTGGCTGAGCAGCTTCGCGATATTGGAATCGGCGCGAAAATCGTACTTGAACCGGAAGGGCGCAATACAGCGCCTGCCGTGGCTCTCGCCGCCCTGATTGCAGCGGACGATGTGCAGGGCGATTCACGGCTGCCCGAGTGAATCGATTGACTATGCCGTAATGGAGAAATCTCGTTTGGCCGTGATAGTGCCACTGAATGCCGGGTGGAGCGATGTCGGCTCCTGGGCAGCATTGCACGGCGTGAGCAAGTCTGCCGACCACAATAATACGCTGATCGGGGACTTCGTCGTTCGGGACTGCCGTAACAGCTACATCAGAGGTGACGACGGCTTTCAGGTCAAACGGCTGATCGTCAGACTCGAGGACACCTATGGCCGCGAAGGGACAACTACCTGACCGGATGGCAGGCTATCGCCGTCATGACAAAGGCGGCCGGGCCTTTTTAAAGCAAAGATCAATCAAGTCGTCGATCTTCGCAACGCCAACACACATGACGCTGTCTGCGCCACCCCAGTAAATCTTGACGGTACCGTCGTCCTCGGCAATCGCACCACAGGTAAAAACTACATTGTGGACGTAACCGGTCAGCTCCCACGGATCTTCCGGGGACAGTATCCAATCATCGGCAACGCCGAGCACTGTAGCGGGGTCGGTCAGATCGTGCAGTGCCACACCCAGGCGGTACACCGCACCATCCATGGTCGGAAAAACGCCGTGATAGATGTTGAGCCATCCCCTCTCGGTCCTTATCGGCGTCGCGCCAGGACCTATTTTCATTTCATCCCAGTGATACTGGACAGGCTGGATCACCGGCACCGACTCTCCCCAGTGAACCAAGTCGGGAGACCAGGACAGCCAGATGCACCACGGGTTGATTTCAGAGTGGGGCCGGTCCAGCCGCGCGTAACGACCGTTGAACGTTTCCGGAAAAATCACGACATTGCGCATGTCCGCCTGACTAATAAGCGACACTCTCTTGACAGACTTAAAATCGCCCGTTTTTGCCAAACCGATACGCACGCCAAACCTGGAATAAGCGCTATAAGAGATATAGTACTCATCGCCTATCAAACAGATTCGCGGATCCTCGACACCGTACTCCTCGTGAATTGAGAAGTCACTTTCGGTGGAAGGCACCATGAATGGTTTCGGATCTGCCCGGAATTTGTAACCGTCGTCGCTACGTGCGATACCGAGTATCGATCGCCCGTTACGTAAGTGCGAGCGAAACAGCAGGATGTACTGATCCTCATATTTGGCTGCTGCTGCATTGTGAACCGTCTCCACGGAGTAGGGGATGTCGTGCTTCGTGAGGACTGGATTGCCTTGATACCGCGTCACCAACGGTTTATTGATCATCGTGTGCTTCCCGGTTCAAAATCTCTTCGTAAACGCGAACATAGTCGCGCGCCATGCGTGCGCTTGTAAAGCGTTGTTCAACATCCGCCCGGCATTTCGGTCTGTCGATCGATTCGATCGTCGCCACCGCATTTATCGCGCCTTCAATGTCCTCAACGATATAACCGGTTTCGCCGTCACGGATAATTTCCGGCATCGAGCCACGGTTAAACGCAACAACCGGCGTGCCGCAAGCCATGGACTCGACCAGGCTCAATCCGAACGGCTCGTCGAAACTAATCAAATGCAGTAACGCGAGTGCGCCGCCCAGCACGTCCGCTCTCTGATCAGGGCCGACAGATACGATATATTCTACAGTCGTGCCGTCAATATAAGGCTGCACTCTGGCTGCGAAGTAATCCTGATCCTGGATGATGCCGGCGATCACGAGTTTCCTTCCGATGCGCTGTGCTACTTGAATTGCTTCGTACACGCCCTTGTGTGGATGGATGCGACCAAAGAAAAGGAGGTACTCACCTTTGGCGCCCGAAAATGGAAATTGCGCAACATCGATACCGTGATGGATTGTCGCAATGTAGTCGAGTTCCGGCGATTTGTCTGAGTCACTAATCGCAACGTAGTGGCCGCGATCATTGTATTTCTTGTAGACCGGTACGATCGATGGTGATGAGAAACCGTGGATCGTCGTTATCACCGGAGTTTCAACAAGTCCGGAATAAGTTAGCGGTAGAAAGTCAAAATTATTGTGAATGATATCGAATTCGTCGGCACGTTCGAATATTTCGGAAATGTGCAGGCATTCAGCGACCTTTGGATCGACCGAGTCGTCCTCCGAATACGGGTGTGGGCACACAGCAACAAGTTTGCCGCTGGTTCGCGAATCCGCAGTGGCAAAAAGAGTTACGTCCAGGCCCGTTTGCACCAGCTCTTCCGTGAGAAGGCTGACCACCGACTCCCACGGCCCGTAATGGAGAGGAGGGGTACGCCAGGATATGGGGCTGAGGACTGCAATGCGCATGGACATGCTTAATTCCGGCGATTTTCAGGGCTGCAAATTCTGGTCAAAGCGTCCGGCGGCCATCACGGCTATAATCCTCATAGTCTGAATCGAGGCCACTGACCCATGGGTATTGTTAGTCAGATCACATCCGTGCGCAATCATTGATGAGGATTAGGGAACAACGCAGGCAGCTGGTCCAGCGGCGGTCGACTGTGCTGAACGCCGAGAGCTCCCGCGTCATTACGCGGCCGCATATTCCGGGTGACAGCGCGCGGATCACGAGTTTGATCGACCGGGTCTCAAAGCTGAACGACGAAGACGTGAAGCATTTGCTCGAGTCAATATTTCAGGACTTCTCGGGGCGTCACCGGAACTTCCGAGAGACCCTGCAGAGGAACTATGATCGTATTGCAGAACACGCCGCAAAAATAAACTCGCTTTCAATCGAGCAGAAACTTCTGCTTGGCGCCTATTTTACCGCGGAATATTCAGTTGAAGCGGCCGCGCTCTTCAATCCTTCGATTGTCCCCCATCCTGACCAAAAAGGCGTTGCCAAGGGGTCACAGCGATTCGTCATGAGCTTCAGGGCGACCGGTGAAGGTCACGTGTCTTCGATTGAGTTTCGCAGCGGATTGGTTGACGACCACCACGACATATACTTCGACCCCATCAGCCAGTACGTTGCCACGCCTGAAATGCACACAGATCCTGTCTATCATCGCCTTCATTTTCGGCGAAAACTCGAAGAGATGGAAGCAAGCGACCAGGTCACGGATAAATTGCTGAAAGGGCTGGGTGAGACGTTTTCGTTCGGCCAGTTGGAAACAAAAATACGAAAACTTCTAGCGACCAAGTTTCGACTGAAGGACAAACACCACGCGATCGATACGGTGTTGTGGTTGGCCCGGTCCAATTACGAAGTGATATTCCGGCCTGATGTGCAGATCTCCGAGCGAGTGATTTTCCCGGTGACCGAAAACGAGAGCTCAGGCATTGAGGATGCCCGGTTCGTGCGTTTCGAAAACGATGATAAATCCATTATCTACTATGCTACCTATACCGCATACAATGGTTTTTCCATTCTGCCGCAGATTCTCGAGACGACCGACTTCCTGACGTTCAGAATGCATACGATCAGCGGCAAAGCTGCACAGAACAAGGGTATGGCGTTATTTCCGAGAAAGGTCGACGGCAAATTCGTGATGTTGTCACGCCAGGACGGTGTCAATAACTACATCATGTTCTCGGACAGCGTCCGCCACTGGGAGGAAGCGCAACTCCTGCAGGAGCCCGTTCATCCGCTGGAGTTTGTTCAGGTTGGCAACTGTGGATCACCGGTGGAGACGCCCGAGGGATGGCTTGCGCTGTTTCATGGCGTTGGACCGATGCGCCGGTACAGCGTCTGGGCCGAGCTTTTGGACCTTGACGATCCATCGCAGGTTATCGGTCGGCTGGATGAGCCGATTTTCACTCCCGATGAGCATGAGCGCGACGGCTACGTACCCAACGTGGTCTACACCTGCGGAAGCATGATTCACGGGGATACGTTGATAATTCCCTACGGCATTGCGGACCAACGAAGCAGGGTTGCTACGGTCTCCGTACCGGAGTTGCTATCTCGTCTCAAGGCAATTTGAGGCGCCGCTAAGCCGCATCAGATTGTCCTGTGAGGCGCTGATCAGCGTCTGATTCCGCAACATGCTTGTGATGCGCTGTTAATCCTCGCAGATTGTAGATTGCGAGCAGGGAGGACAGGTAGGACAGCGTCGACTCCGCGCCCTGATTCTCATTGACACCGTCCGGAGTGAGGCCGTCGCGGCAGCCGCCGGTCGCATGGTCGTAGAGGTTGAGTTGCTGATCGTTCTTCCCCAGGTACCAATTGAAACAGGTGGATGCCAGCTGAATCCACTCTTCACGTTGCGTGCATTCATAGGCTTCGAGACTGGCACCAATCATGGCGGCGGCTTCGAGAGGCTGTTGATCGTATTGCGCTTTGCTTCCGGATTTCGGGAACCAGCCATCGTTGCCAACCGGGGCGAACCATCCGTCGGACGGATCAACCTGCAAGTCCTTTAGCCACGCAAGGACTTCTACACCGTATGACACCATGTCATTGTCCCCGGTAACCCGACCACAAGCTATGAGGGCTTCAGGCAGGCGCCCATTGTCGTAAGTCAACTCGGGTTCGTGCCATAGCCAGGCTTTGGTCGCGAAGTGCCGGAAGCGTTCAAGCAACCTGTTGCCTAACGATTCAATTACACTGCGGGCTTGGTGATCGTCGTTATTCCGATGGAGGTACGCCTGAATCCCGAGAATCGGGAATGCGATGGCACGGGAGGCCGAGAAGCACTCTAATGCCGGCAATGCATCATGGAATAATTTGGCTGCGAGAGCGACTTGACCAGAGTTCTGCCCCCGCCCAGCCACCACGCCCAGAGCCCACAGCGCGCGTCCGTGAGAATCCTCCGATCCGATCGTCTCCAGCCATTTGCGCTCATAAGACATGAAATTGCGAAATCGCCCCTTCTCTATGTCGAAAGCATCGTCCAGGAAACTGAGATAAATCGACGACAATTCGATCAGTGACCGGTCGTTTCGATTCAGGTCACACGCCCTGGTCACGACTATCAGCGCTCGAGCATTGTCGTCCACACAGTATCCATGCGCTCTGTTGGGAACCGTGAACTTCGCATGCTGGAGCAAGCCTGTGTCATCCGTCATATCGCGAAGATGATTCAGGTTTACCTGCGGCAGTCGCTGTTCCTTTTTGCTCAAAGTATCGAGTGCCGGTAGATCGCGCGCACGCGCATGTTGCGCTTTGGCCTGCGAAAACAGACTCAGGTAACGGCGGCCCATTTCCTTCATCACCATAGGTCGAGAATAATCATAGGCGGCCCGACTAATCGTTTGGCGCTCCTCCGGAAATTCCAGAAGTCGATTGATCTCCTGCGTCAAAGCCCTGGAATTTCTGAAGGGCACAAGCCTGCCGCGAGCATCGGCCAGCATCTCCTGTGCATGCCAATAGGGGGTGGACACGACGGCCTTGCCCGCACCCACCGCATAGGCCAGTGTGCCGGAGACAACCTGAGCCTCGTTCAAGTATGGGGTGACGTAGATATCGGCAGCCCGAATGATCTCAATCAATTCGTCGCGTTCCAGGAAACGGTCATGAAAAACAACATTGTCGCCAACGCCCAGTTCCTTTGCCCGACGATGCAAACTCAGCCGGTAGTCCTCACCACTTTCGGCCTTGCAATGTGGATGGGTGGCGCCGACGACGTAATAAAGTACGTCCGGATGTAAGCCGATAATATCCGGCAAGGCATCAATCATGAATTCGATACCCTTCCCCGGTGAGAGCAAGCCAAACGTCAGGATTACCGTCTTGTTTTCTGCCCCGAGTTTACTCTTGCAGGGATCCGGGTCCAGAAACGGAACATCAGGAATTCCGTGATGAATAAGCGCTATTTTTTGCTTCGGAACCTGATATATGTCGCGAAGAAAATCGGCAGCACGTTCGCTCATCACAACCAAGCTGGCGGAGAGCTCCGACAATTGGGTAATGATCTTCTTCTCCTCCGACGACGGCTCCTTCAATACCGTGTGCAGGGTCGTAAAAAGAGGACTCTTCACGTCCTTCGCGAGCTCGATAATGAAGCTGCCGCGTTGGCCGCCGAAAATTCCGTATTCGTGTTGTAGACAGATTACCGCTGGATTTCTCAAGTTCAGGAAATCCGCAGCGAGTCGGTATTCGTTCAGATTGTCCTGATGTATCTGAAATTTGACCGTGTCCGGATACTCGTAGCCCTCCCGTCGATCGTTCATGGCTACCACAGTGCAATCGATGTTCGGATCGTTGTCGAGAATCGCGCGGGCAAGATCAGCCGTAAAGGTGGCGATACCACATTGTCTTGGTAGATAGCAGCCGATCAGAGCGACTGATTTTGGAGACGACGCCATGCTGAGATCCTTCCGATCCTCCATTCGTAAGCAATTGGCCTGACTCGCAATGCTAGCACGCGACAGCCTCGACCGACTTTCCTGAGTATAATTCATTGGTCCTCGAACAAGAACTGCGATCCTTGGAAGTGTGCCGTGAAATCAAACGAACCAATGTACCGCTCACGAGTGAAAATCGAACGTGTTGCCGAGCAACTCGACCCGGACCCGACACGTGTCATTCCTCGCTTCTTCGGTCCCGGTGACGAGAAACGGCTACGCGGAATCATCGAACGGATTCGGGCGCTCGACCGCTCCGAGGTCTCCGAATTGGTGAGCGGCCTCCGGCGGAGCTTCCAGAAAAAACACCCGGATCTCGCCATGATCGCCAAGAGCAATTACGATGCGGTCAAATACCTCATTTCCGATGAGCGTGATCTCGAAATGAAGCGGCGGCTCCTGATCGGCGCCTACTTCACGATGGAATACGCGATCGAGTCTGCGGCGCTTTTTAATCCCTCGATGGTGCCGGCCATTATGCAGGACGAAGCTGAAGTGGGGTGCACGCGTTTTGTTATGAGCCTGCGGGCAACAGGCGAAGGACATATCTCTTCGGCTGTGTTCCGTCGCGGCACGATCGATCAAGATAATCGTATTCGGATCGAGCACGTCAGCCAACACAGCCGTCGGCTTCAAGTCGTTGAGAACCGGGATTTCGAGAAACCAACCTACCAGAAGAGACTCGTCGAGATAGGCGCGACCGGACCATTTACTGATGAAGTCCTGAACCTGTTGGGTGAGACCTTCAACTTCGTCGAACTCAAGTTGGCGATCGATGCCATATGGGAGTCACATGAATATGCTCTGTTGAATTCGGAGACCGTCGACAAGATGATCGCTCTCGCGCGGGCGAACTACGATCTTCGGATGCCAGACCTCCAAGAGGTGTCCGAATTCGTAATTTTCCCGAATTCGGACGCCGAGAGTCACGGGATCGAAGACATGCGGCTGGTGCAATTTCGCTCGGACGACGGCGGAATTTGCTATTACGGAGTCTATACGGCCTACGACGGATCGAACATCATGCCCCAGATCCTCGAAACTACCGGGTTTCACACAGCCAAGATTCGAATGCTGGGTGGTCGGTATGCCCTCAACAAGGGAATGGCGCTTTTCCCGCGAAAGGTCGACGGACGGTACCTGATGCTCGGCCGACTCGACAATGAAAACCTGTTCCTTCTGCGGTCCGACGATGTCCTTTTTTGGAACGAAGCCGAGCTCCTGCTCAAGCCAAAATTTGCCTGGGAAATCATCCAGATCGGCAATTGCGGGTCGCCGATAGAAACCGATTCCGGGTGGCTGGTTCTTACGCATGGCGTCGGTCCGATGCGCCAGTACTCGATCGGCGCCGCGTTGCTAGACCGGGAGGATCCTTCCCGAGTCATCGGCCGGCTTGCCGAACCGCTCATTGTGCCACTAGATGAGGAGAGCGTCGGCTACGTCCCGAACGTTGTCTATTCGTGCGGCGGCATGATCCACAACGATAAGCTCGTGATTCCCTACGCCATCAGTGACCGTTCGACTACCTTTGCCCTAGTATCGTTGCCCGAGCTTCTGGCGGAGCTGACCAGCTGAAACCGGGAATATTCCGGCACAGACGGCAGGCCGTATTCTCATCAAAGACAAAAAATGCGGTGCAAGTCTCACGCAGAATCATTTGGCTCATCTATCTTGCTAGGTTCCCTTCGGCCAACCGGTACGCGAAATGAATTCCAAAGTACATCCGCTTGTGGTGGTCCTGGTCATTCTGTCTACATTTCTCGCGATCGGAGTGTGGATGTGGGGTACCGAAGAGGCTAAAGAGATTGGTGGTCCGGCCGAGCTGCGGACGGACCCTGACGGCCATTTATATATACAGATACAGAATCAACTGCTGGAGCATGACGCAGATGGTGTTTTCCTCGATCGACATGATCTTGCCAAACTGGGTGTGGAATCCGTCCTCGGCAGCATCGCCTTTTTCTCCGATGGGGACATTTTGTTGCGACGGGGACCGGACCCGCGAACGTTGTCCGACAACATCCGTGCCTATCAGCGACGGACAAACGAGCAATCTCTCATACCGCAGTCGCCGGACACCGGCCTTTATCGCTGCGATCTTGAGACAACGACCTGCATGCTCTTTGGATCGAAGGGCATCGACTTCAAGGCGGCACACAGTATTTTCGTCGATTGGCGTACCGATGAGGTCTATATCACTGACACGACGCGGCATCTGCTGCGTAAGTACTCGGCGAGTGGTGAGGCCCTGGCAGAGCCTGTTACCGGCTTCAAATTCCCCAACCAGTTGCTGATGCATGGGGGGCAGCTACTAGTTGCCAACACCAACTATCATCAGATTCGCGTCGTCGATCCGAGTACGGAGTCTTTCGGCGAAGAGCTCGATGCTATCGATGTCGTTCCAGAAGTCGGCACCGCCGCCGGCCAGACCTGGCCAAGCCATATTGCCCGGGTCGGCGAGGAATGGTGGGTGAACAATATGCGCACTGGCATGAACGAAGGCGGCATTTACATCTTCGATGACAACTGGCGCTATGACCGCAAGGCCACCCTGCCTCCTCATGCAGACCCAATCTCCCTGATCTCGTTCCGGGACGAGGTGTTGATTAGCGATTGGAACAATGATCGAGTTCATCGCATCTCTTCGCGAGGACAGCCCCTGAAAGATTTCGCCTCGCCAGGTCTTGATCAAGTAGTGGCAGAGTCCAAGACGGCACGCCGTCAGTTCGAGATGTACAGTTACGGGGGAATCGGGTTGTTTTTTCTGGTGATCGTCGGGCTGCTTGTTCGGGGACTTGCAGTCAGCATGTCGTCTTAGCCTGCGAAAGAAACTCTGCCGGTCAGAGACACACCAGCGTTATTTTCCCCCTTGCAGATCCCACCGGGAAACAGAGCTGGTCGAGGTAGTCGCTCTCACAGACGTCGCCAATGCCGTCCTGATCCGCATCTAGCTGCAACGGGTTTGGGTTCAGCGGGCAGTTGTCGGACGAATCGAGCACGGCGTCGTTGTCGTCGTCATCATCGACGATGAGCGGTGACGCCTCGATCTGCTCGGGCGTGGCGGTACTGTTGTAGGCGTCGGGCATGCCGTCGCCGTCTGTATCGATCGAGGCGGCGGGGTCGAGGGGGAAGTCATCGGTGCCGTCCAGGCTAGTGTCGCCATCGCTATCCGGGTGGTCTGGATTCGTGCCCACAAAAAATTCGGTCTGGTTGACCAGCCCGTCAAAATCGAGGTCCTCGAACGCATCTCCGTCGTCGAACGGATCCAGCCCGAACTGTTGCTCCCAGTCGTCCAACATGCCGTCGAAGTCGGCATCCGAGGGCAGCGCCGGCGACCTGAGAAGGTCTTCGCCGATCATCAGGAACCTGTCATCATGAAAGGCCACTGCGGCGACGACATCGTCATCTGGTGGTCCGAGCTGCCAGGAAATGCCGTCCAATGAGTATGCGCGGTGGCTTTGCGTGCCCCCCAGTTCCGAACCCAGCGCCACGAAGACGTTAGCGCCATAGGCAAAGCTGCTGATGAGCAAGTTCGAGGTAGACCCGGTAGTTGCATTGGGTCCCAACGACTGGGTGAACGTTGCGCCATCGGTGGAGCGGTACAGGTAGATGCCGCCGGCCGCAAAGAACGCGTCTTTGGCGTAGGTGAGCGCGTTCAACCCGCACGCAACTGCAAATGTCTTTCCGGACCAAGCAAGCCCGTCGGTTGACTGCACCGAGTAGCCGGCGCAAGGGGAGGCGATGGTGCGCCCGAGGACGACGAACTTGCCGCCTCCATATTCGATCTCCCGGAACTGATCGGGGTCGGAAAAAGCGGAGTCGGTCCAGGCAATGGCATCCGGACTCGTCAGTCGCGTACCGCCGTCACCAATCGCGACACAGATGGTCGGGCTGCAAGCGACATCCTCAAGCGGTACGCCTCCTCGACGTCGCTCGATCCAGCTGATGCCGTCGTCCGACGAGAAGATCACTCCCACCCAGCTATTCGTGTCGGCATCGAAGTCGCGTCCGACCATCAGCCAACGCAACCCGGTGTGTACCACCTGACCCGGCAGGACGTTAGTGGAGTTGGAATCGACGGTGCCGCTTGTCCAACTCGACCCGTCCGCGGTGAACGCTATGGCGCGAGGTGCAGCCAACACGATTTCGGCTCCATTGGTGGCGACCGACGACCAATTCCAAGCGTGTGTGATGCCCGTGGGTACGATTTCCCAGGCCTGCAGCAGCGGATCTTCGACCGTCAACGGTTGCAGCCTCCGCACGAAGAGCCCCTGGTGGTTGGTGATGCCGACAAAGACGTCGTACGCGCCTCCAATGACATAGCGGTGGTTCAAGTTCGCCGAATGCTCTCTCGCTGAGCCGTCGCGGAAATCCCATTGATAACTCACCGCGGTAGAGCCGTCAGCTAAGGGTGCGGCGCCGTATTGTTGCAGAACCCGGGCGAGCGCCGGCGATGGGGCAACGATACCGCCAGACTCGGTCGGAATGTGCTGGATTTGAATGTCGACCCATTCATTGGGCGACACGCCGCCACTCAGCACTGGAGTGACGTCTACACAACCTAGCTCGTCGAGATATGTGCTGCCGATCGCTATACCGGCGTCGAACGCGTCATCCGGCGTGTCGGTAGTGGTATCGAGCAGCAAGCTGTTCACTTGTTGGGGTCGCTGCCAGGTGAGGTACACACCATTTGCCAGGTTCGAATTCTGTGGGTAGTTCTGGCGATAACCCATCCAGTATTCGCCGTCCTCGCATTTGTCGACGGCAATCGCGAATGGATTGCTCGCGTCGGCCGCTGCGTCGTCGAAGCGATACATGCGGTAGATGCCATCTCCCTGCGCGTCGGCGTCGATTACCTGGCTGTCCGTGAGCCAGTTCAGGAGATATTTGCCGTACATGTTGAAATGTCCCGCAGGCACGCTACCGCTGCCCATCACGTCGAAGAAATCGCCGTACTCGATCAGTGTGCCCGGGCCCGTCACGGAGTTGTTATCGTCGGTATCCCAGAGGCTCGAGTGCCATAGGCCGTAGTTGTGTCCAAGCTCATGGGTGAGAACTCGTGGGCTGGTCGTATTTTGAATCCATTGCCGCCTTCCACCGACCTGGCCTAAACCGGCCCAGGGGGCCCCGATGTTCGTGAAGTACACGCCGACGATATCGAACGAGGAGAGATCCACACCACTTGCCAAAGCGTCGAACGCCTGCAGCGCGTCCTCGTAAAGCACAATCGCTTCGTTGGTGTACACCGCTGAGCTGGAGGGCAGCATCACCACCTGGTCGCTGACGCTGGCCTCGATCCAGGTCTTACCGTACGAGAACGCCCTGATTGCGTCGCTGGTCGGTCCATTGAGCGCTGCGGCGAGAGTCTCCTGCGTAACCGGCTCTCCCGGCAAGTCAGGAAACGTGAGACGCATGAAGAACACCGTCTTGGGCGTCTCGGTCCAGGGTGACCAGGCAGTTGGCGGCAGCGGTTGTGGGGCGGCCGCGGATTTGTCGGGCATGGCCCCCAGGATGGCCAGGGCGTCGGTTCGAGGTCCCAACGCCCGTTCCGCGCCTATGAGGCGATGTTTGAACTTTTCGAGGTTTTCCACGCTCTGGAACTGCAACACCCGGTCACCAACCAGTGCCTCTACTATGTCGCCGGTAAAGCGGGCATTGGTTTGTGCGTCCCTGCCGCTGCGCACGAAATAAAGCACGGTCGAGCGTCCGATCGCTTCGAGCTCTGTGGGCACGACGATGCTGATCGGCGAATCCTCGATGATTGCGCGGTCGCCAAGCAGAACGGCGTGCACGGGCAAGTCCTCTTTCGTGCGCAAGTAGCGTCTGTCCCCATACAGCTGAACATCGAAGACGCGCCCGTCGGGAAGAATGAGCTGCACCCGGTTGTCGGCCTCGGCGGGCAGCACGCTCAGTTGGGCGAAACCATGCCACCGCTGTTCCACGACGGCAGCCAGTTCGGTTGGCACAGCGGTGAGTCTGGACGCGGGGAGCGCGTGCGCAAGCGCTGCCCTGGGATTCTCGGACATAAGGCGCTGCAAGTTTGCGCGTCTACTGGTGGCGGTTGTTAGGGCTGAAGTGACTGCCCTGTGTCTGCGCGACCCGGTCAGTACCGAAATCTCCGCGAGTTGGTCTCTTAGGATTTTCGACGACGTGGCTACTGTGCCGGACAGTTCGACGTTGGCGCTTTCCTGCCCATGAGCTACCGCGCCGAAGAAGATGCAGGACAACAACCCCGATAGCAGAGCGGTGCGTATGGCGGCACGATTTCTGTTGCCGGTATTGCGTGACCCAGTGACGAGGCATAGCTGGTCCGCAGAATTTCGTAGTGTTGGCGGGACTTCTGTCATTGCTGCACTCCGGAATCCGGCTTGACACGCGGATCGCGTCCCCATCCGTGGCAGCCTCTGTGAAAAGCCACTCCATTTTTAATTATGAAGTGATGCTCGTGATCATAGTTCATTTCTTGGTCTGAGCCACTCAGCGCCCGCCATTCGAAAGATCTTTTTGAGGGTTGTGGGTCAAAATTCATGCAACCCTGGGTAGGTACGTAGTGATGAAGCCCGTAGACAGCTGGGAAGTCGATGAGCTGCGCCGGCTTGGCGGAACCGGCCAAATAAGGGCTCAAAAGCGGCTTTACCTCGAGGTATTGGGCCAGTAAGATGTGCGCCCTTGCACGCCAGTGGCGATCCACGCCATCGCAAGAAAGAACAATGCGCCCGTAGCTCAGCTGGATAGAGTACTCGGCTACGAACCGAGCGGTCGGGAGTTCGAATCTCTCCGGGCGCGCCAATTAAAACAAGGGCTTACCGATTTCGGTGGGCCCTTTGTTTTATCAGCGTAGAGAAATCGTAGGGTCGTTTTCTACGATTCCCAAGCCCCGTTTGATTCGTGCCGCCGCACTGGATAAATGCTCCGGTGCCAAATGTGCGTACCGCAACACCATCTCGTACGACTTCCAACCACCCAATTCCATCAGCTCTTGCAGACTGGTCCCGTTCATCACGTGCCAACTCGCCCAGGTATGACGCAAGTCGTGGAATCGAAACTTCTCGATTCCTGCACGCTTCAATGAGCGTTTCCAGGCAGAACCAATTGCCTCCATGCGTTTCCCCTTGTACGTAAAGCACCACCGTTTGTGCTGCCCCTGAACGCTTCTCAGCGCCAGGATAGCGTCCCGGTTAAGGGGAATACCGCGTCCTTCTCCATTCTTCGTCGTTCCCGCTTCTAGCCAGGAAACACGCCGACCAAGATCTACACGGCTCCATTCCAGTCTCAGGATTTCCGACATTCTGCAACCGGTTGCCAAGGCATATCGAACCACGGGAACCATATGCTCAGGCAGTGCCAACATCAGCCGATCTGCTTCCTCCTCCTTGAGAAAGCGCACGCGACGTTTGGGTTCTTTTAGCATGCGGATTTTGGGAACCCGCGTTATCCAGCCCCAGTCATCACGAGCCACATTGAGAACATGCCGAACAACTTCGAGAGCGCGATTAATAGTCCCATTTGCGACACCATCTTTTTGCTTTCGATCCTGAATAAACGGTCTCAGAGCATTCATGTTGATATCCCTGAGTCGATATCCACGGAGATACGGGTCGAGCTTCTGGAAGTGCGCTTGGTCGTAAAAAAGACGACGTTTGCCAACGTTATCTTTGAGGTATTGAACAACCGCGTCTTGCCATCTGCGCTCAACCTGTACTCCGGTTCGGGCAGCCTCGTAGGCATCTGCCTTCAGGCGTACTAAAAACTCTTCGGCGTCCCCTAGGATTTTAAGCCGAGTACTCTTACATACTCGGCGTCCGTCCGGGAGGACTGTGTCGACCCACCAATACGGCGAATCTTTCCTTCTGTAGAGTCCTTTTTCTCGGGCCATAATTCCTCCTTTATGGCCCGCCCTCGGGACTTATAGTCATCCAGCCAGCGGTCGAGGTCAACCCGGTCGTAGACACGCCGTCGTCCCAGGCGGATGGGCGGCGGACCGATGCGCTTGAGCAAGGTCCTGCCGATACCGAGATAGCGCGCCGCCTGCTCACGGGAGAGGCAGCGCGGCTCAATGCCGGGAGGGGATACGGAGTCATCGAGATTGGCCATGACGTCCAAAGGCTCGCGCAGTGCTTGCGGCCCTGCAACAGAAAACCCTGTCAAGTGTCGTGAGGCAATTTAGGCGTCTATTTTCCAAGGTAAGTTCGAGTGATCGCCGTACGGTCGTGCCCGAGTTCTCTCGAGATCACGGCGCGCGCTTTCTCATCGAGCACGCGCTCGTCGGCTGAGAGGTCAGATCGGCTCGGACCACCGGCGAGAGGTGATTTCCAGCCCATCAGCTCCTCGTAACGCCGCTGGGCGTACGCGTGCCTGAGGCCGTGAGGGTTCTTGATCCCTGCATCGCGGACCTGGCGCTCGTAACGATGGAGTTGCCCTTCGTAGTTCTTATTCGGCGGGATCAATGCGCCGCCTTTCGCGAGTTTCCTAACCTCCTCGAGGAGTCGCCGTTGCTCGTCCGTCCTGATCGGCACGGTTCGCGCACGGCCGCCCTTGGTCCAGCTGTCCTTCAGCTTGATGTGATCGTCCTTGATCGCGTAGTTGGGCGAGAATTTGATGGCTTCCTCGCGCCGCAGGCCGAAGGCTGACTGCAGTCGGAGGCTCAAGCGAACGTAAGGGTCCGAGATCTTCTCAATCTTCTTCTCATCCAGATCCTGGGCCTTTGATTCCTTCCCAACCTGGCTGCGATTGCCGATGTCGTAGGCACGGTTGTCTTTGGGAATGATGTCGGGCTTGCCGACTTTTCTCGCCCACCAGCGAAGGGCTGATAAACGGTTCTTGAACGTGCCGATGCTGAGGCCCTGGTCTTTCCAGAGGGAGGCCAGAGCATCAACGTGTTTCGGCTTTAAGGATTTCGCCTGCATGCGTTTGTAACCCAGCTCGTGCAACTGGTTGGCGATGAGATCGAGCATTCGTCGTCGTGTCGCCTGGGTGGAATAACTTCCATCGCGGTTTTCCCTGCAGAGTTTCATCAATTGATAGTTCAGGTCTTTCATGGTGCGTATCTCGTTCGGTTAGTTTTGATGACCACCTCGCCGCCTGTTAGGCAAACGAGGTCCGATTTTGAATCGGAGATGGTCCAGGGACACCAGTCCCTTACAGCCTGAAGCCGTGATCCGGTTCGCCTGGGCTCTCTATTGAGCGCCCTCGGCGGCTACCAGTTGGTCTCTGCGACCAGTTACTTTTTGAGTGGATGTCTACCTCCTTTCTTGCTGAGTGAATGAAACGCCGAAGGCTTACGGACCTGGATTGCCGGAGAAATGTCCAGCCCAGGTGAGCGTGCGGAGCTCGTGTGCCCCGCTATCTGGGAAGATGCTAATCTCAGAGGATCAGCTGGGTGTGAAGATGGGTCCTCGATCAGTGATCGATGCGCCTGCTGCCAGGACCCTTAGGCGCCTTGTTGCCACACTTGTCGCAGTGGCCGCGGTACATGCTGGAGACGCTAGAATAAAAGAACCGACCTTGTCTATAGAAAACCCTGTCAACTCGTGAAAGGGTTTTTTCTTGACAAGATCGAGCGCCGACCGCATTGGGCAGGAAGTGAGGACTGACGGCTCAGGCCGCGCGCTGCTTTGCACAATCCCTTTCAGCGCTTGGGTACTTCAGCGAAACACTGAAGCGGGGGGTGCCGTTGATATACCGCAACGACGACGGTGTTGATGCGAGTACCCTACCGCCGATTCCCTGTGCGGACCAGCGGAAACTGGGGCAGGTTTTCTGCCCCAGTTTCTTCCCGCATTTCGTTGCCAATCGCCCAGAATGCAGCTATCAACAGGGAGTACCCTGGTACAGCATTTCGCCTGCTCGAATCATCGGCGCCGAAGAGCGTAGACAGTCGCATCACTCGCCTGAAACTTGAGAATTTGCCTATGCAGACCGCACGGTTGTACGGTTTCCGTGCCGCGTCACTACAGCGCTTCGCACTGGTAGTGACGCTACGGGGTGCACCAAGGATCTGCGGTGAACTGCTGAATCTCGATATCAAGGTATCCGAGGCGACGGTATCCAAATATCTGATTCGAGAGAGGAAGCCACCATCACAAACATGGCGCACCTTCCTGGAAAACCACGGCAAGGAGATTATCGCCATAGACTTTTTCACCGTGCCGACAGCAAATTTTCGTGTGCTGTTCGTTTTGGTTGTACTCAGCCGCGGCCGGAGAATGATTCTTCATACCAACGCGACGGATGCGCCGACAGCTGAATGGAGGCCACGGCAAATCGTCGAGGCGGTCGATTCGGATGATGCGCCGAAATATTTACTCCGAGATCGTGATCGAAAAATCAGTACGAATTTCAGTCGTCAAGTTGACCCTGCCGGATTGCAGGAGGTCCTGACGGCACCTGCTTCTCCATGGCAAAATTCATACGCCGAACGCATGATTGGAACGAACAGAAGAGAGTGCCTTGATCACATGATCATTCTCGGCGAGCAACATTTTCGCCGGTCTGTGAAGAAATTCACGGGCTACTACAACGGAGCTCGCACTCATATTTCATTGAATAAAGACGCGCCAGAGCCACGGCCGGTGCAGTTTCCAAGTGAAGGACCTCTTCGCTCGCGCCGACATTGCGGCGGATTTCATCACGATTACTTCCGACATGCCGCTTAGGATGAGAAAAAGGGAGGGACAACCAACTCAGCTATCTTCGAGGCTGACGCGCTATAATTAGGCATTGTCGACCATATTTGACAGTTAACGAAGTGCGGTGGTAGCGTTATAGACAAATCTCCTAGGAGTCTAGACATGTATCGTGTTGTCCGTCGCTGTTGCTTCGTCGTAGTTATCTTGAGTTTTTCGCCGACAGTCATCGCTGACCGAGCGGACGACGCGAAGATGGCGAGCGAAGCACTGGCGCCATATATCAGTTCGAAAGCTAGCCTTGGTGATCGTCAAGCGAGGGTTGAGTCGGTACACGCCAACGTAAGAGTTCACGGTGGTGAGAAACCGAATGAAGAAATATCCGTCACTATAGTTTTCGACAGAGGCCTTTCGATACCGAAACTTGGTGAAATAGCGGCCAAATACAAACTGGAAATCGTCGATATTCACTTAAAGACCCCTTACAACGATCGCGGTGTGGTTCAGTCGATTGATATCGGTGCGGTAGAGCTTGCTCGCTATCGTGGCGGTTTCGTCGCGCGCGCCGAAAAAGCCGTGGGCGCGGTTCGGTATCAATTTCTTCAGTGGGCTGAGAATCTGTCGTCGGACGCCGCTGAGTCGCATCGGCGAATGGTTCGTCAGGACATGCATATCTACCGATGCGAGGCGTATGGGAGGGCGCAAGATGTATCGGAATTGCTTGTCGAGAAAGTGGTGGCAGTCGTAATTCCAGAACCAGCAGAGCGCAGTGCCGCGAGAATCGCACATCACAAGGATATGAGAGGGCGAGCTGAGCGCGCTTGGGAAGCTAGATACGGAAGCAAGAAGGAGTAAGTGTTACTCACCTGATCCAGCACAACAAGAATATTGCCGACAGGAGTTCCGAAATGCCAAAAGTCTTTGCAAGAAAACCATTCGTCCGCAAGCCATTCGTAGTCATCTTGTCGGTGCTGTTCGTTGTAATGGCAGTTCCCGATGTTTCTATTGCGGGTCTGAGTGGCGATCCCGCGATTGATCTAACGTTAGGTACTGGATATAACATTCGAGCGGGCGGGAGCGGTGGTGCTATCGACCGGTCAGGTCAAGAATGGAAATGTGGAACGTCGGGATCGCACCCATTTGAGAGCAAATGCCCAAGTGACGCAACGTACACTCCGGCGGCGGCAACCGGCGGTAGTCAATCGTGGGGCGTTGGCGTTGTGAAGATGTTTTTGGAAGATTGGGAGATAGAATGTCGCGTTGAGTGGGAGTTTAATCCGTGGGCTCCATGGTTCATCGAGCCAGTTGTGATTTGTGAACCCGTCCCGACGATGGTGCCAGCAGGAACATGGGGCATGGCCATGGCCGTGCTCAAATGGGGCGAGGATAACAGTGCTACTCAGGCCTTCAGCAATGAAGCGACCAGCGTTTTGGCATTTCATGAAAGCCTATTAGATAATTGCAACCCGATCATAACCCCGCCTGATGCTGTATGTTTCGACCAGAGTGACAGCTCGTACGTCGAAGACAACGGTTACGAGGTGGATATAACAATCAGCGATCCGGCATGTACACCGCCGACCATTCTACGGGTTCATGGGCAGTCAGATTACGACAACAATTGTTTCACGTATTTTCAGTACGGGCAGGTCAGTAATCTTCCAGCGGCATATAAAGATACGACCCTCGGTGATTCTGCCAGTGTTTTGAGCATTGGGTTTGGGAGTGCTGAGGGTTGGGCGATTGACCCTGGAACCACATATATCGTTCGCCAGTTCTTTTCTTCAAAAGCTCAACCGAACATGATAGATACAATAGGTACGCACTCAGGGGCGATATCAACACGCTTTGATGTCCCTGGCCTCAATTGTACGGTTGCGTCTCCGGAGAACTGCTTCTTTGCGGTTGACACGGCTAGTGTAGGCGGGAACAGTAGCGTCGATATTCGGGCCAGATTCTCGCAGGTGATTCTGTAGTTGGAATGCCTTTGGCGCCGAGCGATGTAGTCGCCTTTTACTGCCAAATAGAGTAGTCCGCTTTCGCCACAGTATTTTCGGATTTACAGTTTGCCGACCACGGTCGTTGTGGCGGAAAGCTTCAAGGGTGATAGGCGTTCCTCAACCTGACTGACAGGAGTGGCTGTGCCGTATTTGGCGAACATGCAGCGAATGAATTCCTTTGTCGAAGGGCCTCGCTTAGCCACTGCGGGTGCGGCAGAGTGCTTGTGCCTATCGTTTATTCGTCCGCATTGAGTTGGCCCGAGTTTCTCGTACTAGCCAATTGGCGTCGATGTATGACATAGGTAGAGAAGGGAGGGCAATTCGTTTCATTGTCGCGGCCCTAGATCTAAGCGACGACGGCTAGAACGTAGCGTTGAGCCATCCATTCGCGGTTCTCGGCGGCGTTTCGCGGCGAGAAGGCTGAGGGCGGGCCATCTAACTTACTGATTTAAAAGAAAATGGTTCGTGGCGTATGCGCCTACGAACCGAGCGGTCGGGAGTTCGAATCTCTCCGGGCGCGCCAAAAAACATGGGGACTCATAAGGGTCCCCATTTTTTTCGCCCGGAGAGGTCGAATTAGGTCGCCCGAAGGACGACTGTTCGACAAATCGGCCAAGCCGATTTGGACGCACGCAGTGCGCCCGAAGGGTGAGGGCCGCAGGCCCGAATCAATCTCTCCGGGCGCGCCAAAAACTCCATCCCGCAGAATTCACGCAGCACAATCCGTGTTGCAATAGATTGCATGCAGAACAACCCGGTGACGAGCCAAGTTGTTGTCAATGAATGCAAGAACTATGTCGAGGCTGAGTGACTGCATTTCGCCTGGGAGCGGCCAATCAAGTACCTCTCGGTGCCGAGCTTTGTCAGGGACAGTTCCTAGAAGCTGTAGATGGCGGACAGCGACACCGTGTCGACGAGGTCTGAGAAGTCGGCACCGAGGTCGATCTGGGAATTCTCGAATGCCAGTCCGATACCTAGCGACCAGTGGATATTGTCCGTGCCCGGCGGCAGCAGGGCATGCTCTATCGGCTCGCTGGCTGCAGTGGCCCGTGGGCGATGGTCGGGATCGAGCCACACGCCGAGCCGGGCGGCAACAACCGGGGTGGACCGGAGGAACACATACTCGCCGCCCAGGTGGAACTCATCGCCATCGTTGAGGACGAGATCGCGAGCGTCGAAGTCCTCCGGGTCGAGGCGATCGAGGATGGTCGAGTACTCGACCCGATTCCAATCGAAGGCTATCGTCAAGCGTCCATGCTCTGGTCGGAAGGCAAATCCCAGGCCGTAGATGTCGGGAAAAGCGCTCGGGGACCTACTTCGCCCCACGACCGTTCCGGCAGCTGGCAGGCCGAAGAAGGAACCGCTTGGCCCGCTAAGGCTTTCGCCCCGCAACTCGAAGCCAGGGCCCTCGCGATAGAACCCGCCCATCCTCCATCGCGATGACAACGTCCACAAGAAGCCGGCGGTCAATCCCAAGTCGCTGTCGTCAATGTGCAGCGACGTTTGCCAGGCCATCCTCTCCGGCAGATACGAGGTCGGGGCGAAGGCCTGCAAAATGAGGTCTTCGTCGGGCAGAAATGCGTTCCGCACGATATCGACATTGCCTTGGAAATAGACGAGCGACAGGCCGAGGCTCAATGCGTCGGTCAATCGATAGGCACCGGAGAGCCCATAGCTGACGACCTCGAAATCAGTCCGCACCCTATCATCGGTGAATCGGCAGCAAGTGGTATCCACGCCTGCGAAGAGTCCCTGCGTCTGGCTAAAAGATCCGAAATTCGCTAACTGGTGGCGATAAAGGGCGATCGACCAGTTTTTATACGGGTAGACAAGCGACAGGAAAGAGACGCCGGTAACGTCATCGGAAGAGGTGCCGTCGCTCAACCCGGCCACGACATCGACGCCGATGCCCGTCGGTTCGCCCTCGACCCGACCGCGAACCGTAAAGGGTGTGGAGTAGCTCCAGGATCGGCCTTCGAGAGAGACCTCGGCCCTGCTGATCTGGACAAGGCCGGCGGGGTTGGCGAAAGCGGCGGTGGCATCATCGGCCAGTGCAACGAAGGCACCGCCAAATCCCATGCTGCGCGCTCCGGGATTCGAGAAGCTGAACTGCAGGGTGGGTGGCACCGTAATGTCTTGGGCAGGGGCGGCACCAGCAGCCAGACACAACGCCAGGGTTGTGAACAGGGCCTTTCGGATATTTGGTCCTTGAGAACGTCGAGGATGTCGTTTGAGAGCGCGAAAATGTTGATTAAAAATTTCCATGATTCCGGCGGCGTGGCGCAGCTAGCGAATGAAGGTGATGAAAATTCCGATAGAGGTGAAGTAGGAAATTATCGCCACTACCGCGGATTTCAAAATGCCAAGATTCTGCGAGTAGCGAATAGTGACGGTATACAGCACCAGGTGGCTAACGTTGTACGCGGTTATATAGGCCCACACCAATAAGAGTAATGGCCCACGGCTGGTCGCTTCCTGATACTCGGCAAACGGTATCCATCCGGTCGTCCACAACACACCTTGAATGAAGTCTGGTATGAGTGCGAAGTAAGCGCTGATTAGTGCCGCGATTCCAAATCCACCGAGCATCGTATCGTAAGAACCGTTTCCTCCGATCGCTTTGGACAACAGGTAGGCGGTGCCACCTGCAACAATCCACACAATAAAAAACACGGGAATCGCGAAGATCAGCTCATAGAAATAGTATCGGTCCTCCGGAATTTTCAGAAAGGCGGGCATTGTCACGGTTGCGTCGCCGAGCGCCCAAAGAACGAACACGAGCTCATAGAGCACGGCAAGTATGAAAATGTGTTTGAAACCCACCAATGCCGCACGAGGGTTACTCGCCAATCCCGTTATCGTAGTCCTGGGCGAACGAACCAGCTGCAGTTGTTCTTTGAAGATAGCCATTACTCATGCCTCCTGTTTGTTAGCCCGATCGCGCATGCCACGACGATGCCCAAAGCACAGCGCCCCAATTGCGAAGAACGCCAATAGCGCGCTGAACCAGTTGGCGACCGGCGCGTACCAGGTCGTGAGCCAGACTGCGCCGGCAACTAATCCGGCACCCCAAGTCGTCCAGGTGAGGCGGCGCCAGCAGAGCAGTGCTAGTGCCGTCAAGAAAGCAAAAAGTGTGCAAATGAACGTGAAGAGCTCGACGTTTTGAATCCACATCGGCTCGATGTTCTGCTCGACCCGCTGTTTCACGCCCTGCAGGATCTTGCGCGCGGCGATGTGGTCGGCGAATTCCGTGAACAATTCGAGCGCAAATATGCCGAGGGATGTTGGGTGGTATGTCCAGCGAATACGACTGACCAGACGGGTCCGCTTATTGTCCTGCGGATATAGTGCCCACGTGAAAGCGCCGGGGTTGGTGACCTCACTTCCCAGCCAGATAAGGTGGCGGTTCGGCTCGATCTCGTGAAACGTCATGCTTACGACGGCGCTGATCGGTACGTCGTCCCCAACAACGAAGCCTTGGAATCGGGGTAGGATTTCGTCGGCGCTCCGTAGGCCCTCCGGACTGCCTGCATTCTCCAGCAAGTCGTAGCCATAGTATCCGGCGCGGCCGTAACCCATCTGCAGAAGCCAGGGCCAAATCTCCTCCGGACTGCCCTCGATCGTGATCGCCCGCGTGCCGAGGAAAGACGGATTTTCGTTGAGTTCATCGCCTGCCATCGACCGCTCGATTTCAGCGTCAGTTGCCCCCCAGTGCAGTTGATAGGGGCGGCAGAACACCAGGTAGACGGACGTGATGAACAGCAGGACCGTCAGCAACGCGAGCCCGCGAGTTGCTCGTAATTGCCACGTCCTGATTGTCTTCGTATTCATCATTCACCAAATACTTTCCGGCACTGCATGGCGGTCAGGCCGCGTCGGACATGCCGACGGCTTCGACGTCTGCGACAGTAATCTTCCGCCGGTGCTGCTCGTGGAGACGCGTCACAAGAGAGATGCAGATCTTCTGAATCAGATACGGCTTACCAGCGGTAAGCGAGATAATCCTCTCGACGACACCGTCGTCCAGTTTGAACATGCTGCCAATCGGGCGCTCTATTAGCTCCTGCGCCTCCCGAGGTCCGAACGGTTTAACCTCGATTTCCTCGAAAAAGTTGTACCAGGGGCTTCCTTCTCTCTCCCAGTGCTTCTTGATTTCCACGCCAGAGACGACCGCAACGAGGCTCTCCGCAAAACTCTTCATGAAGAGGCTGCGAAGCTTCTGATTGACTCGGGGGTCGTAGTCATTCAGCTCATCGACTTCGTCTATCAGCAATACCAGCCTGACCTTTTTGGAGGTCCGCATTTCGAGTGTCTTTAGAACGGCGCGGACGTCGCGAACGAAGTCTCGATAGCCATACTCGCCGGATTTGTCGATGCCCGGCCGCAAGCCATCGAGCATCGGTGCCAGCTCCTGAAAAATGTCTTCGGCGATGGTCTTGAAAAAGCGCGTCTCGGGTGTACCTTGCAAGTCGACGAAGACCGGGTAAAATTCGTAAACCGGATCGTCGAGCTTGCGCAGTCGCTTTTTTAGCTGATGTTGAATCGAGGTCTTGCCGATTCGTCGTTCCCCGTATAAGAGCAGGCTGTTGTTGTGAATCGTCTGCAGGATGCGGTCGACCAATTCGCGCCGG